>PPYE01560069.1_pt1 | contig 15390 bp, 10 predicted proteins | sample 1559881 | NCBI WGS metagenome assembly PPYE01 (sample SAMN08240022, study PRJNA423297) | Human gut metagenome, whole genome shotgun sequencing project. | reverse complement strand
TTTTGATTTTTGGCTTATCTTTTTTAGGCTATCTGTTTGATTTCTAATTTTGAAACTTTATATTTGTCCTTGATTTTGAAATTTCTTTTGTATTACATTAATAATTAATCGTTTTCATTATGAATAAGGCAGATCTAATCAGCGCAGTAGCCGCTGAATCAGGCTTGAGCAAAGCCGATGCAAAGAAAGCTGTTGAAGGAGTAGTTTCAGCAGTTTCAAATGCTCTGAAGAGTGGTGACAAAGTATCATTAGTTGGTTTTGGTACTTTCTCGGTTGTAGAAAAAGCAGAAAGAATGGGTATCAACCCGGCGACCAAAGAATCTATCACCATTAAAGCAAAAAAAGCAATCAAATTCAAGGCTGGTGCTGAATTATCGGAAGAAATCCAATAAATTGCTTATTTTAATAAAATGTAAAGGACTTAAGAGAGGGGCGCCGGCAATAGCGCCCTTTTTCTTTAAACAACTGATAATCTATGAATATTACGAAAACAACCTTATTGAGATACCTCATTGGCACAGTTGTCTGTGCATTCTCAGCACAAACCATCAGTGCAGAAGGGACCAAGCTTCCTTATTGGAAAGATATCCAAACCGTAGCAGTAAACAAAGAAGCTCCCCGCACGGCTTTCATGTCATACGATAACTCGGGACAGGCACTGACCGGCAAATACGAAAACAGCCCTTATTACAAATTACTGAACGGAAAGTGGAACTTCTACTACGTAGATGCCTACAAAGATTTACCTGCCAACATCGAACAGCCCGGCGCCGACATTACATGGAAAGAAATCAATGTACCCGGCAACTGGGAGGTACAAGGATATGGAACAGCCATCTATACCAATCAGCCATACGACTTCCAGCCCAGCAACCCGCAACCTCCGCATTTGCCCGAGGCCAATCCGGTAGGTGTTTATCAGCGAGACATCGAGATTCCCTCCAATTGGGACGGACGTGATATATACCTCCGCCTGGAAGGAGCTAAATCAGGCGTTTATGTATACCTCAACGGAAAAGAAGTCGGATATAGCGAAGACTCTAAGAATCCGGCAGAGTTTCTGATTAACAAATATCTGCAACCGGGCAAAAACTCATTGGTAGTAAAATGCTTCCGCTACAGCACCGGTTCTTATCTGGAGTGTCAGGACTTTTGGCGCCTGAGCGGAATCGAAAGAGATGTATTCTTGTTCTCACAGCCCAAGACTGCCGTTCAGGACTTTGAAGTAGTCTCTACCCTCGACGATACCTATAAGAACGGTATCTTCAAACTGGACGTGAATGTGACCAACCATACCGCCGCCAACAAGAACGTAACCGTAACTTACGAGTTGCTGGATGCCGACAAGAAAGTTGTTACCTCTGCCGAGACACCTTGCAGTGTAAGTGCAGACGGAAAAAATACCGTTACTTTCAATGCTTCATTAAACAATGTAAAGACTTGGACTTCCGAACAGCCCAACCTTTATAAATTATTGATTTCTTTAAAAGAAGATGGAAAAATAACAGAAGTCATTCCGTTCAATGTCGGCTTCCGTCGCTTTGAAATCAAACCGATTGACCAAATTGCAGGAAACGGCAAGCCTTATATCTGCTTCTTTGTCAATGGCCAGCCGTTAAAGATGAAGGGTGTGAACATTCACGAGCACAACGAAGCAACCGGTCACTATGTTCCCGAAGAACTGATGCGCAAAGACTTTGAACTGATGAAGCAACACAATATCAATACCGTTCGTCTGTGCCACTATCCGCAAGACCGCAAGTTCTATGAACTCTGTGACGAATATGGTCTCTATGTATACGATGAAGCCAATATTGAAAGCCACGGCATGAAATACGACCTCCGCAAAGGCGGCACACTGGGCAACAACCCCGAATGGTTGAAACCCCACATGGACCGTACCATCAATATGTATGAACGCAATAAGAACTACCCGTCTTTAACCTTCTGGTCATTGGGTAATGAAGCCGGAAACGGATATAATTTCTATCAGACTTACCTTTGGGTGAAAGACCGTGAAACCAAAGGCATGAACCGCCCTGTGAACTACGAACGCGCACAATGGGAATGGAATACCGATATGTTCGTTCCTCAGTATCCCGGTGCAAGCTGGTTTGAATCCATTGGCAAAGAAGGCAGTGACCGTCCTATCATGCCATCCGAATACGCACACGCCATGGGCAACTCCACCGGCGGTCTGTGGGCACAGTGGCAAGCCATTTACAAATATCCCAATCTGCAGGGCGGATATATTTGGGACTGGGTGGACCAAGGCATTCTGCAAAAAGATGAAAACGGACGTCCGTTCTGGGCATACGGCGGCGATTTCGGAAAAGACGCACCCAGCGACGGCAACTTCCTCTGCAACGGTATCGTCAGTCCCGACCGCACTCCGCATCCTGCCATGGCAGAAGTGAAATATGCTTATCAGAATGTAGGCTTCGAGATGACCGATGCGACACAAGGCAAGTTCCTTATCACCAACCGTTTCTACTTCACCAACCTGAAGAAGTATATGATTGTGTATGAGCTGAAAGCCAACGACAAGATTATAAGAAGCGGAAAAGTCTCGTTAGACATTGCTCCGCAGGCCTCCAAAGAATTCACGGTCAACGTAAACGGTTTGAAAGCCAAGAAAGATACCGAATATTTCGTCAATTTCCACGTCATTGCCGTCGAACCTGAAATCCTGATTCCGGCAGGTCACGAAATTGCACGTGACCAATTCCAATTGCCTATCGAGCCTTTGAAAGACGAGTTCATGGCAGGCAAGGGAATGAAAGCAGTGAAGAACGGAGACGAGATGGTAGTTTCGGGCAGCGGAATGCAATTTGTCCTGAACGAAAAGAGTGGCATCGTTACCTCTTATAAAGTAAACGGCACCGAATACTTCAAAGACGGCTTCGGCATTCAACCCAACTTCTGGCGTGCACCGAATGACAATGATTACGGTAACGGCGAGCCCAAGCGCACCCACGTGTGGAAACAATCGAGCAAGGACTTCAAAGTAACCCATACTTCCTTTGCCGACAATACTCTGAGTGTCACTTACACATTGCCTGCCGGCAACCAATACATTGTAAATTATACCTTTGGCAAGAACGGCAGCCTACATGTAGGTTGTGACTTCAAGGCAGCAGACATCAAAGCAGAAGTACCTCGTATCGGTGTACGTTTCCGTCTGCCGGCAGAAATGAACCAAGTTGCCTACTTCGGCCGTGGCCCTGAAGAAAACTACATCGACCGCAAGGCAGGAACCATCGTCGACCTCTATAAAACAACAGCCGATGATATGTACTTCCCCTATGTTCGTCCGCAAGAAAACGGCCATCACGTCGATACCCGTTGGGTAGCATTAAGCAAAAAAGGCGGCAAAGGGTTGCGCATCACAGCCGACAAGACTTTCGGTTTCAATGCCTTGCGTAACTCAGTAGAAGATTTTGATTCGGAAGAAGCCACTAATCGTCCGCGCCAATGGAACAATTTCTCGGCCGAAGAAATTGCCAATCGCAACGAAGCTAAGGCAAAAAATGTTCTCCGCCGCCAAACTCATATCAATGACATTACTCCGCGTGATTTCGTAGAGGTATGCATAGATATGCAGCAACAAGGCGTAGGCGGTTATGACAGCTGGGGAGCATGGCCCGAAAAATGGGCTTTGATTAACCCGAACCAGTCTTATAGCTGGGGCTTCACTATCACTCCGTTAAAATAATTTTTCAAACTCTGCCATGGGATATTGGAAAGCCCCCCATGGCAGGGTTTTATATATTCTCCTTTCCTTAAAGTTCCCATATCATCCGGATCATTTCTCCCTTCCTCCTTTCATCAGCCGTTGAGACGCCCTGTTGATGGGAGTTTCGGTAGTGAATGGGCATCGTTTCATCACCCTTTCAACCTCCCTTCATTTATAAAATTTCTCCCGGCGGGACAAGTACTGAAGGCAGATTGTGAAGGGACTTGGGAAGCGCGGCTGAAACAGGGATGAGGGGATATCCTTTCATTATTAATTACTTGATAGTCAATGTATTTTAATTAAAATGTAAGGATGAACGGAAAAGAAGGAATAACCGACTTAGTGAGGGGGGGGGATGATCCTGTTTGCCCTACATGAAAAAGATGCCGAGCTTTTTTAAAAAGGTGCTGAAGTTTTTAAGAAACATACCGAGCTTTTTTGAAAACCTCAAGGTCTTTTTGCACACGCCAAACTACATACGGTGGCATAAGCCTGCACATATATACACCTAAGCCTACACGTATATACGCATCGGGCTACACGTACGTACGCATAAGCCTACGCATATATATATCATTCGATTAACGTTTTTTCATCCTATTCTCTTTGTCAGACAAGCCATTCGATATTGCTTCTTCACGGCCGTGAAGAACTCTAACCACGACCGTGGAGAAGTAATATTGAACTAAAATGACTGAATGCAGGATATAAAAGAACTCATTTTGATTTCGTATATTTGCCCCAATGAAGCCAAACAATAAAGTTCTACTGGGGATGAGTGGGGGAACGGACAGTTCCGTTGCCGCCTTACTGTTACAGGATGCCGGATACGAAGTGACCGGTGTCACTTTTCGTTTTTATGAAAAAGAAGGAGATACGGAATATTTGGATGACGCACGGACTTTATGTGAACGACTGAAAATCAAGCATATCTCCTACGACGTTCGCAATATGTTCCGAGAGACAATCATTGATTATTTTATCCGCGAATACATGGCCGGACATACCCCTGTGCCCTGCACGCTCTGTAACAATAACCTCAAATGGCCACTTCTGCAACAGCTGGCCGATGAATTGGGCATCTATCATTTTGCTACCGGTCACTATGTCCGCAAACGTTTCATCGACGGATTTTACCACATCACTGCCGGAGCAGACCCTGACAAAGACCAGTCGTTCTTTTTATGGGGGCTTCCACAAGATATTCTGCAACGGATGTTGCTCCCTATGGGTGAACTCACCAAAATCCGGGTTCGGGAAATTGCGGAAGAACGAGGTTTTTTAAAAGCTGCCCATAAACGTGACAGTCTGGGCGTTTGTTTTTGCCCGATGGACTATCGCACGTTTTTACGCCGCGAACTACCGGAGAACAGCATCCGCCCCGGAAAATTCTTCGATGAAACGGGAAACTTCATTGCATATCACGAAGGGTATCCTTTCTATACCATCGGCCAACGACGGGGGCTGGGAATCGATTTAAATCGTGCTGTCTTTGTAAAAGAGATATTTCCCGAAGAAAATAAAGTGATATTGAGTAATTTAAAAGCGTTGGAAAAAACAGAAATGACATTGAAAGACTGGAATATCACAAATCCTGACGCATTGCTCTGCAAGGATGATGTGATTGTGAAAATACGCTATCGCAAACAAGCCAATCGCTGCACAGTGACGCTGCAAGCGGACAATACGCTCCATGTGCAATTGCACGAGCCGCTCACCGCCATTGCTACCGGACAGGCAGCCGCTTTTTATCGGGAAGACGTGGTGTTGGGAGGGGGAATTATCCAATAGGAGAAAAAGAAAGTTGATAAAAGCAGCCTTCACACAAAAGCCCTATGAGCAGGACGTTTCAGCACTTGTTATGTGTGAAAGGAGAGTAAGACAGAAAGGTCGTTAGATTCTGAATATCAGCCGAAATTGCAATATCGAAAAAATAAAGCACATATCTTTTGGGTGTTCCCGAAAGTATGCGTACTTTTGATTTCAAATAAAAAATGAATATGTCACGATTCGTCAATCCCTTTACCGACCTGGGGTTTAAGGTCATCTTCGGGCAACCTGCCAGTAAAGGGCTGCTCATCACCCTGCTGAATGAGTTGCTTGCGGGCGAACATCATATAGAGGATCTTTGTTTCCTTGACAAGGAAGACCATGCGGACAATGTGCATGACAAAGGCATCATTTATGACCTCTATTGTCGTACGGACAGTGGCGAGTATATCATTGTAGAGATGCAAAATCGTTGGCACAGCCATTTTTTGGACCGTACATTGTATTATGTATGCCGTGCCGTAGGCAGGCTGACCGAGCTTCCGCCTCCCGATACAATAAAGATACCCGTTGAGAAGGATACGGACGGCATGGTATGTGAAAGTAGTGTCCCGTATGGCTCCCGTTATAGACTGAGTACCGTATACGGCATCTTCCTGATGAATTTCAAGGAGGACGGACTGGATAAGAAATTCCGTACGGATATAGTGCTCGCCGACAGGGATACGGGACGAGTGGTCAACCCCCATCTACGCCAAATTTATCTGCAATTCCCTTATTTCAATAAGGAACTTGCTGAATGTGAGACATTGTATGAGAAATTAATGTATGCATTGAAGAATATGAATGACTGGAACAGAATGCCGGATGCACTGAAGGAACAAGTGTTTAAATACTTGGACCAATTGGCTGCTGTTGCCAATTTATCGGAAGAAAACAGAATAGCTTATGACAAAGCAGTGGATCGCTATCGGGTAAGCCGGATAGTGGAAGAAGACATTCGTAGGGAAGCTACAGAAGAAGGACGAGAAGAAGGACGAGAAGAAGAACGACTTTCAAATGCACTGAAAATGAAAGCAAAAGGACTGGACTATGAAACCATTTCCGACATTACAGGCTTATCCATTCAGGAAATCGAAAAATTGGGAATTGACGACAGAAGAGACGAAGGGAAGTTGTAAATCTCAACAAAAGGGAGTGTGCCAAAACTAAACCGGCCTATCCAGTTTCAGCTGTAGAGGCAGGGGTTGCCTGCCCGAAGACACAAAGCAAACCGTTTTCGGGCGAGCAAACCTCACTCCTACGAACGAAACGACAGCATTATCCACGTTTTGGCACAACCCCAACTCTAATTAAAAAAGTTGACCAATCATGCCGAAAAGAAACCTGCATAGCAAACTGTTCATGCAGCATCCTCTTATATTGTAATGCCAAATCCGTTTTTTTTGTTAATTGTTTGCCTATTCCACACATTAAATTTATACCTTTGCATTTCTAATTGGATGAATTATGGAAAATAAACTAACCATTTACAATACATTAAGTCGCAGAAAGGAACTTTTTGTTCCGCTTCACGCGCCTCATGTAGGTATGTATGTGTGTGGCCCTACGGTATACGGCGATGCCCATCTGGGACATGCCCGTCCGGCCATCACCTTCGATATCCTGTTCCGTTATCTCACCCATCTGGGATACAAAGTGCGCTATGTGAGAAATATCACCGACGTAGGTCATTTGGAACATGATGCCGATGAAGGTGAAGACAAGATTGCAAAAAAAGCACGTCTTGAACAATTGGAACCGATGGAAGTGGTACAATATTACCTGAACCGTTACCACAAAGCAATGGAAGCCCTCAATGTACTTCCGCCCAGCATCGAGCCGCATGCTTCGGGACATATCATCGAGCAAATCCGCTTGGTGGAAGAAATCATGAAAAACGGATATGCTTACGAAAGTGAAGGTTCCGTGTATTTTGATGTAGCAAAATACAACAAGGATCATCATTACGGCAAACTATCGGGACATAACCTGGACGATGTGCTGAATACCACCCGCGAACTGGACGGACAAAGCGAAAAGCATAATCCTGCCGACTTCGCTTTGTGGAAAGCAGCTCAACCGGAACATATCATGCGCTGGCCCAGCCCATGGAGCAACGGTTTCCCCGGATGGCACTGCGAATGCACTGCTATGGGCAAGAAATACCTGGGTGAACATTTCGACATTCACGGTGGAGGCATGGACTTGATTTTCCCACACCACGAATGTGAAATTGCACAGAGTGTGGCTTCGCAGGGAGACGATATGGTTCACTACTGGATGCACAATAACATGATTACCATCAATGGACAGAAGATGGGCAAGAGTTATGGCAACTTTATTAACCTGAGCGAGTTCTTTGAAGGCTCACACAAGTTGCTGACACAGGCATATAGTCCGATGACCATCCGTTTCTTCATCCTTCAGGCACACTATCGCAGCACGGTGGACTTCAGCAACGAAGCCCTGCAAGCTGCCGAAAAGGGATTGCAACGTCTGCAAGAAGCCGTAAAAGGGTTGGAACGCATCACTCCGGGTAAACAGACTACCGGTATAGACGGTATAAAAGAACTTCGTGCCAAATGCTATGAAGCGATGAATGATGACCTCAACTCACCGATTGTCATCGCTCATCTGTTTGACGGTGCACGAATGATTAATACGGTTCTCGACAAGAAAGCGACTATTTCGGAAGAAGACTTGGAAGAACTGAAAAGCTTATTCCCTCTTTTCATGTACGAAATTCTCGGTCTGAAAGAAGAAACTGCCAACAACGAAGCACGCGAAGAGGCTTACGGCAAAGTGGTAGACATGTTGCTGGAACAACGCATGCAGGCAAAAGCCAACAAAGACTGGGCTACCAGCGACAAGATTCGCGACGAGCTGGCCGCTTTGGGCTTTGAAGTAAAAGATACAAAAGACGGATTTACCTGGAAACTGAACAAGTAAGAATATTTAAAAGGAGTGTGTCCAAACGTTGATGATGCTGTCATTTTGCCGATAGGGGCAAGATTTGATAGATTATTCTAGTTTTGACACACACCCTTTATCTTTTACTCCTTTCAAACCGAAATAATAAACCGGAAATAAAATCCTTTCCCTTCTATCAAATCCACCTCTACCTGTCCCTCATCCGATTAACAATACTTTTAACGGATATAAGAGTAACATGGCAGCAGTCACTCAATCATTTTATTCCGAAAATAACTCCCTTAATGGGTATTTTTAACCCTATTCGTTTGCAAATGAGCAACAATATTTTTAATTTCGTCAAACAACTGCATTACAAACCCTACAAATCCATGACGTAATGAAAAACAAAGTCCTGTTAATTTGCCTGTCACTACTGATATCCTTAGGGGTATCCGCACAGAAATACACGATTTATATCGATGATTTCAATAGCGAGATCAAAATTCCCAATAAAGTTCTCAGCACCATTCGGAATGTTGTACTGGACGGTATACAACAAACGAATCGTGTGAATATCATTGATGCTGTTTCCGTAGGTGCCAACCTTAATTTGAGCCCATTGGAAGATGCACGCCGTTTTCGGGCAGACTATCTGCTACGCGGGAATATAGTGTCACGCGAAGCTACTGACGACGGAAGTTCACATCCTCGTTACCACAGCCGCGAGAACAGTTTTAAAGAGAAGTTTAAACTACAGTTGGACTTGATTCGTACCAGTGACGGAACCACTATCGGTACAAGGATTTACGAAGAAACCGGTTCGTCTTCGGGCAAAGATGCAAGTCAGTTTGCAGCACTGGAACATTCACTGTTGGGCATGTCATATGAAATGAGAAATTTTATAGAGAATTATTTTAAGGTTTATGGCAGTATCTTGAAACTTGCCGGTGATAATGGGAAAAAAGCCAAAACGGTTTATATCAACCTGGGATATGACGATCCCATAAAGGAAGGTCAACGGTTTGATGTAATGGAAGATGGTATGATTGACGGTAATTATATGGAAGATAAAGTAGGAGAAGTGCGCATTGATAAAATCATGGGACCGAAAATTTCTCTATGTAAGGTTAATAAAGGAGGAGAGGATATCTTAAGGATAATCAATGAAGGGAAAATTACATTGAGACTGGTTTCCAGAAAAGCCAAACTCTTTGACGACTAAGACTACAGGTATTGGAAATGCCTGTAGTGACAGGGGTTGCCCGAATACACAAAGCAAACTGTTTTCGGGCGAGCAAACCTCGCCCCTACTTCTTCTCGACAATCGATGTCAACGGATGCCTGTTTCCTTTTATCTCTTTCAAGAATGCCTTGGCAGAGCCAAAGTTCAGATAAAGGTCCAGACGCACGGGTAAATGGTTTTTATCATCGGTGATATAAAAGGTAATCACCTCTTTCTCTTTTCCCTTTTTATATTCCACCAACGAAAAGACAAGGCAACGATATTTCACTCCGCCTTCTGCCTTAAATACTTTCTTTCCACGATAAATCAACGTCTGGTCTTCTATCTTAGTGCCGGTGGCCATCGGGAAAATAATCTTCTGCCCCACCGTGTAATCATCGACATCGAAAGAGCGTGCCTGCATCAGAATGCTCAACATATCAAACATACATCCTTCGCTTTCGTCACGCGCCCTCACCGTATCACGACCCCGACGCATCCTGCGCTGATTGGCAATACATTTATCATCTTTATAGCTGAACCATACTTCGTCCACCGTATAACGGTCACCTTCCTCCGCCCCTTTACGGAAATAAAGAGGCTCCAACCGATTGGTCGTGATGCAAGTCAGCGTATCACGCATCTTAAAAAAGAAATCGACCATACCATTTGTGGCAGCCACCAAATTAGTGCGGAAACAAGGCTTACCCTGATAAGTCACTGCCTGCATATCCATTCGGGCAACACCGGCATCTTTCCAGATGAATTTCCAGTTGAACTTAAGGTCATAAGTCAACAGTTCGCCCGCTTGTATGGCTTCATTCTTTGCAGCACACTGCGCTCCCGCGGCACATATAGTGAACCAAGAACACAATAGTATGAATATAATCTTTTTCATCGGCCTAGTTTTCTAGCTCTTTCTTTGTTTCTGTCCTGTATCTTCTTCGTCTCTTCCGGCTTCTGCTTCTTTATTTCATCCAATTTCTGCTTTTCAACCGGAACCGCATTGATATTCCAATTCTCCTCAAACTCAAAGTTTGCCTTCATCTCCCATACTTTCGGGAAATAATAGACTTCTTCAGGCTGTAAGTGCTCCGAATACTTTCCGGTGTCCCAGACACCGTTGCCATTCCGGTCGTTGAACAGACGGATATAGAATTTCGTACCGGGATTGAGATAATAGAAATCCGCCGTATTTTGAGGAGTTATCCGTTGTTGGCGCAACACCTTTCCACTTCCGTCCAGCAACTCTACCACTGCTGTCGAATCTGCTCCGGTAATATTCAGCAAAATGGTTCCGTATTCATCCAGTTTTTTCACCTTCATGGTCTGTTTCACCTTATTGGTATGCAGACCATACACTCCCTTAAAGGCCATCGAGTCTATCGACAACTGATATTCCTTTTCGGGCTCCCACTCCGCCAATATCTCATACTTGCGAGGCAACACCGAATCCGAGACAAACAGAAACGGAATTTCTTCCCACAGGCTGTCTTTCTTTATTTCCATGTGAATGGCTGCCGTGTCAATGCTCGCCACAGGCTCATCGAACGACAGATATACATTTCTATCAAGGTCGAAAGCAGAAGGAGCATCCACATTCAACGTAAGGAACTTGGTGGGCTCCGGTTCAATCTTTTCTCCTTTCTTTTCTTTCTTTTTGCGTTCCTTTTCCTTCTCTTCGGCTGCTTTCGCCTCCAGCTTCTCCCGCTCCGCACGAGTCAACTTATTTGCCAGAAAAAGCGTATCAGTCTGCGGAACAAGACGGTCCAACGTATCCGTTGCCAAGTAATCCATCTGAATTTCGAGCGTGTCCATCTGATATATCAACGAGTCTTTAATCCAATAGCAGATAGAGTCGTTGCGGTCGGTCTTCTCGATGATAAAAGCATCCCGTTCGTCAAAATTCAATCCTTTCAGTGTGGGAAGCGTATCCGCCCGCGCACTGAAAGTAAGAACAAAATGATTCTCTTTGTCACGTTCACTGCGAGTAAGGTATTGACGGTCATTCTCTTCCTTAAACGCTCTCAGGATAATATCATCCGGCAGGAAACGGGTATAACCCACACTTTTGATGGTATCGATGGTCAGTGAGTCCTTCCAAATCGTATCCTGACGCATGGCATCCTCCATGGCAGGTATAATAATGGAATCGCTGAAAGCAATCATCTCGGTCTTGGAATCGAATAAGTAGTTCTGATTACCATCCATTAAAGCATAGATACGATATTTGCCGGGTGCAATACCGCGAATGGAAAAGTGTCCGCGACTGTCGGTACGGGATACCCGGTCGAATGGTTTCTTCATAAAAGCACTGTCACTCAAGTCAGAGTGCAGACCTACCTGAATATTCTTCACCGGCTCCAAGTCTGAAGCACTGAGCACTGTCCCCGATACTTCCATTGTATCAATAGTCGTACCGGTGGAAAAGGTAAAGGCATAATTACCTAGTGGATTACCCTCGTTGTTGTCAACAATAGCATCCGCGAAGTCAATAGTATAAGTAGTATTCGGTCTTAACGAATCCACCAGTCCTACCACTACTTTCCTCCCACTGGCTTTGATTTCAGGCTGTTCCAACTGGGGAGGAGATACAACCACTTTCTCCGCAGCCTTTTCCAGCTTGATAAATTCATCAAATTCAATAGTTACTTTTTTCTCTTTACTATTGATGGCAAATGGTTTAGGAGTACTCCGGACAAACTTTGGCGGTTCTTCATCATACGGACCACCATCGGGGTTTCCCATGCTGGCGCATGAGTACACCACAATCATCAACATCAGCAAAGCAGGTAATTTATGTCTATTCCAATTCATTTCTTTACTTGTTCAAGCTTAGCATTTCTTCTATATATTCACGTGTATTGCTCAGCCTAGGTACTTTGTGTTGTCCTCCCAGCTTACCTTTCTCTTTCAACCAATCATGGAACAGGTTAGGACGGGCCACAATAATTTCCAACGGCTGCAAGGTAAGGTTTTTATGTCGTTTTGCTTCGTAATCAGAGTTAATTTCTTGTAAAGAGGTATCTAGTACCTTGCTAAATTTCTCTAAAGAGTCCGGCTTGACTGCAAATTCTATCAACCACTGATGACGGCATTTGGCATTGGCATCCATAAAAACAGGAGCAGCGGAGTAGTCTGTGATTTGTGCTCCGGTAGCGGCACACGCCTTTGCCAGTCCCTGTTCGGCATTGTCCACCATCAGTTCTTCACCAAAAGCATTAATGAAATGCTTGGTGCGGCCCGTGATGACAAACTTATAAGGATACTTGCTCGTGAACTTCACCGTATCGCCAATCATATAACGCCACAAACCGCAAGACGTACTGATAACCATTGCATAGTTCTTGTTCAGCTCCACGTCTGCCAAAGGAATAATATGAGGATTTTCGTTTTCTATTTCTTCCATCGGAATGAATTCATAGAACACCCCGTAGTCAATCATCAGCATCATGGCAGGGTCGTCGAAATCATTTTGCAATCCGAAGAAACCTTCACTGGCATTGTAAGTCTCCATGTAGTGCATTTTATCACTGCGGATAATCTGCTTGTATTGTTCGCGATAAGGGGTAAATGCCACTCCTCCATGAAAGAACACTTCCAGATTAGGCCATACCTCCGCCAGATTATCTGTGCCCTTGATTTCCATGATATGTCTGACAACAGCCAACATCCACGAAGGCACTCCCGACAGATTGGTCACATTCTTGTTCATCGTGCTACGCGCAATCTTTTCCACCTTTTCCTCAAAGTCACTCAACAATGCGATTTTCTTTTCGGGCACACGAATAAGGTTGACCAATGGATTGACATTCTCAATCAGAATGGCAGACAAGTCACCCACCAAACTCCGCTTCAGATTATAATTGGAAGCATGACTACCTCCCAAAATCAGCCCTTTTCCCGAAAAGAAACGGCTATCGGGATTTTGCTGCAAATAAAGCGCGACGGCATCCATACCGCCGGCATAATGGATATCGTGCAATCCTTCCTTGCTGACAGGAATAAACTTGCTCTTATCATTTGTCGTACCCGAAGACTTTGCAAACCAAATAACTTCACCCGGCCACAACACATTTTTTTCTCCCCGGCGCATGCGCTCCACGTACGGCTTTATTTCCTCATAAGTCTGCAAAGGAACACGTTGATAATCCTGATAACTCTTTATGTCTTTATAGCTATACTCCAATCCCCATTCCGTATTGGCAGCGTCTTTGATAAGACGTTTAAAGACCTTTGCCTGAATAGCTTCCGCTTGAGTGGCATACAATGCTGTAGCTGCCTGTCTGGGTTTGAATAGTGTACTAATTAGTTTGGTCGAATTCATTTCCGTTAATATACAATTCGTTATATCCTGCAAAATTAACCTTTTCTGTATTAATAAGCCTTATAACATTATTTTTTTTATAGATTTCTGCATTACTTTTATTTTTTCTTATCTTTACGCACGCTTACAACTTAACATCAGAGGCTATGAAGATAGGAATTTTGACATCAGGAGGAGACTGTCCCGGAATAAACGCCACTATCAGAGGAGTTTGTAAAACAGCCATAAATCACTACGGCATGGAAGTATTTGGAATCCGAAGCGGATTTCGAGGCTTACTGGACAACGATATAGAACCTTTGACAGAAAAATCGTTATCGGGTTTGCTTAATTTAGGAGGAACCATTCTTGGAACTTCACGTGAAAAACCATTTAAAAAGCGTCTGTCTGCCGCTTCCGAAGACAAACCGGCATTAATGTTGAAGAATATCCATGAACTGGGACTGGACTGCATTGTCTGTATCGGTGGAAATGGTACGCAAAAAACCGCTGCCAAATTAGCACAAGCGGGTGTCAATGTGGTATCTGTTCCTAAAACCATCGACAACGATGTATGGGGAACCGATGTTTCTTTCGGGTTCGATTCTGCTGTAACGATTGCAACCGATGCCATCGACCGTTTGCATTCGACTGCCAGTTCGCACCAGCGTGTCATGGTTATTGAAGTGATGGGACATAAAGCCGGATGGATTGCCCTTTACTCAGGCATGGCAGGCGGCGGTGATGTTATTCTCATCCCGGAACTACCCTATAATATCCACAACATCGGCAACACCATTATCGAAAGACTGAAAAAAGGAAAACCCTACTCCATCGTCGTTGTGGCAGAAGGTATCCAAACCATCAACGGCAAAAAAGCTGCCGAATACATAGCCGAAGAAATAGAATATGAAACCGGATTTGAGACCCGTGAAACTGTACTGGGATATATCCAGCGTGGCGGCTCCCCCACTCCATACGACCGTAACCTTGCCACCCGAATGGGAGGACATGCCACAGAACTGATTGCTTCCGGACAATTCGGACGAATGGTTTCCTTGCAAGGAGCTCAGATAGGCTCTGTTTCTTTGAATGAGGTAGCCGGCAAATTAAAGCTGGTAGACGAAAACCATGACCTGATTGTCCAAGGAAAACGAATGGGAATCTGCTTCGGCTAACTCCCTTGTATTTCAGGCTTATCAATATACTTGGATGGCGACACTCCGAATTGCTCAGTGAAATGTTTTCGGAGTGTGCGGGTGTCGCTATAACCTACCATTTCGGCTATTTCTTGAATGGAATATCTGTTCTCCATAATTAGAGAGGCAGCCTTGCTCATCCGTACACTCCGAATCATATCAATAGCAGCCAGTTCGCTACGTTGCTTTATTTTTCTATAAA
>PPYE01413761.1_pt1 | contig 15393 bp, 20 predicted proteins | sample 1559881 | NCBI WGS metagenome assembly PPYE01 (sample SAMN08240022, study PRJNA423297) | Human gut metagenome, whole genome shotgun sequencing project. | reverse complement strand
AACACAGCAAAAAGTTCCCCTCTCTGCCTAGCAACAAAACGCCAAGCGAGAGGAGAACCAATTTTTCTATGCTATACAGCTCAAAATTTTAAGATAAATTTAGGGTGTAGGTAGAGGGTTATTCTATGATGCCATCCAACCCACCATTTGACAGTGTAGATTTATATGTGTGTGATATTTTTGATACATTACCCAATGAAACACTTCCCTCGTTATAAATACAGTTGTATAATGTTCCAGTTGTATCGGTACCAAAACTAAACTTAGCGCCACGGGAAAGTGAAGCTGCATTTCTTGCGGTGATTTTACAACCGTTATGCAATTCTACACTTGAGTTTCCTACAGCACGTATCCACCCATTTCCTGACTGTCCGCCGCTCATGTTGATGGTACATCCCGCAAAGTCTACATTACTTGCGTCAATCGTAATTTGATAATCACCAGTAAAATTAAACACACAGTTGTCAAATTGAACGTTTACACAATTTTCTACGGTTAATTTTCCATTAAATGTCACATTTGAGATTTTTAAGAAATGCGCCCTATTTTTAATGTGTAGCTCTTGCGGATATACCCCACTCTCTGTGGTTCTGGATGAAATGTGCACAGGCTGAAATGAGGATGCATAACTGATAGCAAACTGCATCCATCTAAACGGCGAATCACTTGTCCCCCTGCCCCAGTTGCTAGTATTAGAACTTACTCTAAGCCTTTGCTCACCTAATATTCCGTTAAATTCTAATTCTGTACTTTTATCTGCCAAACCGCTGTCATATGGGTTTATTTCCCATATCGACCAGGAGTTATAGTCGGTAAAACCACTGTTGTTTCCATATTCAAGCAAATGTATTTTGTCGCCCATAACATTAAGACCCTCGTACTCTTTTGCTTCATATGTTGGGTTAACTAGATATTGATACAACAATCCACCTGATATTTTATCTACCCTTATAGCATTACGTACAAAATCATAGTCGCTAGAAGTGTTGTCACTCCATAATGTGAATATATTGCCTTTAAAGTATGCCAATCCATTAAGACCACCTAGCTTACGCGCTTGTATAGCTGGTCTCGAAATCGGTATAGAATATACTGAAGTAAATGAAACATTTATACCATTGCCAGAACATTGACATACATGAATCCTATCGTCCTCAGTCTGTACAATGATATGCGAAGATTTACCAATCTTATTAGCTATATTTATTTGTGAGCTAATTCCGTTTACTATAACAGTATTACTATTACCTGTTGAAGCGTCGTACATGATTAGGTTATTTGCGTTTATTGGGCACACCATATAGACCTGGTTCTTCCCATTTTGTGTCAAGTTTGGCATGTAAGTTAAAGAATTTCCATGTCCCCACGACTTTTGTTCTGTATTTGCAAGTTCTAACAAATTGGTATACCTTTTAAGGACTGTTTTTTGTGTACTAGCGTTACGATTAACCGCGATCACATTTGCTGTATAATCGTCACCGTCATTAAGATAACACCAGCCCTGAAAACTATTCCCGTCGCTGGGTTTTTCAGTTTGTTTCAATAATTTAAAACTTGGGTAAAACGTTGGCATTTCTTTTGTATATATAATTTTGCTGTCTGGGTTTTCATCAATCGTCTGTCCATCACATATCACTTTGCTACTGCATATAAATAGCTTGTTTAGTATATATCCACCTTTAGGTATGTAAACGTAATCATACTTGTCAATAATACTAGCTATTTTATCAAAAGCAGATTGTGAAGAACTACTAGCGGTTGGGTCTGCACCTCCGTCCGTGACAACATTCCACACTCTGGCACTTGCCTTATTTGGCAAGTCGCCAGTTACAATGTTAGTTATTTTAGTTCTTGCGGTATTGTCTTTAATTGAGTACGTACCGCTTTGGACTTCTAGGTTAGCAACTTCTGCCATTTATTACACCCCTTTCTTTCCGAACACAAATGATAACGTTTCGGTATCTGCGTGGTAAATAGCGTTAATTGTAAGCTCGCCATTTTCCAGAAACTGATTTAATATTTCTTGCGCATATTGTTTTAACTTGGCCTGCAACCATGCATCCAATTCATTTAGCCATTCAATTATCTGGTTATTGTTATTAACCAGCTCGTTGACTTTGTGCTGTATTTTGAGCAATTTTAAGTAGCTGTCCAAATCCTCATCAAAGTATAACGGAAGAATAAAAGTACAATAGAAGTGCGTATAGCCCAGTGGTTGTGGTATTTGCGCCATATTATCACCCTTTCCTTAATAAATCAACATAAATAGTTCCCTAAGTTCATTAAATACCATTTCATCCACATTTCTTAAGGATTCGTAGTATTCCATTAACAACGCCTGTTGTGAACGACTTGAGAAACCTGTGTTGTCATGTTCATATGTTTCTTTGTTGTTGCTTGTCGCATTAGCCGTTTGGCTAGCGTTCTGCGTGGAATTTGCTGTACCCTCGTTTTGGGTCGAATTAGTAGCATAGTCACCACCGTGTAATGTGGTTTGTGGTAAGTCCGAATAAACTTGGCTATTGTTACTAGTATCCTTTTGTGTTACGTTTCCGTTCGTACTTGAATCGCTAGTTAAGTTGTTGTTACGCGTATAAGTTTCATGCATTTGCGTGTCAATCAGTGGGTCATACTTTATTGCCACGGCTTCGTACATCTTATTGTACACAGGCATGATAAGATTAAGCTTCTCTCTTAGCATAAATTTCCAACGCCCTATGGAAGTTATGTTAATCTCGTGAAAGTAGAAGTGACGTATCAGCTTTTCCTCGAACGTGGTTCGATATGATTCATCGTAAATTGGGAAATCGAAATTGAATATCTTTGGCAATGCAATAGCAATCTTCTGGTCAGTTGTAATATCCGGGGTTTCCTGTGAATAACTTTCTATAATCCAGCGTACACTAATCGTGTATTGGTCCCTATCATCATATATCATATTCTAGCTCACTTTCTACGTACCCATCAATCTCCTGTCCGTCAAGCTCTTGAGCAGCTTGAGGATTGAAAGCGCGGTTAATTAGCGTGTCCATATTACTACGGAAGATTACATCTATATTTTGACCAAACATTCTATTTATTTCCTTACAAGCTTGTTTTCTTATTGAAAGACCGCTGTTTCGATACATCTCGATAGCGCCGCCAGAGCCATTGACTTCGCTTTCTGTTCTACGCTCACGTTTATCCGTGTTGGAGTTTTCGATGCCAAGTGCTGTCATTGCATCATTCCATAAAGCTTGATACATGAACCATAGCTTATCAGCTACGTATGGTGCCTCCGTTTTGATTGCTTGGAATGCATCCTTAAAATCTATTCCTGCCGACTTGTCGGTCAAGATAACTGGCACGTTCCCGTCGTATTGCGAATAAGCTTCATTCACACTTTGTAAATTGGCAATCGTTGTAGACATTGCAATCGGTGTTTTCTGGGCGTTTATGTTTACATCTATAGCGCGTAGTATGTTAGTCAACCGTCTTGCGTATAAGTCTATCGTCATAATTGTTGGCTTACGCAAATAGTTGTTGAAGATAAAGACACTGTCTATATCGGTTCTAACATCAAAATAATCTGAGGTGACAGAGTATGGATATCGGCGTGTTGGGGTACGATAGATATCCAGCTCTCCGTCAAACATACAAGGCAGAGTAATATCCCCCAGCACTTCATCGTGAAAGTACAGGATGTAACCTTTGTACATTAGAGTTAGTTCCAAGAATCTTTCGTCAATCGTATCTGGAAGGTTTATCCATTCGTAACAGTTCATGCAGAGCATGGAAAGTCTTCCAAATATATCCGCGTAAGTTGCATTGTTATTGAGCATCGCTTTTATTTTTCTTCTTTTACTGGACATTATTTATTGCTCCTTCCATAATCTCCCACAAAGTCACCGTGCCAGAATGTAATTCCGTTGTTTAATGTGGACTTGATTTTTACTATATCGTCAAATGGCACGCTACCTACCACTACTGCACCTTGGGTTTTCACAAAATTCCAGCTTGGCCTTCCTGTGATATTTGGAACCTTATTGTCATTTATCGGGTACCCATATTTACTCCAGAAATCATCTATGCGTTTAGCAAACTGACTACGAATAGTGATAGCTTGATAGTGTGGTGCTAATCCATCGTTTGCCATCATTACGCTTGTGGAATTTGTCCCTTGATATGTTGGTGGTAAAGCCGCATGTACTTTTATTTCTTTCACGCTGTTAAATGTATTTGTGAAAGCATTACCTAAACCTGTAGCAACTCCTATGCCGCCTAGCGCTCCACCTGTAAGAGCAGAACCAAAACCTAATGCTAAGCCATTAGCAAGGTTACTTGTGGTATTTATAGTTGTTCCGATAACACCACCATTTTGAGCCAACCATGCTTTGTACGTATCTATAACGTATGAGCATTGCGGAAATCCAGTTACGCATAGCTTGTTAGTATCACCGCCATACCCTGAGTAATCTTTTGGTTGTGCATATATAGACGGATTAGGTGTGATGTCCCACGTTAACTCAAATTTAGGATTACTTGGGTCTTTGAAAAATTCATACGAATACTCGGCATAGCTTCCAGCACCGTCCCACGCAATCATTTTTACATATGGGTCTGTGTACAATTTGTTGTTGACTGGGGTGTATCCGTCTATAGTAGATGGTCTTCTAGGTGCGTTGTCCTCAATTGGCGCATCATAAGCCATGGCTCTCCAAGCCATAAATAAGCTTACCACCGCATCTGATTTTGTGCCGTCTGTCAACTTTTTAAGATAAGCGTTTAAGTCTGCCGCGCCGCCGTCTGTAGCATCATAAAATAAATAGCTACATCCTTGGTAAACACCGTGAAGCATACCGCCCTCTACTGTAGAACCATCTGCATTAACCGTAGTTGCACACACGATACATTTGTTAGCGGCTATTGAGGATGTCATTGGTAATTGATATACATACTCTCCACGTTCCACATTGTCTGGTACAAGGTTTGCACCTATCGAATCATCATTGACATGTTCACGTTCTACGAAACACTGCTTTATCGTGATATCAAAGTACCAAGTTTGCCATACATCCAGCTCAAATGTTACCCTGCTCGTGTTGACATTTACAAATTCTATTCCAACAATGAAAGCATAGAACCACTTGTTACTGAAGTTTTTATTTTGAAACATGATATAGTTACAATCGTACAGGTTATCGGCAACCACATCCACGGCTATAGTATTTGGTTGCATCCTGACTGGTGTCATATTTGGTTTGTTGTACTTAGCCTTTGCCGCAAAGTAATTGTACTGTGCTGTGGCAGAACCAAACGTTAACGTGTCTGTGTAACTATTATCTAATGGTACACCGCTCAAAATGCGTACATTAGTGAGCGGTGATATAGTCGTTATAAAATCCATTACGCCGCTACGGTGATTGTAGCCGTGCCTGTTTTGGATGGGTCAAGTACTGATTTAGCAGTAACAGTCAAAGTAGTATTTTTTTCTGTTCCTGCAATCGTCAACAGACCGCTTGGAGTGATTGTGCTTTTAACATCTTCGGTTCCAGATAACGCCCAAGTTACCGTCTTGTCTGCAAATCCTGTACCAACGACTGCCGCTGATAACTGTAAGGTTGCTCCTTTGCTAAGCGTTGCTGTAGCTGGGGATACTGTTACACTTGTGATACCACTTGTCTGGTCTGTGTACATCATTGCGTTAGCAAATGGTGATACGCTGAAAATCTTCCAAACGTGGTAAATGTTCTGCCAGTACATACCCTCTGGATTGTAGATTTCTTTGTATGTCATTAGCACATCGAAAATCATAAACCAGTCTTTATCGAATGTAACAGCTGGAACACTAGCCAGTAACTGTAACTGGGCCTCAGTAAAACGAGCATACTCAGGGTCGTTACCCAGCAACTTATCCAAACGGTCAAGGTCAAACACATCGAATCCGTCAATCATGACATGCCGTGCTTCAATTTCAGCCTTGTCCATGTTAAAGGCTGAAGCCAAAACATTGAAATTGTTAAGAGCGCCAAATTTAGCTGATGTCATAAGAATCAAATCTTCTGGGCGGCTGAATGTAGTTACTTTTGCAATGTTGTATTTATTGCTAGGGAAACGGAACATGTAGGAAGCTTCCGCCATCGTAGTGGCAACCTCTTTTACCGTATCAGCTGTCACGGCTGGAATCTGAGTTACCCCAATATATCCATCCAGAATCATTTTAGCGATAAGATACTTTGTAGTCAAAAACTCATCGTACTCAGCGCCGCTATACAATGATTCATACAACCCACCGATAAGGTCGTATACACCCTCAGGAGATAAGAACGCCTGTCGTAAGTTCTCCTCACTGATTGACTTCTTGTAAAATTTTTCGTAGTTCAATGTATGGAATGCGGTGTATACATCACCAGTTTCCAGCTTGAATACATTTGTCTGAGCTTCCACGATATTGTAATCGTGCGGTTCAGCCATGGCAACAAAGATTTCTTCAACTTTCTCGCCAAATGTCATAAGCCCACGCTTCAACATTTTCAAGCTTGAGCGATATGCTTTTGAAGTAAGCAGCACCATTCCAATACGATTTGCTAAGCTGGAATATAGCTGGTTCGGATAAGCTGGGTTGTTCATCACGATTTCCCCGATTGCCGCCAGATTCGTTCCATCGCTTAACGCTTTAGGCACATCTTGTGCATATGCTCCGCCAATGTCAGCTCTTGCTGCATTCAGAATCTGTGCGGTGTTTGCTTCTAAATTTTTTACTGTAGGTATTTTTGGCATTTTATTCACCTTCCTTATTTAAATAGGTCGTCATACGTTACTTCGTTGACACCCTCTCCGCCATCATCGCGACCTCTTTCCAAGTCGTTCCGCATGTCTGCCAGATTTTCCTCTTTGATACGCCCCATGAAACGGTCAACATATCTCTGCTTCAAATCACGATATTTCGCTTCCCAGTCGATTACATTTTCTTCTGGTGTGTCGATTACTTTGTTTTCACTTTCGTCCTCTTGGACAACATTGTCAGAACCATCTTTCGTTCCGTCTGTTTCGACTTCACGAGCAACCCATTCATATTCTTTGTTTTCTCCGTCATAAGTTTCGCCGTAACGTGCGAGCATTCCCTCGCGTTCGTCTAGTTCATCCTTAAGCCGACTGAAGTCTACTTCCATATCTGGGGTAAGTTCTCCGCTGTTCATCAGACGAGTAAGTAATTCCTCATATGCTAATCTTGTTCTCATTATCTTACTCTCCTTTTCATGTAATATATCCACTTCGACCGATTGCCCTTAATGGGCTTCGGTGGTCGTCCGCCACAAGGTATATAGATAAAACCTTGAAATGTCAATCCTGCCATACTGTAATCAGGCGGTAGGTTGTAGGTGATGAAATATTCTGCCCCATAGTTACTGTTGCTTGTTACGATACTGCCGTCGCTGTTGATAACCTCAACGACTCCGACATGCCCCGTGCCAACTAAACCGCCGCTATAACAAATGATTGCTCCTAACTTTGCTGTCTTACCCCTCGAGTATCCGTCTTGCGTGTAACCATACCACTGGTCAGCATTACCAAGGGATAATGTTGGGCGTTTATTCATGATTTCGTACGCACGCCCCCAAGCATAACATGTACAGTTCGGCAATCCATAGCCCGCTTGGTAAAACGGATTTTCCGAATACCAGTATGGGTTATTGGGCATTCCGCTGTCTGTCAACCTTGGAGTGAATGTGCATCCGCCACCGATGTAATCATACCAAGTTAGAGCATCAGCCATTCGTTTTTCATAATGGTTTGTGGATGGGTCATAGCTAGGTCGCTCATATCCAACCATGAACAGAACGGCTAGCTTGTCTGCACTCCAGCCCATAGAATTAGACAAAAACTGATTGCCTGTGATACCTATCATGTCGCTGGTAGCTCCGCTATTGTAATATGGCTGAATGAATGCTTCGGTTGTGTACCACTCCGCCACGCCACTTACATTTCGTATCTCCTGTGGAATAACCTTAAGTTGCACATCACCACTGGTATAAGGTGAAAGCCCAAGGGTGGCACAGTGTTCTTGAAGAACGCTTTTTGGTGTCCACTGCACAAGACCGTATCCACCGCCGCCCCCTTCTTCCTCTCGACCAGGGTTCACGCTACTTTCATTTTGCATGTTGCCAAGTATGGCGGCAATCGTTGCATTATCAAAGCCCATGTCTTGATAAGTGGATATAACGATATCAGCATTGTTTTCCATTTCCTGCTGATTCAACCCACCCGCGCGTGATATCCAAGCCATGTCACTTTTTGAGGTTTGACTTTGCAAAGGCTTCTGTGCCACCTGTTGGGTAAGACACAACAACCCTATCGCCGCTAATCTCAATAACACCCAGCTTCATACCTTTTACATCCGCAATGAGCCTTACGCCATCATAGTTGACTGCTTCTTTGGGGGATACCTTGTCACCGACCTTGATTTCTGTAGTAGGCTTCTGGCTGTTCCCTTTGTGCAAGTCCTTGAGCAAGGTTGGATAATCGTAATATGCGGCATCCAAGTCCAAAGGGTCACCTCTGTACTGCCACATGCCGCAAGGGATTGACGGTTCAGAAACACCCCATTCTGCCAACCATAAGTCAACCGACTTCAATCGTGCTTCGTTCACAGCTTTTAACTGGTTGTAAAAAGACCTGTTACAATATAGGAGCAAATAAGTTTTGCACTCCTGCTCGACTACTTCTTTCCAAGCCTTTAATACTTCCATTTCGCTAGCGTACGTGATGCCATTGTTCTTTTTCCAATTTGCGCCATCGTCCCACTCCAAATCCAGAGCAATAGGATATGTGTTCCCATATCGGGAAATTAGGTTCATACACTTGTGGGCTTCGTCTTTTGCTTCTTTATAGTTACGCGCGTAGCTAAAGTGATAAAAGCCGTATGGTTTACCATGCTTTTTGCACAACTTTACATTGTCTTCGAGTTTTTTGTCAATAGCAAAGTGCCCCCATGACGAACGAATCATTACAAAGTCCGCCCCTTTGATTGCCGTTTCGGCGTTGCCGTTGTGCTCTGAAATGTCAATTCCTTTTTTACTCATAATCATTCACCTTTCTTCATTGTTTCTTTCAGCGCTATAAGCGCTTGCGTGTTGTTGTTGATAGCTTCTGTTACTTCCATCATTTCCTTTGTGTGCTGGTCATTCAATGCCTTGACATCTTCACGGTTCTTATCCGTTTGGTACTTTACATACCAAGCCATTACTCCACACATGACGATAGGAAATCCAACTGTCGTTATTGCTTGTAACCATACGTCCATGCAAACACCACCTTTCAATAACACTATACCACATTACAAATACATTTTCAAGACATTCAGGAAAATTTCTTTACATTTGTAGTTTTCGAAGTATAGACAGCTGTTTTGATAGTACTTGACAGCCACATCTACCATGGAACCGTGCTTGCTTTTGACCAACATTGTATTTTCGTTATGTCCATCCACAGTAAGGGCGTATATCAATTTGCATTGTGGGTCTACATCTTCCGATATCCACATCTTTCCTAACTTATAGGATATCCAAGCGCCCATAGTCTGTTCCTCATAAATAAATGTAAAGAATGGCACGCACTGTTCTTTCTTCCCAATAAACCCAGCTTTCTCCGCCTGAAACTTGTTGTGCAGAGAGAATGAGCCATAGGCTGTTCCGCTTATCAGGTTTCCGACGGCTGTCTGCTCACGATATTTGATGAATTCTTCATCCGCTGCTAGATAAATCATTGCTCTGCCGTCCTTGGATTTGCTCACATTTTTACCATATGGTTTTTCAACCCCATAATATAAGGCATATGGGTTGTATATCGTTGTGGCATTACCAAGCAGGTACACCTCAACTTTTTCACGGTTACGGAAGACGGTGTCTATCAAACTACTTAACAACACTGGTTCCTGCTTTAGATATCGTTCAGTCTGACCTTCCTCAATTAAAAATTCGTCAAACATAATGGCATCCACATCAGGAAAAGACGCACGCTTAAAATCTTTAGCTAATGATAGCGGAATAAAGTAACACATCTGTTCATCGCCATAGTACGCACCTTTTGATTCACACTTTATATCTTCGTCAAAAATCATAGCTCTATTAATATCGTCAAATATATCCGTCGTTCCAAGAATACGTTTCATTTGGCTGTCAGTACGAAACACATACACAAACTTACGTTGGCGTTTCACAAACCTATTTATCAAATGCTTCTTGACACCAAAGGTCTTTCCACACCCTCTCGTTCCTAACACCATCATGATGGGGACGTTATGTGACAGCACACTATTTATGTCAAGAAATTTTGGCTTTACCATTTAATCACCCCTTTTATAAAAGAAAAGCAAAGTTAATACAGTTTGTCATAGCATTACCAGTGCAGCAGTATCGGGCAGGAGTTACCCCGTGGTATCCCAACCTGTATGACAATTCAACCATAATAACCTTGCTACTATATTGTAGCATACTATGGTTGGATTGTAAATACCTTTTTAACAAGTGTGATACCATTCTTTGTCATGACAGGCATAAGCTTTCCGTCAAACCAGTTAGACGGTCTAAAGTTATCATAAGTTACATATTTGTAACACTGTTTAGGCATACCCGCACAGGTTATATTAAGGATACGTGTATCCCCATCCACCTCGTAAAACTGCCATGGCTCTGCTTTTTCGGATTTTATCATGGATTCCATTGTTTCACGTGAAACACTTTCTTCCTCGATATATGTTTTTGCCCGAATAAAATACCCTCTTACCCAGACCTTTTCCAAATCCCACCAACCAAGTTTTGTGGAATCAATGTCAAGGTTAGTTGGCAACTCTGTTCCAGCAAGGTGCAAGCTGTCAGTGTCCATATAAATAAACCTGTCATAATTTTTCTGAGCGGAACGTAACGCTTTATCTCTCCCATAACTGGTAATAAAAGACACCACTGGTACATAAATACTATCACGTTGTTCCACTTCGCCAAGCTTAAACTTAAGCTTGTCCTCATAGTAAGGTATCTTTTCCTGCACTTCTGGACGCAGCCCAAATTTACCAGACAGGCTATTCATCATGTCTTTTGCTATCTGGCGTAAACCTTTGTTTCCGTCTTTGGTAGCCTGCGCCTTTATCGCATACCACTTATCTATATAGTCTTTAAACATCATGGTTGATTTCATAAACTTGTACCCCTCAATCCATGCTATATTATAAACGTTATAGTGGTCAAGGAATAACTCTAAATCCACACTCGTTAGGGTAAGCTCTACAATGTTTCCATCAGAGCTTTCAAGGAAATCTGTGCCGCGGAAAATACCTGAGTGTTTAAGCTGGATAGTGGGGATGTGCCCCTCTTTAAGCTCAAAACTACAAGTCAATCTCTGAATATACAAAGGATAGCGCTTGTCTTTACGATACTTGCCGTTATAGTGTACAGGCTCACCAAACGGTAATGGCATTTCAAACATTGCCCATGGATACATACTATTTACATCCAGCGTTATGCCGTCCGCAATCTCTTGGTTTGCAAAAATCTTATGGACTTGCGTTGCCCCACCCTTGTATGACTTTCTGCAAAAAGCATCAATTTCAGGCGCCAACACAGGAAACCAGCGTTTAAAATTCTTCTTCCCGATAATCTCCTTATAGTCATATAACGCATTACTACCTTGGGTTATCTTAGTCAACCCCTCGGTAAAAAGAATGTGCAAAGCCTGAGACATGATGGCAACATCAGCATGCTGGTATTGCCACTCCTCGTCAGTTGGGATATAACCCTCTGGTCTTGGTTTGTCGTAGTCTATCTCCAGCTTGCGCATTTCTAACCCGTAAGCTTTTGCAATTTGCTCTACGCTAAGGCGTATCAATTTAAGACTATCATAAAACGTTGTGGTTGTCTCTCCAAAACAAACGGTGACGGAATAAAACTGCCCCATATTCGAGATAAGTGTGGAAAACTCATGCTTCTTCAAAGACCTCTTATTTGACCAAGTGTAACCATGCGTCAATAGATATGACAATATATAACTACTGTCAAACTTAAGATTGTGGAAGTAAATAATTCTGTCTTCCAACGAACAGTATTCGATAAAGCTATCGATGTCTATCCCTCTACAAAAATTATCGGGGTCGCCAACTACACAACTTTCCCATGACCAGACATGTGCAGTTTCTGGGTCTGTGGTGGTCTCAAAATCGGCGGTGTACCGTATCACGAGAACCTCTGTTTATTCTTACTCCACCAATCTTCCCACTGCTCCATTATCATCTCGTACCGTTCGCCCACTTCATTCGGGTTGTACAACGCTGTAATAGTCAAAAAGTAGTTTTCAAATCTCGCTTGAGACACAGCCTTTGCTGGCAATCTCTTAACAAAATCAAACAGTGGGTCGCCCTCTCCAACTCCTAATTGTTTACGCATGGCACCCAAATACTGCCAATAATAGTTTTCGTCGATAACTTCTGGATGTTGTACTCGCCTAAGCTGTTTTTCCATGGACACCACAAACCTATCAAAATTTCCTTGTTCCATTTCCTTAAAGTTAAACGGGCGGATAAAGAAATTCGTTTCGGCAATCTCTCGTCGTGTTGTGTTCTCGTCTGATACCTTATCAAAATAATTCTTGATTCGCCTGTTGGTGGCGTTCGTCAAGATACGTGCTTCTCGTATCTCGTACTTTGTCCGTACCTCACCTGTGCCAGAGTTTTCTAACTCAAATGCGCCTTTCTGATGCACCCGTTTCAGGCTATTCACGATTCTGTTATAATCTGCTCGAGTGTCTATTTTTGCACGAACTTCCTCATACGTTAACTGCTTAGGTGCAAACATAGCCAACTCAGGTTTCTTGTTCAATTCTCTTGTGATTCTACCGTTATATGATGCAATAACTTTTTGCAAGTTACGCCTATCAGCGTACTTCCACCTTATCGTCATTAAATCACCCCTTTAAATAAAGGGGCATAAGCCCCTTATGATTATTTAGATAACCCAATATGATAGTAACGCTTGGAACCTTTATCCTCCTGCTTGATTACTACCTTAATCGGCTTCTCTTTTGTAGGATATCCAACAAAACTAAAGAGTTTCTGTAAGTCTCCGAAAATGCATATACTTCCTGTTGCATAGCTTTCGCCTTTGTCATTGAACAGGATGCAGCGCGGGAACACTTTTTCCTCGCCTGTCTTCTCGTCATATGTTTTTGCGGTGTCGCAATATACTGCTGTTAATTTAAATGGTACATTGATTACCTCGCTAAGCTTCTTGTCTGGCTGTGTGATTGCGGAAAAGAATTTGATTTTATCGTCTTCTGTTTCCATCACGTAGTTTGTCCACATAGACCCCTCTACGCTCTGTGCGTTTGCTAGCTGCATTGCGAATGTTTCTTCGGGCAGTTCCATAACTGCTGGCATGTTCTGTTTTTCCATTTTTGATTTTCTCCTTTTATAATATGATATTATTCTACGATTGTTGCATGAGCAATAAACTCGCTTATCGGGCACTTCATCAGCACCTCAGTTGTCTTACTATCAATAACGATAACGTTATCACTAGTAATGTTATTGCGAATCAGGTAACGGCGTGCGGCGTGGCTGTTCAACGCTAAACCTTCAACGGTGTGTACACCCTGTACCATCTGCCCGTTCTCGTCCATCTGCATAAATGTAATGTTCGTGTATGGGACTTTTCTCGTAATAAATTTTGTCATGTCTTTCACCGCCTTTCCTTTGACACCTACAGTATATCAAAATATTATGTGATAAATATGTTAATTCTGTGTGAGAATATGTGAACGATAAATTATGTGATTTTAAGAAAATGAAAATATACTGTTGACAAATGCCGGTTTACATGTTATAATATAAATGTAATAAAGGTAACCCCTTAAAGGAGATAATGAAAATGGAAACTGTAGGAAGCATATTAAGTGAATTACCAAATAAGCCAGAAAAATACGTAGTTATTATGTATCGTGGTAATGAAATTATGTCTGGATTTGGGGATATAGTTATATGGGCAACGACAAGGTTTATTAGAGAATGCAATGCTACTATGAAAAAAGGAATAGAAACTGGTAGAACATATATTATCATAATTGAAGAAGGAGAAATATAATGGAAACGGTAGAAACTATCCTAAATAAGCTAATCGAAAACGGAAGTTATAAAATGGTTGGAATAGAATATCATGACCACATTATATACTTTGGCAGTTTAGAAAGCTTGAGAAGAACATTGGGTTATTATTTATTGGAATGTAAAGTTGATTCAACTCCTATAATGAAAAATGACCCAACTTATCTGTGTGTTATAACTATTAAGGATGGTGAACTTGATAAATGAAATTATTAAAATACGCATTATGGTTTATCGCTGAAACAACATTGATACTTATGTTTCTGGCTTTATGGTGGAGGTAAAGAAAGGTGGTGATACCATGGAGACATATACCAGTATTAAATGTGGATTAAGAGCAAGGATTGAAGGGCTTGAAATGGTGCTTGATATGTATGAAAAAGACAATCCAATGCGTCACAACATGATGATTCGCATAGATGAGTGTAACAGACTGATGCGGATACTTACGACTTTAGAAAATGACAAGGAGAATGAAAATGAATTGGGAAAATGATAACGCAGAAATTGCAAGACTGAAAGAAAAGGTAAAGAAGCTAGAAGTATCTTTGAATTATGTAAAGACACACTTAGAAGCAGAACACAATTATCTGGAAAGATTGGAATGCGAATTTACTGAACTAAACTTGGATTATGCTTTCTATATAGAAGAGTATGAAAAAACAAAAAGCGTAATTTTAAGAAATAAAACACTTGAGCAACGGGTATCAAAGCAAAGAGAAATTATTAAACTGGCTTTAAATAAACTTTACGGGAAGGGTGATAATAATGGAAATTATATGTGCCGCAATTGTCAGCTGTGTAGGGATATTTGCTATTACATGTATTGCGATACTGACAGTGTGGAAAGGTGATGAAAGATGAAACGAATTGACGTTGAGCGCAAAGCGATTGATATTTGTAATAAGCTGGATAGTAAACACTCATTGCTAGCAAATTACATGATTACAGATAATCAAACAATCATATTCCATACAAGGCATAGACGCATATCAGAATATGTGTGCGCCAGTGAAATCATGTTAGATGATTTCATGATTATGCACAAAGAAGATTGTGTGTGGCAAATATCGAAACATCACACTGATGAATTACTAAAATGGATGAATTTAAAATAATAAGAATGAAATGTTAACACTGTTAACTTTCACTCAAAATTTGCTATAATAGCGCGCTGCGTTTTGTAGCTCTGTATAGCATAGAAAAATTGGTTCTCCTCTCGCTTGGCGTTTTGTTGCTAGGCAGAGAGGGGAACTTTTTGCTGTGTT
>PPYE01454214.1_pt1 | contig 15394 bp, 7 predicted proteins | sample 1559881 | NCBI WGS metagenome assembly PPYE01 (sample SAMN08240022, study PRJNA423297) | Human gut metagenome, whole genome shotgun sequencing project. | reverse complement strand
ATCGGACGGTTTGAGCATGAGGAGAATGGAAATGTGCGGATGAGGGACTTCAAAGGAAGAAAAGCCACAAGCGATGATAAAAAGGATGTCACAGTGGAGGAGCTTCTCCCTTATGGCATCAATGCTTTGGATACAGAGTTTGAAGTGGTGAAAGCCAACGGAAAGGAGTTGATTTTGAAATCCGATTATGCTACACTGATGCTGAAAAGGTTTTAGCACGGATATAGAAGATGAAAAGAAGAGAGGACATATCGATTGGGATGTGTCCTCTCTTTTTTATGATATATGATTAAAACAGTTTGGCAGGATATTCTCCGGCATCTACCAATGCCTGAATCTTGTCTACTACACTCTGGCGGTCTTCGGGATAAGTTACACCGAACCACTTGCTGGCAGTATCCAGAACTTCTACGGTAGCTGTTCCGTCACTAATCAGTTTGTCTACCATCAATGGAATAAAGAATTCGCTCTTCAGGTTTTCCATGTTCTTGGGATCACTCAAGAAGGTCTTGAAGAATTCCTGGCTGTATGCAAAGTAATCGGGAGTGAAGCCCCAGAAATTCATACTAACCGGAGTTGTGTCGGCTGTTGCTGTCCATTCGCCATTGTCGTCGATGTATTTCACTTCTCCGTCGATGCGCTGAATCTTGGTACGTTCTACTACGGAAGTCAACAGATTCTTGTCGTTTGTTTCACAGATACCACGAGAAACGGTACCGCTTTCGCTCAGGGTGTTACCTACGCGGAAACCTACCATTGAATAGGTGTTTTTAGATCCTTCAGGAAGATTTGCAAGGAATTTGCCCATTACCTGGAATGAGTCACGGCCATAGAAGTCGTCACAGTTGATTACTGCAAACGGTTCTTTAATAACATCGGCACCCATCATGACTGCATGGTTGGTACCCCATGGCTTGGTGCGGTCGGCAGGACAAGTGAAACCTTCGGGCAGTGCGTCCAAAGCTTGGAATACCATTTCGCAAGGGATGTGTCCTTCGTACTTGGAAATGATTTTATCGCGGAAATCTTGTTCGAAATCTTTGCGGATAACAAAAACGAGTTTACCGAAGCCGGCGTTAATGGCATCATAGATGGAATAATCCATAATAGTTTCGCCGTTAGGACCCAGTCCGTCCAATTGTTTGAGGCCACCATAACGGCTACCCATACCGGCTGCCAATAAGAATAATGTAGGTTTCATAGTCTATTTATTTAAAAATTGATATTCTGACTACAAAGCTACAAAAATATATGAAGGAAAATGTATTTGTGAGAGGAAAAAGAAAAAAACGTTCTTTTTTTGAATTTTAATATCGATAAAATGTATTTTTCCGAATAATATTCCTATCTTTGCGCCATCAGTTTGAATACTAAAGTATTAAAATATATATCCCTCAATGATTGTGGAGGACATTACGATGTGATATCGGGGTGTCCTCATTTTTTTTGCCCCTTCCTCTATTAGAAGGGGTAGCCGATAGCGAAGTGAAGGCCAAGGCCGTCTTTGAACTTCGGTATATTGTAATAGCCGCTTTTTCCGGTGTCGTAGGGGGCATGCAGGGCGATACCCAAATCGAGGCGGATAACCAGGAAGGTCAGGTCATAACGTAATCCTACGCCGGTGCCGAGCGCCACACTTTTTGCAAAGTTCCGCATGGTGAGTTCTCCACCGGGACGCGCTTCGTCTTTTTTCATCAGCCATACATTGCCCGCGTCAAGGAAAGTGGCGCCATATAGGTCGCCCAATATAGGGAAACGGTATTCTATGTTGGCTTCCAGTTTCACGTCGCCTGTTTCGTCAATATATCCATAGCGGTTGTCTGCGTTGGGGTGGAAAGTACCCGGACCGATGGAGCGGACTGTGAATGCACGTATACTGTTGGCGCCTCCGATATAGAACTGTTCGCTATAGGGGGCAACGGTCTGGTTGCCGTATGCATAGAGTATTCCTCCCATCAGGCGGGTGGCTATGTGTTGCTTTTCTCCTACTTTGAACAGGCAGCGGACTTCCGAGGTCATTTTAAGGAATTGTGCGAAGGGGCTTCCCAACAGTTCTTTCCCTTTTTCCTTCATTCCTTTGCCGAAGGCGGCATAAACAAGTGAAGTCACATTGCCGGCAGAGGTGAAGGAGGTTTCCCACCATAAGTTATGCCGTTTTTTCAGGGGGGCGTTGTCATAAGTAAAGGTATAGCTCATGGCTGGGATAAACTGATTTCCCAAACTGAGTGCCAGTGACTTGTTTACATTGATAATGGAATCGAATTCACTGGTGGTATGTTGCAGGGTATTGAACGTAAGCCTGAAGGGGGTTACTGTGTGTTTCCAGGTGCGCGATGGCTGGAAATCATAACTGACGGTTCCGCCAAAAGATAACATCTTGAAGAAGCGGGCACGGTTCAGCTGGTCCACATAGAGCTTGAAAGAGGTATGCGAGGGAAACAGTAAGCGGTTCGACTTGTTCTTCCATGGCAGTAACAGGCGTGGATAATCCAGTGAGAAGGATGCTCCCAGTTCATACGAATTCATTTTTGACTTGTCTCCAGCCACACTGTTGGATGCGGTTTGCCATTCGTAGGACCCTTTCAGTTGGAAAGATAGTTTGGCGGCTGTGCGCATAAAGTTGCGTCGCGACAAACTGAAGATGGCTCCCGGGCCTGTCTGGTCGGTGCTCTTGGTTGTGACATTGAATTCCAGCTCTCCGTCGTAGGGAAGGTCGAACATGGCATTTACCTTGATGTTCAGGGTGTCACAGTCAGGCAGGGTGTCTTTGGGTGTGTAGCGGAATTCTGCATATTTAAAGATTCCCAAGCGTGCCAGTGCTTCTTGGGTATAGGTTTGGCGTATCTGGGAGTATAGTTGTCCTTCTTTATATAGGAAACGTCTGCGCAAGACCTGTTCGCGGATACCGGGTTTCTTGCCATGATAATGGATGGTCATATCTGCAAAGGTCAATGAGTCTGTCGGTTGCTCTCCCTTATATCCTGTCAAGTAAACAGAGGTCTTTCCAATATAATAAGGACGGCGTGCTTCTGCCGGCACTCCTTTTTGCGGCACTACCTGCAAACTTACAAAACCGGGATTGCGCAATGTGTCTGCGCGGAAGGTGGTAAACTCGGGGCGGAAATAATAGTATCCGTTATTTCTGAAAAGAGTACTTAGCCGCTGGCGTTCTTCTTCCAGTTTCAACACGCTGAAGTTGTCTCCTTTGCGTAATATGCGCTGGTTGTAGGTGGCACGAATCAGGCTGTCGGCCCGTGCCGGATATTTGAGGTAGGCAATAGAGTCCAGATAGTAAGGATTGGCCATATTGATTTCATAGTTGAGCTTTGCTTTTCGGGGGTTCTTCAGGGTGTCGACCGAATAGGAGACAGAGCCATTGAAGAAGCCATAATCACGCAACAAGTTGGTCGCTACCTTTACACGGGTTTCGGGATTGACGGTGGAGATATAAACCGGGGTGGAGCCTAGCTTGTTGAATATCCAGCGGCCCAGTCCCTTCTTTTCCTGGTATTTCACAAAGTCATTATATATCCACAAACCGAACGGAATGGGAAAGCGCAGGGAGTTGCTTCCCAATATGGCGTTATTGGGAGGGTAGGACAGGGCTGCCTCTACTTCTTCCAGAGTTTGCACTCCGGCGGGAGTTTTGTCTTCGTTGATAACGTTCATGTTCTTTACGCCTACGTAAAGAGTTTCGCCTTCGGGCAGGTTCTTTGTGGTGGAGCAACCCGCCAGCAGGCATAGAAAAGCTGTCAGCAACAGCTGGTTAACGTGAAGTTTTCTCTTTCTTATCCTTGTCATTTTTATCAATCTTTCTTTTTCCTGAATATAAATAACTCACCCAGATGGCTCATCTTCTTTCGCAGAACGATACCGACGCCTGTTTCGATGATTTCACCTTCGAGCACACTCTCGTAGTTTTTGTCGTGGAACACCTTGATATATCGGGTACCGCTATTGTCCAGACGATATTCGACGGAGACGTTGTCGATAAATGTTTCATCTTGCTGGGCGGTATTGCCGGTAGACACTTTTCCGCCGATAACGATGCGGAAACGGTTATTCCAGAAACGTTTGGCAAACTGGAAGTTGTAATCTGTACGCTTTCCGCCGTCTTCGGCATTGTCGACGGTTTCCATGCCTAGGCTGATGTCGAGGGCTTTTCCTGCAATATTCGAAATTTCGCTTTGCAGGAAGGAGTTGAGGGCATTGTTCATATTGAATCCTCCGGTAGAGTTGCCTTCTGCCATATACATACCGGTGACAAGCATGGTTACGGCCAGTTTGCCCCGTTCTTCTGGACTCATGGCGGTAAGCTGGTCTTGCACGGAGGCGTCTTCGGGGGCTGAAAGGGTAAAGGCCAGTCCCAGGTTTTCCAGTCGCTGGCTCAGGGCGATACCTACATCGAAGCTGACCATGCGGGGGCTTTGTCCGTCCTCGCCCACAGTGGCGCGCACTCGCTCTGTGGCGGTGATACTGAGTTGGGGGTTCATCACGTTGCCTGTCCATTCCACATAGCTGCCGTTCTGGATATTGAACGTCTTGAGCGGAATGACCGGGATTTCATATTTCATTTCACCGCTGATGAGTGAGTAGCGTCCGTTCAGCAGCATCTCGCCTTGCGGGGTGTATTGGAAAGAAAGGTCTCCGCCTCCTTCGAGCAGCATATAGTTGGAACCATCCGGTGTGATATCGACATGTGCTTGAACGGCTTGGTCGATATGCATTGTCATGGCGATATCCATGCCATTGATGGACACCGGCTGGATGGTTTCATTCGCCACTTCAGTGGTGTCATTGAAGTTGACGAAAGTCACCATGTCTCCCAAACGGTCGTTTACGGTCAGCGGGGAGTCTTTCATCACATAAGTGAAATCTGTCTTTCCTAATATATTCATATTGCCTCGCATCATGAGGGCGTCTACGGGACCGCGGAGAGTGGCGTCGAAGTCTACATACATCTTGCCGTATACCATGGCCCGTTTGGTGCGGGGAGCATTCAGTAGTTCGTAGTTCCGGGCCTTCATCTTCAAGTCGGTAGTCATACGTTCCAGATTGGAGAAGTCCACATGACCGTTGATGGTGAAAGGATTTTTTCCTTTGGTGAAGATATCGAAGTCCTTAAACATCATTTTGCTGTTGACCATCTGTACCGGCTCGTTGTCGAAGCGGAAGAGTGCAGACAGTTCGGGCATGAACATTGATACGGAGTCGAGTGACAGTTCGCCATTGAGCAGAGGCTTGGAGGGGTCTCCCTTCATGGCCAGTGTTCCGTCAATGTCGCCGTTCAGTTCCACCATATTGTCGGGGATGAACGGATTAATGACATTCAGCGGGAAGTGTTCGAGCGCAACATCTGCACTCAGGCTGCCTTTGCCGTCGGCTGTGGGCAGATAGATACCGCCGAGGTGGGCTATCTCTTTGTTATTGTGGCGGATGTATCCGTCTACGTGGTGGTCTTTCTCGTCGCCGGGCAGATATACGCCACTAAATTCCCAATTGCCGAGTGGGTTGCCTTCATATTTGAATTCATCGACTTTCAAGTCACTGCTCACCATCATGTAGGGGCCGGATTCGATATAGTGCGTTTCTGCTCCAATCCATCCTTCCATATCAGGCATATAAGGCAGGATACGGCGGAACTCTTTCAGATTGATTCGGGAGAGCTCGACTGTCATGTCCTGACTGGCAATGGTATCTTCGCGATTGGTATAGAAGCTGAGGCCCGTACCTGCATCGTCGTGCAGATGGAGATTGGCATGGATGCGTCCGCGGTCTGTCAGGAAGATATAATTATCCCTGTTGACCGTGAAAGGACGGTAAACCAATGTCGGATGTTCGGGGAAAAGACGTAGACGGATTCCCCGACGTCGTAAATCGGCCTGCACTCCCATATAGACGCCTTGCTCCTTGCGGGCGTTGAGGTACTGAATGAGCAGTTGTGCCTGATTGGTACCGATGTTTCCTTCCAGACTGACATCGTATGCTTCTTGGTTAAGCTTCGGTCCGTTGACAACTCCACTTAGGAATTTGATGCCTTCCATGTCTTGCTGTACGTCAAGATAAATTGTATCCAAGACAATGCTGTCTGTGCTCAGACTATAAAGGAATGCTTCTCCGTTCAGCCCTTCTGTCGGAGAGGAATCCATATCCATAAAAAGTTTCCGGTAGGAGATGCCCATCATGGAAAGGTAATTGCAGACCGGATTATCTTGTCCTGAAGTGACGCGTAAACACAAGCCGGGCAGATATTGTTTCAACTCTTCCTGGTCGATATGTTTATGCTCCCACTGTTCGGAGAGTTTCTTCATCAATATCTCTGCCTGGCGGGATAAGCGTGTGATGTGCCCGGCTCCTTCCAAAGAGAGGTCGAAATCACCGGCACGCAAATACATCCGGGTAGAATCGCTTGCTGTGGCAAATCCCAGTAAAAGGTCTTTGGGATGAGATGTGCGTTTGGGCGTGATGACGGTGATATTGGCCATGGATGCATCCACGGAATATTTGTTAGCCATATCCGTTGCGAGGTGGACGGTAATATTTTGCGAAGTCTGCATGCGCTCATTCATCAAGTGCAATGCCTGCCAGTCCATGCGGTCGATATCCAGCTTCAGCGTGGCTGCCGCATTATGCGGCTTCAGGCTGCCATCGAGGTGTGCCCGTATATCCATTACTTTATTATTGATTAATAAAGCAGTGTTGATGATATGTTTTTCGAGTCCGGCAGAAAGTTGGATGCCCGACAGGATATAATTGCCGTAATGGAAACGGTCGATACTGCCCGAGGCACTGAAGGTGGTTCGGGGGGACATGAAGTCCAGTCCTTCTCCTTTGACACCAAGGCGTGCGGATACTGCAAAGAGTGAGTCTTGCGGCAAGAATCGGTGCAGGTTCAGATTATTGACGGCAACATCGGCTTCATAGGCCTCGCGTGAAAGGTCGTACTTGGCATAGAGCCGGGCGGCATGTTCCATTTTGAAATCATCTGTAATGGAGATGCTGTCATTATACACGGTGATGGGGATGGTGTCGATGATTGCCAATATGCGTGCATCCGGTTCTTTTAACAAAAGGTCTGTACCCATTTTGGAGCCCGACATGCTGAATTTACCTTCCAGGCGTGTGCCGTTAGGGATGGCAATACCTTCGGCAAGAGCACTCAGAAAATCCATGTTCCCCACTTCCGTTTCGAGTGTGATGTCTCCTCCGCGTTTCAGCGTATCGGTCAGATGGGTTAATTCGCCTTTGGCAAAAAGCTCCAATGCGCCGGGAAGTTCGGCACTCAGAGTGGTCAATTTGAGTTGGTTGAGGTCACCGTCCACTCCTGTACGGATGCGTAAGGGTTCGGCCGGGTATTTCTGTACGAAATGTTCGTCCATACCGCCTACCAAACGTATGATGTCCTGTTTGCCTATATCAGCCATTAACCGGGCGGATAACCGTCCTTTACTTTTCATTTCGAATACGTCCCAATCGATGGATGCATTCAACTCGAAGTCCGAATCGGAGGTGGTGAGACGCAAAGAAGGGATACGGAGCGATTTCTGGTTGGAGAGCAATCGTCCTTGGGTGGATAGAAGTTCCAGTCCCGAACGCTCCTTTAGCACAAACCGGTTGATAATGGCTTTCATGTCACGGCCCTCATAATGAAGAGAGTCGAGTTGCACACCGATGCCGGTCAGTGCGATATGAGAAGGATTCAATCCTCTCAGGGCAATGCTGTCGGGCGGGAGAAAAGACGGTGCTCCCGAATCATAGTTCACCTGTCCGTTTTCTATTTTAAAACTTTGAAGGGAATAGGCGGATTTATGCAGGTCTATCAATCCGTTACGCAAAGATGCTTTTGACAGCGATGTGCTGAGCGCGAGACTGTCAAGCGGCATCTGCAAAGCGAAAGACACATTTTGCAAGTCGATGTCCTGCAGGATTATTTTCCAGTAGGTGGTATCGGTTTTGGTGGTGTCGGCAGCTGTGGTGTCATTCAGGCAAAGAGACAAGTCGGTGTCTTTGAGCAGTACTTTGTTCACTATGGCTGTTTCGGGGTCGAGTGCCACACCGTGGCTGGATATAAACAATTCACCAAGAGTTCCCCGCAACTGCATCCCATTAATCAGGTCATTGGAATTGACGGTGGCCCCTTTGAGGGAGATACCATCTACTTCCACTTGCTTTTTCAGCAATGGCAACAACTGGACATTTACCTGAAGGCGCTTTACGCTGAGCAGCGTATCGTTGTGCTGGGAAGACGCTTCCACATCATTCACCACCAAGTTGAGCGGAAAAGATAAAGAGATTCTTCCCACCCTTATATTCATTCCGGTTGATTCAGAGGCATACGAAGCCGCTTTGTCCACCAGGAAATTCTGTATTGGGGGCAAATAAATCAGTATACATAAAAGAATGAACAATATGAAAGGAGAGGCTACCGTCCACATTGTCCAACGGATATATTTCTTTTTCATCGTGTGTTTTGTACAAACGTTTCTGCAAACTTAAACAAATTTATCGGCATATTAGTTGAATGTATCTGCCTTTTATCTTTTATTCTTGATAATTTTATCTTTTCGTTCATGTGCTATTGCACTTTATACTCACTTGGCGACATTCCGGTGTGATGTTTAAAATATTTCCCAAAAAAGGAAGGGTTGGGGAAATTCATGTAATAGGCTACTTCCTGAATGGACATGACCGAATATTTAAGTAATGCTTTTGCTTCCAGAATTACATATTCGTCAATCCACTCACCGGCTGTTTTTCCACTAACTTTCTTTACCACGGTAGAGAAGTGTTTCGGACTTAAAAACAACTGTTCGGCATAGAAGTCCACCCGTCTTTCCTTGCGATGGTGTTCGGTCAGTAAATTAATGAATTGGTTGAATAGTATTTCTTCCCGTTTCATGGATTTGGGGTTGGCTGCCAAAAACTCCGGTTGCCTACGATGCAGGATGGAACCTAATTTATAAAGATAGGCACCCATCAGCCGCCGTACAATCTCTGTGCGGAAATTATCGTTCCGGTCAATCGTTTCTTCTATTAATGTGTAGAAAGCCTCCAGTTCTTTTACCTCTTCATCCGTCAGGCTGAAAATAGGTTGTTCTTTCAATGAAATAAAGAAAGGCATGAAACTGTTCAGGTTGATATACATTTCTTTTAAGAAATCGGATGAAATGAGGAACATCTGGGTTTGATGCATGCCCGGTTGGGGTATTGATTGAAGGATGTCGCCGGGAGCGCAAATCACCAAGTCGTTTTTAGTCGTGTTGTATTCACGCAAGTTGATGTTGATGGTTGCACTTCCTTGTTTCCGCACTGCGATGATGATACCGTCGAGGCGGAGAGGATATCTGAATATAGAATTGACATCCGGAATATAATATTCTGTATTGTCCATTATAAAATCATTGCCTATACCCTTCATGGCAGCGTTCAGTTTGCGGATGAGGGCAATGGATATATTTCCAATTTCTTGTTCCATATCTCTTAATTTTGCTTCAAAAATATAAATCAATAATCATATAGCAATCCTTTTTGTCTCCTTTATATGTTTTTTTAATTGAATTTGGCGGAAGCATCTGCCAAGTGACTGTCAATAACCCGCTAATATTCTTAATTCTTTCTAAAAGGGTAAGGATGGCAAACTATTTGTATGTAATAACCTGTATATTTAACAACAAAATTATAAAGAACAAAACTATGTCAATGTATTGGATATTATTTATTGGAATTGCGATTATTAGTTATATCGTGCAAGCCAGCTTGCAGAGTAAGTTTAAGAAATACTCTAAGATGCCACTGTCAAACGGTATGACCGGAAAAGAAGTGGCAGAGAAAATGTTGCATGACAATGGTATTTATGATGTCAGGGTGACAAGTACTCCGGGAATGTTGACCGACCACTATAATCCGGCTAACAAAACGGTGAACCTGAGTGAGGGGGTATATGGAAGCAATAGTGTGGCTGCCGCCGCTGTAGCTGCCCATGAGTGCGGACATGCCGTACAGCACGCCCGTGCCTATGCTCCGTTGAAAATGCGTTCTGCTCTTGTTCCGGTGGTTCAGTTCTCGTCATCTATCATGACTTGGGTGTTGTTGGGTGGAATCCTGATGGTAAATACTTTCCCGCAGTTATTGCTCGCAGGTATCTGTTTGTTTGCCATGACTACCCTATTCAGTTTTATCACCTTACCGGTAGAAATAAATGCAAGTCAGCGTGCATTGGTATGGTTGAGTAAGGCAGGCATTACCAATTCCTATAATCACCATGCGGCGGAAGATGCATTGCGTTCGGCTGCTTATACTTATGTAGTAGCTGCGCTTGGCTCACTGGCTACATTGGTTTATTATATTATGATTTATATGGGACGCCGGGAGTAAATATTTATCCGATTGTATTGAATAATGGGAGTGTGTCAAAACTAAGCCGGCCTATCCCATCGTTATATGTAGGGGCAGGGTTCGCCTGCCCGAAGACACAAAGCAAACTGTTTTCGGGCGAGCGAACCTCGCCCCTACGAACTAAATGATAGCATTATCCTTTATATGACAGCCTCATTTTCGGAAGAATGGCATTAAGATTAATAGAGGCTAACCATAATCAGAGTTTTCTTTCTTTTTATTCGTTTATTACAGAGATTTTTTCGTAATTTTGTGCCTCAAAATCAAATCAGAGAATCATTATGGCAGCAAAACCGGGTATTCCTAAAGGAACCAGAGATTTTTCGCCCGTAGAAATGGCGAAACGCAATTATATATTTAATACTATTCGTGAAGTGTTCCATCTTTTCGGCTATCAGCAGATTGAAACTCCTTCTATGGAGAACTTGTCTACTTTGATGGGAAAATATGGAGATGAAGGTGATAAACTATTGTTCAAGATACAGAATTCAGGCGATTACTTTTCGGGAATTACCGATGAGGAACTATTGAGCCGGAATGCTGTGAAATTGGCCGGCAAGTTTTGTGAGAAGGGGCTGCGCTATGATCTTACCGTACCCTTTGCCCGCTATGTGGTGATGCACCGCGATGAGATAAGTTTTCCTTTCAAACGTTATCAAATTCAACCGGTATGGCGTGCAGACCGTCCTCAGAAGGGACGTTACCGCGAGTTCTATCAGTGTGATGCCGATGTGGTGGGCAGCAATTCGCTGCTGAACGAAGTGGAACTTGTACAAATGATTGATCGTGTGTTCAACAAGTTTGGCGTGCGTGTTTCCATTAAGATTAATAATCGTAAGATATTAACGGGTATTGCCGAAATAATCGGTGAGGTCGATAAAATAGTGGATATTACCGTTGCTATCGATAAACTGGATAAGATAGGTTTGGATAATGTGAATGCGGAATTGGCTTCGAAAGGTATTCCACAAGAAGCGATTGATAAACTTCAGCCTATTATCTTATTGAGCGGTTCCAATGAGGAAAAGCTTGAAACACTGAAAACGGTTCTGGCTGCCAGCGAGACTGGTATGAAAGGGGTGGAAGAAAGTGAGTTTATCCTGAAGACTGTTGCCTCTCTCGGAGTGAAGAGCGAAGTAGAGCTGGACTTGACGTTGGCTCGCGGATTGAATTACTATACCGGTGCTATTTTTGAGGTGAAGGCATTGGATGTGCAGATTGGCAGCATCAGTGGTGGAGGCCGTTATGACAACTTGACAGGCGTGTTTGGAATGGATGGAATGTCTGGAGTCGGTATTTCGTTCGGAGCAGACCGTATCTTTGATGTGCTGAACCAATTGGATTTGTATCCGAAAGAGGCTGTGAATGGTACGGAACTGTTGTTTGTGAACTTCGGAGAGAAGGAAGCTGCCTACTGTCTGCCTGTTTTGGCCAAAATGCGTGATGCCGGTGTACGTGCCGAGATTTATCCTGATTCAGCCAAGATGAAGAAGCAGATGGGGTATGCGAATGACAAGCAGATTCCGTTTGTTGCCATTGTAGGTGAAAATGAGATGGCTGAAGGTAAACTGACGCTGAAGAATATGACTACAGGTGAACAATCGTTGCTGACTCCCGATGAATTGTTGGAAGCAGTAAGAGGATAATAAGAAGAGATTTTATATTTTATTTATCACCGTAGCAGCTTTATCATGGGTTGCTACGGTGATATTTTTTATAGATGGCGTTCGGGATACAAATCGTTCCACCATTCAGGGCTGTCCTGCAACCAACGTGCAAACCATGCCATGATAGAGTTGTGCCATAATATTCGTTTCGGATAATCGGCAATGAAGTGGTTCTCGCCGTCTACGGTTACAAATTCGACAGTCTTGCCCAGAATCTTCAGCGCATTGAACAGTTGAATACTTTCTCCGATGGGTACATTGGTATCCACCGTTCCGTGTAACAATAACAAGGGGGTGTTGATTTTGTCGGCATTGAACAGTGAACCTTGCTTGGTAAACAGTTCCGGATTCTTCCAAGGATAGCTGTCGGCGGCAGCTATTGCATTATATGAATAGCCCCAATACCCTTCTCCCCAATAGCTTGTCACATTACTGATACCGGCATGTGAAACTGCTGCAGCGAAAATGTCGGTTTGTGTTTGCAGGTATTGTGTCATGAATCCGCCGTAGGATGCACCCAAACAGCCGATTTTCTTGTCATTGACAAATGGATGTTCTTTGCAGAACTGCTTGGTGCCTTCGATGATATCGTCGGCTGTGCGTTTACCCCACGCGTTGACGTGGCGTGCCGAGAACTCTTGTCCGTAACCGATAGTTCCGCTCGGATTGATGACATATACTACATAGTCTCGTGAAGCAAACAGTTGTGCACAATAGGGATTGCTGATGCCACGTTCGGTAGGAGTCGTTCCACCATAATAATATACGATAAGCGGATACTTCTTATTGGGGTCGAAATTTGGAGGCAGACACATCATGCCCTGAATAGTGGTTCCGTCTGAGGCGGTGAAGTTCCAAGGTTCCGTCTTACCCAATTCAATCTCGTCCAATATCGGCTTCATGGGGTCGGCAAGCAGACGTGAAGTCTTCTTTTTCATATCATAAAGGTAGGCAACCCCCGCATTATGATTGCTTTGTCCGATATAGGCGGCGATGGAAGGGTTGTTCTCTGAAAGAGCAAAGGCGCTGGTGACATCCGTTTCCAGATTGAGTTTCTCAAACTTCTTTGTTTGGGGAGAGTAACGATAGATATTTCTGCAATCTTCGTCATTGGTATTGAAATAGATGCAGCCGTCACCTTTGTTCCATTGCAGAGGATAGACAGTCGGGGCGAAATCTTTTGTTATCGGCTCGATGTGGCGGGTAGCCAAATCCATGATATAAGCCTGTGAGTCGAAGTCATTGGCAATAGGGTGGTTTCCGCAATTCTTGCCTATGCCTCCGAATGCTTCGGGACTTCCGGTCAACAGCAATTGTTTACCGTCGGGTGAATAACTTGCTCCTCCCATAAAGCGGTCGTTGATAAAGAGTGTATCGACAGCCAATGTTTCCAAATTGACTTGATAAAGGGAACTTAATGAGAAAGGACGTTCTGTGATATTTTCTTTTGAAGTACTGTAAAGGATATACTTGCCGTCGGGCGAGATGTCATTCAGGTAGGTACTGTGGTTGCCGAAGGTGAGACGTTCGGATATACCCGTTGCCGGATTATATTTTGCCAAAAAGCTGCGGCGGCGTGAACCGGGAATGCGGTCGGCCGGACTTACGATGCGTTTCAGCGGCCCTTCCTCTTTTACTCCCTCTTCCGAAGGATGATAAATCAGATAGTCTTCGTTGGGTGACCAGGTAAAACCTTCTTCCGGAATACCTCTCAGAATGTTCTCTTCTTTTAAAGTCAGCGGGTCGAGGGTGATTACATCATTGCCTTTTGCCGCCTGTACGGTATAATACAATTTATTACTTCTGGGCATCCAGCGCATACCTTCTTTGGCATTGGACAACAGAACTTTACCTGTCTTCAGCTCGGACAGCGTGGTATAGGTATAAGAACGTTTTAAAGAGTGGTTGTTCCAATAGCGTGTAAGCAGGTACTTGCCGTCGGGTGAGATGGATACGCCGATGACACGATTGCCGTAAACCGTGTTCGGGAGGGCAAAGCGTTTCTTCTGTTCGGGAGAAACAAAACAGGTTATTTCTTTAAATTTATCATCTTTGATGAGTTCACACTTTAAAGTAGGCTCTGCTTTATCCTCAGAACCGGAAAGTAGCTTGATGGTGATTTCGTAATCGGCTTCAGGTTCCAGACGGAGGTTGACTTCACGGGTAGAGGCGCCGGATATGCTGTCTTCAGCACTTTCTTTCGACATCTTTGATTCTCCGTTGATAAAGATTTCCCAACGGGCCGGTGAAGTGATTTTTAATTTCCCCGTCATGAAGCGTTCGGCACGCAAGGCGGTCTCCAATAAGTAGATACAGTTGTCTTTCTCTGCTTTGGGGAATGATAGGATTCCGGCTGTATCGGCATTCAGCACTTGAAAAGGAGCTCCGGCAAGGTCAAGCACAACTGGAGTTTTAAGCAAATCCTTGGCTGTGTGTTTTTCACCTTTCGGGTTGATGCTGTCATTCATAATCGGGGTGCGTACTGTAATGGCATCGCGCACCTTGAATTGGGTTAATTTCTCTTGGGCTTGCAGGCAGGTACCGGCTCCGGTTGCCAATAACAAGGCAAGCATTGTGGTTCGTTTCTTCATGCTTTTATTTTTTGATTAAATGGTTAATAAACTATTTTGTCTAAAATGCCGTTGAGACAGGCAATAGCCACTCCGTAATTGGTCATCGGTATGTGCTGGCGGCGTGCCTGGTCGATACGGCTTAATACATATTTACGGTTGAACATACAACCTCCGCAATGAATAATCAGCTCATAAGAACTAAGGTCGGTGGGGAAGTCGGTGCCTGATACTATATCTATATGTAGACTTTCACCGGTTTTCTTTTTGAGCAGCCGGGGGAGTTTCACTCTGCCGATGTCTTCCGAAAGAGGAGCATGCGTGCAGGCTTCGGCTATCAGTACCCGTGATTGTGGGGTGAGGCTATCAATGGCAGCGGCACTTTCTATATAATAATGTATATCTCCTTTATATCCTGCCATCAACACAGAAAAGGAGGTGAGCAGACTGGATTCGGGTTTCAGGCGATATACCTCGTGGAACACTTGTGAGTCTGTGATAATCAGACGGGGAGCGCGTGAAAGGGCTTCCAGTGTGTGGGTGAGTCGGTCGGTTGTGCAGCTCATGACAAGGCATTTTTTGTCGAGCAGTTCGCGCATGGTTTGCACCTGAGGAAGGATGAGTCTTCCTTTGGGTGCCTGTATATCTTGCGGCATGACCAGCAATACCAAGTCTCCTTCTTGTACCAAGTCACCGGTAATGGTTTGTTGACCGAAATCGGTCGGCAGCTTTCGGAGAATGGTTTGATACACGGCTTCTATG
>PPYE01433277.1_pt1 | contig 15401 bp, 17 predicted proteins | sample 1559881 | NCBI WGS metagenome assembly PPYE01 (sample SAMN08240022, study PRJNA423297) | Human gut metagenome, whole genome shotgun sequencing project. | reverse complement strand
GGTGCTCGAATATAATACCAAACCCTACCCCTTTTGTCAACACCTTTTTTAAAAAAATTTGAAACTTTTTTCAAATTCTTTTTCCAGCCTCTTTCCAAGGCCGGGAAAGCGCCAATAACTTGCCTATATAATCTACCATATCTCCCATTGCATCACAAGCCTATTCCTACAACACGATCGCCATCCCCTGTGAAATTTGCCGGTAGGATGGGGCATGATAAAAGGACCGGAAGGAGGTTCGATCATGGGCGAATATGCTTTTGACGCGGAAATTCAAAAAGTCCCCAACATCGACGGTGCGTATATCGAAATCCCCTTTGATGTAAAAGCAGCATTTGGAAAAAGCCGGGTTCCCGTCCATGCAACATTCGACGGCGAACCATACGACGGCAGCCTGGTGCGCATGAAAACTGTCCGCCACATTCTTGGCCTGCGCAAAGATATCCGCGCGAAAATCGGCAAACAGCCGGGGGACACGGTCCATGTCACATTGGTAGAGCGCATCCCCGCCAAACGATAGGGATGGAAATCAAAAGGCGTAAAGAGGATTCCTCTTCACGCCTTTTTCTTACGAGATATGGATCTGCACGCCGTTTACTTCAACCCCTTCTTCCGCACGGATCAAAATATACTTCTTGCCATCGATCACACGTGTTTCCAAAAGATCGCTGCGCTCCGGATTCACCCGGATCGTGACGTCCGGCGTACAGACCTCAAATTGCTTGCTATTGATAATGTTCCGCGGACGGAGCTCCGTATCTGCACCAAATACTGTATCATATTTTTCATCGAAAGTGGCCGTCCGTTCTTCCGGCACCCCACAGGATTCCAATACCCGCTTGACCGCTGTTTTCGAGAGCACCAGGGGCTCTACTTCTTTGTTGGCCTTATGCTCTTCGATCATGCCGCTCAACTGGCCATGCACCGATTGCACCACATCATAGCTGCAATCTTCGGCCAGCGTTTCGCCAAGGATCGATTCAAAGGTTTCCTTTTGCTCGGCCGCCGGCATGGGGACTTCACAGTGGAACACCGCGTCCACGAACTCCTGATGATTCTCCGCAATATCGCGCGTATAGTAAAGGGCGCTGTAGATATTGGTGCTTCGGTCTTCAAATGCAGGAAATAAGAAACCGATCTCCGGCGCCGCAACAATCCAATCCTCCTTCCGGTTGTGGAACATATTCTCGTTTACATAATAACTCAATGCCGGTTTTGTCATCTTGACCGGGCAGATGCTGCACAAGAAATAGGAATATACTTCGGAAGAGGCGTCCTCCTGTTGTTCCCCGTCCTTGGAGCGGTAAGGGACATCGTATGTATCATACGCCAGCAGGATCACATAATGCCCCTCGATAGACAAAGACTGGACAATCCGCTGGAAAAGCGCCTGCGCCGCCTCTTCATTGTTGAGAGAAGAATTCCGAAGTTCCATTAATAAGCTATGTTCCTCGCTATCTACGACTTGGCGGGTGGTGAAATCAATATCAATCAAATTTTTCCCCAGCGTCCCAGAGAGCGTCCTCTTTAAGATGGCCAAGAGCTTCTCCGATTCTTCCTGCGGCGTCAGCGCGAACGACTGGCGGAATTCAGATACAATCTCCCGCTTATCATTGACATAACAGCCCCGAATATAGGCGATATTACTTTTCTCCGGCCGGAACCGGCGGCGGATTTCTGCGACTTCTTTTTCGTTCATTACAACCCCTTCTTTCTCTAATGAATCCTCTATTTCCACTGCATATCCGCTGGCAGGCAGATATGCGCCTTAAAATTCCCCGATACGGTTTTGCAGCGTCATCGCTATATTGACGCCATGCGTACCGGCGTCCTTCAAATGCCCCCGTCAAAGAGCCGGAACTATTATAACACACAGCCCATCCCTCTCAAAATGTTTCTTCCCGCTTCGACAGGATGTTCCAGATTCGCACGATCCCCATGCCCCGTATGCTCTTTAATCTGGAAATCCGCGCCTGATGCGATAAGGCCAGAAAACCAGATATATTTTAACCAGGCATATTTTAAAAGCATCGAATGAAATTATAAATTGACCATTGACTTTTCTAATTTACTTCGCTATAATAGTAGCGAGCAAAGGCGTTCCCAAGGGATGGGAACGCCTTTTTTTATTTTATTTTTAAATTTTTAGGAGGGTGATCGTATGAGTACAGGGGATAACGGTTTTGTACTGATCTGTGCGGCGTTCGTATTCTTTATGACGCCAGGGTTGGCTTTTTTCTATGGGGGCTTGGTGCGGCGAAAAAACATCGTGAACACCATTATGGCTTGCGTTGGTATTATGGGCCTCTCCGTCGTTATGTGGATTGTATGCGGCTTTTCCCTATCCTTTGGTGCGGACCACGGCGGCATAATCGGCGGCTTGGAGTATATTTGCCTCAATGGTTTGGACTTTAATGAAGCATTGTCCTATGCGCCGACGCTGTCGTCGCTCACGTATGTCGTTTTCCAGATGATGTTCGCCATGATTACGCCGGCGCTGATCACTGGCGCTGTGGCAGGACGTATGCGTTATAAGGCACTGTTTCTCTTTATCGCATTATGGTCCTTGGTTGTCTACTATCCCATGGCACATATGGTATGGGGAGCCGGTGGGCTTCTGGCCGAAATGGGGGCTGTCGACTTCGCCGGCGGCAACGTTGTCCATATCAGCTCCGGTGTGAGCGGTTTGGTCCTGGCGATCCTTCTCGGCAGGCGCAGCGGTGTGGAACACACATCCTATCGTGTCCACAACATCCCGTTTGTGTTTTTGGGCGCGGCGATTCTTTGGTTTGGCTGGTTCGGATTCAACGCCGGCTCTGCGCTGGGCGCCAACGGCCTTGCCGCGCATGCATTTTTGACGTCGGCCCTTTCCTCTGCAACAGCCTTGCTGGCCTGGATGTTGATCGACGTCATCAAAGATGGAAAGCCGACGCTGGTGGGCGCTTCCACCGGACTGGTTGTCGGGCTGGTTGCCATCACGCCCGGCGCGGGCTTTGTCCCGGTTTGGGCAGCGATTGTCATCGGGGCGGTGGTCAGCCCCATTTGCTACTTCACGATGAATTTCTTAAAGAACAAGCTCAAGATCGACGACGCGCTGGATGCATTTGGCTGCCATGGCATTGGCGGGATCTGGGGCGGCATTGCCACCGGATTGTTCGCAAGGACGGACATCAATCCAGTTGCGCGATGGAACGGGTTGGTCTTTGGCGAGGCCGGGCTCTTTACCGCACAGGTCGTCAGCATCCTGATCACAATCGCAGTCGCCGTGGTGGGGACGCTGGTGTGCGTCGGGATCACCCGGATCTTTACCAAGCTGCGGGTTGAACACAAAGAGGAACTGCTTGGGCTTGATATGACCCAGCATGGCGAGCGGGCATATCCGTCGTTTAACGGTTTAGACTGATGAAGGGGGATACATAAGTATGATGTACAAGGTAGAAGCCATCATCCGCGAGGAAAAGCTCGAGGACATCAAGGAAGCCCTGCATGAAATTGACGTCAACGGCGTCACTGCTTATCAAGTGATGGGGTTCGGCGCCCAGCGCGGTTATAAAACCGTCGTGCGCGGGCAGGAAATCGACGTCATGCTGCTGCCAAAAATCAAGCTGGAAATCGTCGTCTCTTCGGAAGAATGGAAAGACAAAACCATCCAGAAGATCAAAGAGGTTGCTTATACGGGTGAAGTGGGCGATGGAAAGATTTTCGCCTATGAAATTACCGATGCATTAAAGATCCGCACCGGTGAGACCGGCTATGCGGCGCTTCAATCCGCAAGCGAATCCGGCGAAACCCCATCAAGGGCCTAACATACGGTTTATATCGAAAAAGCAGCTGCCAGCGAAAACCGGCAGCTGCTTTTTCGATCTCTTAGACAGCTCCGGGTTGTCAGAGCCTCTCAGAAAATGATTCCACTTTGAATTTTTACGCAAAACAACCCCACAAAATATTCTTCGAAATGCGCTTTAGCCATTCCTCCATCCGCTCAGGCGCAAAAACGAGGTCCCACGGAATCCCTTCCCGGCCGCAACAAGCCCCAGGCGCTTTAGGCTCCGGTATTTCTCCAAATCCATTTCTATGGTGGAAAAAACAAAAGATACGCCAATAGAAACGTCCACATAAACGCACTAAATATATTTACTTTATCTAGGTAAAATGGTATAATCTCTATAAAATCGTTGGATTCCTACACGATTATCCCATTATCATTATATAGAAAGGAAAGATCCCCTTTATGGAGCATTATTATCAATCTGAAATCGAGTGTGCCAGCCGGGAACAAATCAGAGCTTGGCAAAACGAGCGCCTGATCCCGACCGTGAAACGTGTCTACGAGAATGTACCTTATTACCGTCATCTGATGGAGGAAAAGGGCGTTACTCCAGACGATATCCGTTCCGTTGACGACCTACATAAACTCCCCTTTTTAACCAAGGAAGATTTGCGCCAAGCATATCCATACGGCCTATTGGCTGTCCCGCTAGAGGATTGCGTGCGTATCCAGTCCACCAGCGGCACAACCGGCCGCCGGGTAGTCGCTTTCTATACGCAACACGATATTGACCTGTGGGACGAATGCTGCGCCCGTGCAATCGTGGCGGCCGGCGGCACCAAAGAAGATGTGGTACACGTCTGCTATGGCTACGGCCTGTTCACCGGCGGCCCCGGCCTGAATGGCGGCTCCCATAAAGTCGGTTCCCTAACCCTGCCCATGTCTTCCGGCAATACCGACCGGCAGATTCAGTTCATGTGTGACCTGGGCTCCACCATCCTCTGCTGTACCCCTTCCTATGCCGCCTATCTGGCAGAGAGCATTATTGAACGCGGCCTGCGGGATAAGATCAAATTGAAGGCCGGTATCTTCGGCGCAGAAGCATGGAGCGAGGAGATGCGCCAGGATATCCAAAACAAACTAGGGATCAAAGCGTACGATATCTATGGCTTGACCGAGATTTCCGGCCCTGGCGTCGCTTTTGAGTGCAGCGACCAGCACGGTATGCACATCAACGAAGACAATTTTATCCCTGAAATTATCGACCCAAAAACCGGTGAAGTGTTGCCGGAAGGCAGCGTCGGCGAGCTGGTCTTCACTTGTATTACCAAGGACGCTTTCCCTTTGCTTCGTTATCGCACACGTGATATCTGTGTGCTCAATTACGAAAAATGCCCCTGCGGGCGTACCCATGTGCGTATGTCCAAGCCGATGGGCCGTAGTGACGACATGTTGATCGTCAAGGGTGTCAATGTATTCCCGTCTCAGATCGAAACGGTATTGCTTAACAAGGGATACCCTGCCAACTATCAGATCGTCGTCAGCCGTGAAAACAACAGCGATAAGCTGGAGGTCCAGGTAGAGATGACGCCCGAGATGTTCTCCGACAACCTCTCTCAAGTCTCTTCCCGCGAAAAGGAACTGGTGGACGCTCTGAAAGCCATGCTGGGAATCTATACGGTTGTGAAGCTTGTAGCGCCTAAGAGCATTACCCGCAGCGAAGGCAAAGCGGTACGTGTAATCGACAAACGCAACCTGTACTGAGAAAGGAGCTTTGGAAATGACTATCAATCAGATCTCCGTATTTCTGGAAAACAAGCCTGGACAGCTGGCTGAATTCACCCGGCTTTTGGAGGAAAACCAGATCGATATGCGCGCTCTTTCCATTGCCGAAACGCAGGATTTTGGAATCCTGCGCCTGATTGTAGACGACCCCTATAAAACGGTCAATGTCGTCAAAGATGCCGGCTATATCTGTGCGGTCACGCCGGTCCTGGCGGTTGAACTCTCTGACAAGCCAGGCAGCCTTGTGAAACTGCTCACTGCACTTGGAGAAGGCGGCATCAATGTGGAATACTCCTATGCCTTTATTGCACGCAAAAAGGATGTGGCTTATATGGCCTTCCGCGTCAACGATCCGGAAAAGGCCGTAGGGGTGCTGGTTCAGAACCAGGCACGCCCCCTGTCGCAAGACGACTTGTCCTCTTTGTTCAACGACTAATAAAAGCACACAGCCAAACGGTTTCATCAAACAGCAAGGGCATCCAACAGGGATTTCGTTGGATGCCCTTTTCCATGCCGGTTTTTCCGATGCGCTTCGGCAGTATTTCTGCTGCGATTGTAACAAAAAGGAGGCAAACCATCTCCAGCCCATCCGGAAGGAAGCAGAGCATTCAAATTCCTTCGGATAACGCCTGGCTGACCGTAATAAAACATGGTTCATGCAAGGGCGATGGGTAGGGGATTTCATGAATCAACTCCTGCACAACACGTTCCATCTCCGCCCACCCATCCGGACAAGCTACCCACCAGGAATATATCTTCTGTCTCCTTTGATAGAAATAACAACGATAGCCGTCAAAACCATCCACTCGCTGTACATGTGTTGGATATGTTTGATTCGCTTTTTCCGCCAAAGAAGAAGCTTTCCTGTTGCAGGAAAGTAAAATGCAATCCTTCGCACGCGTGGGGCTTTTTTCCCATTTACAGATATAGTATTTTAACCAATATGTATCATCCGTCCTGCTTTTCAACAATGCAATCGCGAAATGCCGGTTCTCAGAATACGATTCCAAAGTAGCGGTTCTGGCATATGCAAATTCAATGCCACATCCCTGCTCTTGAATCTCCTCCCAAAAGGGGAATGCCATATGAAACGCCATATCGAATACCATATCTGCTACATCCTTTACAAAAAACAAAAGACCCGGCACATTCACACATGCCGGATCTTCTTACATTGGTGGAGGAGGATGGATTCGGACCATCGAAGCTGAAAAGCAACAGATTTACAGTCTGCCCCCTTTGGCCACTCGGGAACTCCTCCATATGTGCCGCTCCTTTTCAGAAGCAAGCTTGTCTCTGGCGCTGACAGGGAACCTTTCCCAAACACCAAGCTCCGTGTCCGCCAAAAGCAGATAACCTGCTGGAGCTGGTGAACGGACTTGAACCCCTGACCTGCTGATTACAAATCAGCTGCTCTACCAACTGAGCTACACCAGCATTTGCATCACTCAAGAGTGCTTGACTAATATACCATACTTTTTATCCATTTGTCAAGCCCGAAATGCAAAGATTTTTGAAAAATTTGGTTTAATTTTCGTTGGAAAAGAGATAGGGCCGCAGGGCGTCCACCGAATCCGCAAACCAGACCGCCCCAGCCTCTGCTAGCTCCTCTTTTGTCCCATAGCCATAAGCTGCCGCCAAAAAGTCCACCCCAGCCTCAACCGCGCCGCGCGCGTCAAAATGGGTGTCTCCGATCATGACAACCTCGCGCTTTTCTGCGCCGCCGCACTCCCGGATCGCCTGCGCAATCATCTCCGGCTTGCTGGAATGGAATCCGTCGGGCCCGGCTGCCACCAGCGCGTCAAAATATGTTCGGATGTCATACGCTTGGACGATGTGTTCCAAGATCGGCTTTGGCTTCGAGGAGGCCGTCGACAGCTTTGCGCCGGAAGCTTTCAAATCCTTTAATAGCGCCTCGATTCCCGGATACAGGCGGTTTTCTCTCCAACCGATCCGGTTATACCGCTGGCGATACAGCGCAACGGCCTTTTCCGCCTGCTCCTGGCTCATCCCGCAAAAATTGCGCATGCTCTGTCCCATGGGCGGCCCGATAAATTTGCGCATGACCTCCGGCGGAGGGACGGGAAATCCCATCTCACGGATTGCATACTTGGCGCTGTTTAAAATTCCCTCGCCCGATTCGCAGAGGGTTCCGTCCAAGTCAAACAGAACAATCTTATAATTACATTTCATCGGTAGTTCCTCCGTCCTTCCATTTCCCGGTTGAGACTTTGATCCATAGGCCACCTGCTGCCGCCTGACTTGTGCAACAGCCTGTCCGCTTTGCAAAACCTGTCCGCAGCCATACTAGTATATCCTAATTTGTCGGGAAGCTTCCTCCCGGTGGGGCTTTTTCCATTCTGCCTCCGTCTCCTGTAGACGTTGTGGTTCTACGCACACCTGTTCCGGCCATCGGAAAGTTCTCCCATACGTTTTCCAACTTTAATCCATTTTCCCCTATCCTGTCAAGACAAAGGCTATAAAAAGCAAGTTAAAAACATGTTTTCCAAACCGGAGAGAAAAAGCCAGCATCCCTTTCCGGAAGCGCTCTTGCGGGCTAAGCAAAAAGACGGTATGATAGAGTGGCAAGGATAAAAACACGGCGCGGTTGGTAGTCCGCGCGCCGGGGATCTCCCGGCCAGTAACCCTCCCTCCCATGGGTCGTCCGTTCTTTGCAGGATTATACAATGGGAGGAATCAAAATGGACACAACAGCAGCGAAACTCACGGTATTTTTTGAGGAACCGTTTTGGGTGGGCGTCTATGAGCGCACCGAAAGCGGCCAGGTGGAAGCATGCCGGGTGGTCTTTGGCGCAGAACCCAAAGATTACGAGGTATACGACTTCCTACTCAAGCACTGGGATAGCATGCGGTTCAGTCCACCCGTTGCAGCAGAGGGAATCCCCTCGCAGATTCGGAACCCCAAACGGGCGCGGCGCGCAGCAAAGCAGGCGCTTTGCCACACCGGAACGGGAACCAAATCGCAACAGGCCCTGCAAATGCAGCGGGAACTGGGCAAACAAGAGCGCAAAAAAGTCCGCAAACAGCAATCCGAAGAGGAAAAAGCGCGGCGGTTTGCCCTGCGCCAACAGCGCAAAAAGGAAAAGCACAGGGGCAGGTAAACATCCTGCTCCGCATCCTTTTCCGCCGTATTTTAAAGGCTAGCGTTTTGAAAGGAGTGTTGATCGATGAATCCAGAGATTCAATCTCTCATCCAGCAGGCGGATCAGGCGATCCGTGAGGAACGCTTTGACGACCTGATGGAATTTTATACGGAGGACGCCGTCTTGATGATCAATGGGGAAAAGGAGGCCCATGGCAAGAAAGCCATCAAGGAAGCTTTCATCCAGATTGCCGCCTATTTCCAGAACAGCCTCGTCCCCACACAGGGAAAAATGCGGATGATCGAAGCGGGGGACACGGTCCTGGTCCTGTCGCAAACGCTTCTGGACGCGGACAACAAGGCGGAATCTGCGTACAGCATGGAGCGCCGTGCGACCTATGTCTATCGCCGCATCGGTGGAAAATGGCTCTGCGCCATCGACAACTCCTATGGGACCGCCCTATTGGACGACTGATAAACTACATTCAAAAGAGGGGGAAGCCGCTGTTGATACAGTAGCTTCCCTCTCTTTTTAAGAAAATATCCCATTTCTTCACAAATGGAAAAAGGACACCGCTACCGGCGCTTCATGGCGCGCAGCCGTTCCTTTTCCTCCCCGCAGATTCGCCGGGATTCGATCATCTTTTGCAACGCCTTGTTGAAAGGGAACGTATCCAGCCGGCTATTTGGCAGATAGGCCATGGTCCACTCCGGAAAGCGCGCATAGCATTCCGCAAGCGCCCAGGCGACTGCCATCTGCGCATAATATCCCGTATGCCGGACATTGTCCAGGGTCTCCAGGACACGGTCGATGAACGCCTCTTGGATGAAGTGATCCAGGAGCATCACGACGCCGAAGCGCACGTCAAATTCCCGTTCGGAGGAAAAATAGGGCCGCAAAAACGCCCACACCCGTTCCGGATCTTTGCGAACAAACTTCAGGGTATTGCAGAAGCTGTCGCAGGTGGACCAGTCGCCAATCTCCGGGACGAATGACGCCGTATAAGCGAGCAGCTCATCCACGCCAGCCTTTGCATAGCCGATCACCATTCCGCGCAGGAGCGTCTCTTCAAAGCACTTCCCTTTTTCCGCGCGGAAAAAGGCGCGCCAGTCCCCGCGCGCAATCCGCTTTGCCAACCCACGCAGCGCAGGCAGCCGCACGCCCAGCATAGGCGTTCCCCCTGGGATCAGGCCGGAAGCAAACGCCCGATAGTCCGGTTCTGCCATCGCCTGTAATTCCTTCCGGACAGCCTCCCAGCCCCATTCCATATTCAAAGATGCATCAGCGCGCCCCATACCGTCTCTCCAAATCCAAAAGGGTTCTTTTACACTCCAATCCGCCCGCATAGCCTGTCAAGCTGCCGTCCGCCCCCACCACGCGGTGGCAGGGGATAAAAATCGGGATGGGATTGCAGTGGTTCGCCATACCGACTGCGCGGCACGCCTTGGGGCGGCCAATCTGCGCGGCGATTTCCCCATAGGACCGCGTCTGCCCATAGGGGATTTCCTGCAAAGCGCTCCAGACCGCTTTCTGAAACGCCGTACCTTCCGGCGCCAATGGCAAGTCGAACATCTTCCGCTCCCCGCGCAGGTATTCCCGGAGCTGCTCCGCCGCTTTGCGAAGCAGTTCCGTTTCGTGTTGCACAACCGTTCCCGGCACCTCTTCGCCGGGAAGCCGCAGAAGGGCAATCGCGCCCCCATTTTCTCCAATCGCGATGCGACCGATTTCAGTGTCGTATAGAAACAGACCGTCCACGCTTTACATTCCTTCCTTTTCCGGTTTTATCGCGCGGGTTGCGATATAGGTGGGCGTGAAGTCCCGCAGGCGTCCCTGGCCGGGCCGGTCGCGGTCGTCAAAGAGGTCGGTCAGCCGAAGCCCCGCTTTTAACTGACCGCCGATCTGCTCTTCCAGCGAATGGCTGAATTGCATGCCGTCCCCGTCCCGCATCAGCTTTTCACATTGCTCCGGGTTTCTTAACGGGTTAAACGGAAGCGCATTTTCCACCACAAGCGTCTGATCGTCGTTGAACAAGTAAGGGATTCCATTGTCCATCCCCGCCAGAAGGATGCCGCCCGGCTTGAGAATGCGGTAACATTCCCGCCATACCTGGTATACATCCTCGATGTAGCAATTGGAGACCGGATGGAAAATCACGTCAAACTGGCCGTCCGGGAAGGGCAGGGGCTTGGTCATATCGCCGCGCACAATCTGGATGGAATAGCCCTCGCGTTCCGCCACCATCCGCTCGCTTTCCAGTTGCTTTTTGGAATAGTCAAACACCGTACAATTTGCGCCCAAAGCGGCAAAAACCGGCATCTGCTGTGCGCCGCCGCTGGCCAACCCCAAAAGCTGCGCCCCCTTGAGCGCTGGAAACCAGCTGTGCGGCACCGGGCGCATCGGCGTGAGATATACGTCCCATGTCCCGTTTTTTGCCGCCAAATACTCCTCGTGGGAGATCGGGATTCCCCATTCGATCCCGTCCTCAACCCACTGATCCCACTGTTCCGCGTTATATTTTGTGTACTGTTCTCGATTCATCGGTTTCCCCTCTTTCTTGGCTGGTTTCATCATTGCTATTTCTATTATAAAGCCGTATCCCAATCTCTGCAAATCCTTTTGCGGAATTTTCATGCATTCCTTTCCAGCCCGCGAACCAAACAAATTTTATCCGGCCCTCGATTGCCCCGAAAAAATGCACGCCAAAGGGCCTGCTTTGGAGGAAATCCTCCAAGCAGGCCCTTCCCTTTTTATTTTGCCTGATAGATAATCAAAAGCTGCCCATCTTCATCGGTGCGGACCTTGGCGCGCACGCCGTATACCTCTTCGATCATCCGCTCTGTAAGCACCTCGCGCGGCGTTCCTCTGCTATAAATTTGACCATCCTTGACCACATAGATGACGTCGCTGTACATGGCCGCCAGGTTTAAGTCGTGAAAAGCGGATAGGACCGTCTTATGCATGGACTTGACGATGTTGAGCAATTGCAGCTGGTATTTGATGTCCAAATGGTTGGTGGGCTCGTCGAGGATCAAAGCCTCTGTGCGCTGCGCCAGTGCGCGCGCCAAAATCACACGCTGTTGTTCCCCACCGGACAGGCTGGAAAACGGGCGGTTTTCCAGCACCTCCATGCCCACCTGCTTCAGGGCTTCGCGCATGATCGCATAGTCCTCCGCTGTATCGCGGTCCATCGCGCGCTTATGCGGCGCGCGCCCCATCAGCACCATATCCTTTACCAGAAAATCAAAATCATAGGCATTGTGCTGTGCAACCACGCCCAAGCGTTTTGCAGCCTCTTTATGGCTCATATGGGAAAGCGGTTCCCCGTCCAGCCGGATGCAGCCCATCTTGGGCTGCAATACGCGATAGATACATTTCAAAAAGGTGCTCTTCCCACTGCCGTTCGGCCCAATCAGCCCGACAAAACAACCGTCCTCCGCGCGCAGGGAGATGTCCTTTAAAATTTGCGTGCTTCCCCAGGAGAACGAAAGGCCCTCTGCATCAATCCTCATGACGGCCTCCCTCCAAACTGATAAGTCTTTTTGACAAGCAGCAGGACAAACGCCGGCGCCCCCACAATCGAAATCAGGATTCCAATCGGCAACTCCGCATTTGGAAGGATCGTCCGGGCCACCACATCGGCCCAAACCAGGAAGATGCCGCCCGCCAGAGCGGACAGGGGCAACAGCTTCCGATGATCCACGCCGAACAGCACGCGGATTACATGAGGGATCATCAACCCTACAAATCCGATGACGCCCGATGCATAGACAACGAAGCCGACCACCAGCGAGGCCACCACCAGATACACTTGCCGGTAACGGCGCAAATTGGTCCCCAGCGTGATAGCCGTATCGTCCCCCAGCAGCATGAGATTGAGCGTGCGGCTCTGCGTCAAGAAAAAGGCGATTGCCAGAAGCACAACCAAAAAAATCACGCCGTTGCTCTCCCATTCCGCCCCCGCCAAGCTGCCCATCAGCCAGAAGGTGACCGTCATAAAGCGGCCGGGATCGTCCGCCACATAGACGATAAAATTGGAAATGGCAGAACAAACCGAACTGAGCGCCACGCCCGCCAGGACCAATTTGACCGGCGTTGCACGGCCTCCAAGGTGGGAAAGACCGATGACGGCAAAGGATACGCCCAACGCGCCCAAAAAGGCGCAGACGCCGACGCTATTCGAGCCAAAGGCGCCGATCCCCAGCAGGATTGCCGCCGTTGCGCCCAAGGATGCGCCGGAAGAAATCCCCAGGATATACGGGTCCGCCAGCGGGTTTTGCACGACGGCCTGCATCACAACACCCACGGTCGCCAATCCCATGCCGACCGCCACCCCCAGCACGATCCGGGGCAACCGGATATACCAGACGATGTCGTGGACGGCCCCTTGCGCCAGCGTTGCGGGGTCCCCGATGTGGAACCATTCAAACAGGATGACTTCATACACCTGGCGCACCGTCAGGTCCGCGGACCCGACGGTCACAGCAAAAAGCACGGACCCCACCAGAACTACCAGCAAAAGGACGACTGCGCAGAGATATGCCGGTATTCCGTGAAACACGCCGGTTGTAAGGCGCTGGGACAGGGTTTTATCCGTGCTTGGGCGTTTCCCAAGAACGGGTTTATCCCCCCGCTGCATCTTATGCCTCAATCCCATAGAGGCTCTTGAGGAATAGTTTTACCGTATCTTTGGTGCGGACCCCGGGCGCATACGCCAGACTGTATTCCACCGGATAGATACGGCCGTTTTTGACCGCGTCCACGCTGGCCAATGCAGGATTTTCCGTATACAGGGCAATTGCCTCTTCGTCCGGAACAGAGCTCACATGTACGGCGAAAATCGCTTCCGGGTTGGCATCCACGATCTCCTCATCGGTCCATCCCGCCTGGCCAAGCGGTTCGGCGCCCATCTGCGCCGCAATATCGCCCGCAGCTGTCTTAGCATGATAGATGTCGTATTCGCCCTCCCATTTTTCTGCGATCAAGATGCGTTGGGGCTCTTTTCCCTCCGCGGCCTGCTTTCCCTGGTCGACATATTGCTGGATATCGGCGATGATTTCTTCCGCCTTCTCCTGGCGGTTATAAATTTTTGCAAGATTCCGGATATCCTGATACTCATTCTCCAAGGATTCGTCCCCACGCAGCACGCTATTAATGGTCGTATAGGTTCCGATTCCACGGTCATGCCAAAAATCGACGTCCCCCATGCGATCCTCCATATTGAACAAGGAATACCACCCGATGACCATGTCGGGCTCCAAACTCAAAGCGTATTCCTTGACAAAATAGCCGACGTCCTGGTGATTTTTTAGAAGATCCAGCTTGGCAAATTCCTCTGCATACTCCGGCAGTACGCTGCTACAATCCGCCACCATTTCAATTTTATCACCAAGGCCGAGCGCCAGAAGAATTTCCACATTGTTCCTCCCATAGACCAACGTCTTTTCCGGGCATTTCTCAAAAGTATAGGGCACCAGTTCCCGCGCGTTGTTATACACCTCTACGGTCACGGGATAATAATCGGACTCGTCCTGGGATGCCCCCTGTGAGGAGGCGTCCAAACCGGCCGGTTCACTGGAGGACACACTCTCCAATTGGGAGGATGTCTGCGGGCTGCTGCTACAGGCTGTAACGCTAAGCAGCATAGAAAGCGCCAACAGGGATGCAAGAATTCTCTTTTTCATGATTTTTCCACTCCTTTTTCGATCTGAAATCACTTCGTTCTTCCGTGACAAAAGACAACAAAAACGCCCGCAACGAGTGTTGCGGGCGGGGCTTCCAGACCGTCAAAAGGGTATACGTCCCCCTTAGGCGTTTTCTGGCAACCGGCTCCGTCGTCCGCAGAATGGCCACCGAGTCCATGGCAGGTCTTCTGACTGATGCATCCACACCATCTTCCGCCTTCTCAACAGGAATTCTGTCAATGGCATCTTGGAAGTGGCTCCGCAATCACAGCAACGGGATTGTACAAGATTCGCACTTGTTTCCCTTTTCATCAAACCCTCGTGTGGTTTGAACCATGGACCCATTTGATTCTTTTGTCGTTTTCAGTATAAAACACGGTATGGGAAATGTCAACGATCTCCATGAACTGCAGACGCGCAGCGTCTTTCGCGGGCACGCAGTGCCTCTCGCGCCTACGGCGGACGCATGGCGTCTTTTCGCGCCTACGGCGGACGCATGGCGTCTCTCGCGCCTACGGCGGACGCACAGCGTCTCTCGCGCCTACGGCGGACGCACGGCGTCTTTTCGCGCCTACGGCGGGCACACAGTGCCTTTCGCGCCTACGGCGGACGCACGGCGTCTTTTCGTGCCTACGGCGTCCCCTAAGGAAGCAAACTGCGAAGAGTTTGCTTTCCGCTCCATATGGGAAGGCCCTACAGAGGCAAGCGAAAATTTTCATACAGGCAAAAATTACAGTCCCACCACATGTGAGAAATAGAAGGATAAAACATAGCAAGTCCCTCACCCTGGGAATTCCCAGGGTGAGGGACTTGCTGTTTATCAGGAAAAAAACTTCCCTTTTCTTTCGATGTCTCGTCCACGATTACGCAATCGTCACCGTGCAATGGACGCACAGCGTCTTTTCGCGCCTACGGCGGGCACACAGTGCCTTCCGCGCCTACGGCGTTCCCTACGGAAGCAAACCGCAAAGAGTTTGCTTTCTGCTCCATATTGGAAGCCCTAAAGAAACACTTAGCCAATCGTCACGGCACAATGCTTAACAGCGTTCTGGCCCGGCAGGG
>PPYE01778025.1_pt1 | contig 15408 bp, 8 predicted proteins | sample 1559881 | NCBI WGS metagenome assembly PPYE01 (sample SAMN08240022, study PRJNA423297) | Human gut metagenome, whole genome shotgun sequencing project. | reverse complement strand
CTTTCTTGATTGTAATAGCCATATCTCGTATTTATGATTGAGGGGCAAAGATACGTGATAATCTTTAAATTACAACGCTGCGGGTGGAGAAAACTGTGTGAGGCGGGATGTACTTTATTCTTCTGCCGCTTTTGACGACAGGCAATAAACATTACCCGCAAAGTCGCAAACAATCATCCTGTTTCCCGATACTGCTACTGTGGAGAAAACAGGTGCTCCGAAATACAACTTGTCTTTGATAATCCCTGTTGACTGGTCGATGGCGTATAAATACCCGTCGGAAGCTCCGATATAGACCATTCCTTGTGAAGATACAGGGCTTGTTTCTACTGCTGCCTGTGGCGTAGAAGAATAAGGAGCAGTGTATACAAGAGAAGGTAAAGTCTCGGCTCTCCATTTGATGAAAAGAGTCGGTTTGTCGAGAGCGAAGACTCCACGGTCTGCGCTGCCGAAGATAATCTCATGTTCGGTGACAAGCGGGGTAGATGTCACGTCCAGGTTGGCGGACAGTTCCTTTTGCTGGAGTACTTTACCGGTTTGAGGTTCTATCAGGAAAAAGCTTTTGGAGGAGATGATCCATAATTTTCCGTCTTTGTAGACCGGAGAGGCACCTCGGTTGCCGAGTCCGTTGTCGGAGAGCTTCCAGAGTTGTTTGCCAGTGCGGATGTCGTTGCCATACAGTCCTCCCCATTGGGTACCACTGATTAGTACGTCTCCGGCGATGGTTAACGTGGTGGTCGAGCCTTCCCGTTGTTTCCAGTCCGTGTTGGTCCATATCACTTTTCCTGTTTTCAGGTCGTAGGCTGAAAGTCCGGCGCCGATTCCGGCATAAACGATTCCTTTGTCAACTGTCAGTCCTTCGCTCAGATAGGGATAGTTCTTTAAGTTGATGTATTGTTGCCACAGTGGTTTTCCGGATGCTGCGTCGAGGGCGTACAGATTGCAGGAGGCATCCTGGGCTACAACGATTTCATTTTCGCAGGCAATCGTATTCTTTACCGAGTTTTCCGTGCGGAACTTCCATAGCTGTTTGCCGGAATGGAAGTCGAATGCACAAATATAGGTGTTGAGCGATGTGTTATCATCGGTAGTGGCAATGAATACTTTTTGTCCGACGATGAGGGGGGAGGCCATGAAGATGTTACTTCCTGTGTTCGCTGTCCATTGTAGTTGCAGGGGGAGTTTGATTTGGGAATCATTTATTCCGCCGGAGTGACTTGCGTTCTGAAGTAGGGTATTCCAGTCCTTCCCTGTGATAGCAGTCGATTTGAAATCTTTCTGATAAAGGAACTGGCTGGTGGCAGTCGCTTCCTTTCCGTCGTTGAAGGATGAAGTCACTGTCAGGTTCAGTTTCTTTCCGTTTTCGTTAGCAGGTATTTGAATATTTCCGCTCCAGTTCCAGTCGGTGAGGGGCGACAGGTTACCTTTGGCTATTTCTCGGTTGTCTTCCGGATTGCTCAACACATAAGAAACAGACGATGTTTTTGCCTGTGAGTTATAGGTGTTGACCGAGACCGGAAGCTGATAGCCGGTTTCCGGATGTATGGGGGCTGCTTGATTCTTCATCGGAGAAACAATAGCGATTTGCGGTTCGATGAAAGTATAACTCAGTTGCGTTGTGAGGTGATCGTTGGCATCTATCTTTATGTCTCTGAATGAAGAAGGGGAGTGATCGATACCTCCTTTGTCCGGTGTGCCGGTGCAGATGGTATAAATGCCTTTCTGATTGCGGACGTAGTTGTAGTGCATATGTCCGTAGATTTGTGCTTTCGTGTTGAACGTACGGAGGTCGAGGATATCCTTTTTGTCTGCTTTGAATACGAAGTTATCGCCGGGAGTAAACAGGTCGTGGTTAAAAAGAACAAGCGCCTGATCTTTCTTCATCAGGGCGAGGTCATTCTTCAGCCAGTTGTATACATCCCTTTGCGTGTAATCGGTCGGGTTGTCTCCGCGGTCGATGGGAGTAACGACATAATGCACGTTGCCGACATCGAACGAATACCATGTCGGGCCATAAATCGATTCATAAAGTTCTTCGCCGTAGTTGCCTTTCACCAGGTCGTGGTTGCCTATGCAGTAATAGACAGGGCAGTCCATTGTTTGTGCATTCACAATTTGATTGTGCACTGTGAGTCCCGGTTCGTAGCAGATGTCTCCGGTATGAATCAGAAAAGCCGGTTGTTCGTTCTTTATGTATTGTTGTAAGTCGGTGACCCAACGCCCCACTCCTCCGGTCACTTCCGTGTCGGTAATTTGGATAAAGGAGTGTTCTCTGGTCTTGGTCCGTTCGCTTTCGGTCACTATAAAATCATAGCTTTTTCTGTCCTCCTTGACAGGGAGGTAGAATTGTTGTGTCTCGAATCCGGCAGGTGTAGTAATGCTGATAAATCGGGTTTTCTTGAATCCCGATAGTGAGAACCGGCCTTTTTTATCTGTTTTTACTACGTTCATTCCGTCTGTTACCATCACTCCCGCCAGCGGTTTGTCTCCTTTGTCGAATGTGCCCGATTGATTGGTGTCGACATAGACGGTTCCTTTAAATTGTGCGCACAGCGGAAGATATAGTAAAAATGACAAGAGTATTACGGATAGTCTTTTCATGATCGGTTCTCTGTTTTATTAGGCACGGATGACACGGATTAACGCGGTTTTTAATTGACCGATCTCTTAAATCCGTGAAATCCGTGTCATCCGTGCCTAAATTTATGATATAAATTAATTATGCTGATACTTATCGTATTTGTTTCATCTCTTCGTTGTATCTCGCTTCCTCCTTACACAAAGGCTTGTACCAGGTCTTTCTTAATATCAGCGTGGTAATCAGAAGCAAGGCGATAGAACTCCAGAGTCCTAACTGTTCGCGGACAACGAGGTACATTGGGATGATGGTAAGCGTACATTGCCAGATGATTCCTATCGCCACATTGAAGGCATCCCTTTTGAAGTTTTTATTCGCCTGAATATGCGGGTAGCGGGCGATTGCTTTCTCCTGAATCGGTTTCCACCATCCCCACGGGCGTACATTGACATAGAAGTTGATCAGAGTCTCTTCATCTGTAGCCGGAGCACTGTAAGTCCCGATGATACATCCGATCAGAGAGACGCCGAACAGTACGGGGAAGAAATAAAGTACCCATGCATCCGGAACGGTAAATTTCATCACAATAGCGGCCACTACTCCGGCAGTCATTCCCCAGAAATAACCTTCACCGTTGAAACGCCACCAATGCCATTTCAGCACGTTGGCTGCGATGTATCCTCCGAACAGTGCACCTACAATCCACTGGAAGATTTCATTGATATCTTTCAGGAAGAATCCGATGACAGTGCTCACCACCACTACTGCCACAGAGATGACATAACTGCTGCGTATCTGAGTTTTCACGCTTGCTTTCGGATTGATGTATTTCAGATAAATATCATTTACGATATATGCAGGGGCTGCATTGACGGTAGAAGCAAAGGTCGACATGAAAGCTGCCAGTAGTCCTGCCAATAATAATCCTGCAAGTCCTGCCGGAACATATCGTGTGATCAGATGAGGAAGAATCGTCTCAAAGTCTGTGCGGGTCACTTCCATCTGTGTCAGTCCGCCGTCTTCCTTGAAGAAATAGATGGCAAGTAATGCAAATCCCATAATCATCAGATAGCGTGGAATCAACAGCACTACGGATACGGAACCACTCATCATCGCCGCTTCTTTGGGAGACTTGCAGGACAGAATTTTCTGCATATCATAGTTGGGCGCAGGCCCTGCCATACTCATGAAGATACCTTTGAGCAACGCCATCATGACAAAGATGCCTATCAGACTGTAAGGTTCGTTCGCCATTCGTTCGGTCAGCAAACTCATCCGGCTGCTCCAGTCAATATCGAGCGTCCATCCGAAGAAAGGGGAATCCCATCCGGCAGGTACAAAGGAGTGTATCATATCCGGCGCCACCATCTGCATACCGATCACTACGATAACGATGCCTGCCACCGTCATGATAAGGAACTGTACGACATCCGTCCATACGATGCTCAGCATTCCTCCCAACATGACGTAGAAGGTAGCGATAGCTGTGAAGAAGATACCGTATACATGCGGAACATACTCCGGTGAAACAGTGAAAGGAATGTAGGGTGAGATGACTTCCCAGGGAATAAAGATTTCCATGAATTTGCCTATTCCTATGAGTCCGTAACTTAGAAATCCGAGTACGCTTAATAACGCAAATACGACAACGATGGTATGAGAGAGTGTCGCTCCCTTGCCTTTACCGAAGCGGGTTTTGATCCATTCGGCTCCGGTGAGCACATTGGAACGCCGCAACCACACCGACAGATAAACCATGAGGAATATCTGATTGAATACCGGCCACAGCCAGGGAATCCAGAGACTTTTGAATCCGTAGGCAAATGCCCAGTAAACCATTAGCATCGTACCAGTGATGTCGAACATCCCGGATGCATTGGACAGGCCAAGCATATAGAAGGGCAGTGATTTGCCTCCCAGGAAATAGGAGTCCATATTTTGTGCGGCCCGTTTTTTCAGTATGAGTCCGATGACAATCATGGCAATGAGGTAGGCGCAGATGATCAGAAGATCGGATGTGTGTAATTTCATGTTGCTATTTTGATTAGGTTTTGTACATTAATAATCTATCAGGTACAAAAGTAGGTCGAATGTGGGGAAGAAACAAATATTATTTTAACTCATACTGATACTATTTATCTGACTTCTCAGGCTTTAATAGCTGACACGTCAGGTGTTAAGACTTGACGTGTCAGATGTTAATACCCTGCAACTCAGTTGTTAATATCCATCATGCAGAATGGAACATCTTGAAAGACAGATGATAATACTGCTTCCGGAACTATAATATAACGGCATTTTCCGACATCACGAGCTTATTGGCTTCTATGATATCGTATATGCTTTTCACGGAAGTCGTGGAACGGAGTCTGTCTTCCGGTGTATGCCGGCAGTAATCGATTAGCCGTTCGATCGTAGAAGTCGCTACGTGCATCCGTGTGTCGGAGGAAGCATAGTAGATGTATACCGTTCCGTCTTCATCTGCGATCCATCCGTTGGAGAATAACACGTTGGATACATCTCCGGTTCTTTCTTCTCCCACGGGTGCCATGAAGTAACCTCCCGGCTGGGCTATCACTTTACTGGGGTCATCTAAAGACGTCATATACAGATATAGGACATATCTGAGCCCGGCTGCACAGGCACGGACTCCGTGTGCCAGATGTAGCCATCCTTCGGGAGTCTTGATGGGATGAGGCCCTTCACCGTTTTTCACTTCTTTGATCGTGTGATAATGGCGCTGTTCTATAACGATTTCCTTCTTGACCACTGCATGAGTGATATCGTCTATCAATGCCCATGAAATACCGCCTCCGCTGCCTGCATCGATGAATCCGTCCTGCGGACGGGTGTACAATGCATATTTGCCGTCTACGAATTCGGGGTGCAGTACCACATTCCGTTGCTGGCTTTGGGAGACGAGGTTGGGCAGGCGTTCCCAGTTTTTAAGGTCCCTGCTGCGTATGATTCCTGCTGCTGCAATGGCCGATGTGAGGTCTCCTGCGGGTGCGTCCGGATCTTTGCTTTCCGAGCAGAAGATACCGTATATCCATCCGTCCTCGTGTTTTGTCAGACGCATATCGTAGACGTTCGTTTCTTCCGGATATAGGTCCGGCAGTTGTACCGGATATTCCCAGAAGCGGAAGTTGTCGATACCATTGGGACTTTCTGCGATGGCAAAGAATGATTTGCGGTCATGCCCTTCTACTCGTGCCATAATAAGATATTTCCCGTTGAATTTGATAGCGCCTGCATTGAATACGGCGTTAATGCCGAAACGTTCCATCAGATAGGGATTTGTTTCCGGATTGAAGTCGTATCTCCACTCCAGCGGGGGGTGGTCTGCTGTCAGAATGGGGTATTTGTATCGTTCAAAAACACCATTGCCGGGCAGTATCTTTTCATTTTCACGTGAGATGAGCTCATCATATTCTTTAGTGAGAATATGTAGTCTGTTATCATATCTATTCATATCAATTCATAAAATTAGAGTAAAGCATCGGCTTGCGATCCTTTTTGTATTACTTGACAGGACAAAAGAGACTGTTTACAAGCCAGACATACCTGAGATATACGGTGTTGTAGGGACAGTCTCTTTGTACTTTTGTCATTTTGAAAGTATGGGGGTACTTTCAAAAAATACATGTGTCAAGTCTATAAACTATTGTTTGGTAATCATATAAGAGCGGATGGTGCAATTGGGTTCTAAGAAGCTGACCCAGTACCAACCATCTTCCACTTTATCGATCCGGCAATCTTCTATCGGATATTTCACTTTTTTGTCCACTGCATTTCTTGTTACTTTATACAGTACCGCATCACCTTTGTTGCCTTTCGTCAAATCACCTGTAAACTGAACTGCAAAACCGCTGGCATAAGTTCCTGTTCCTTTTATAATAATTTCGGACATATTGAACTCTTCCGAATGAGGTATAGCCTCCGTTACCGTCCAGAATCTTGATTGTCAAAGGTTCACCGACTGTCAAATAAGCAATTTCTTCACTATTGTCAACTACAAGTTTCTTTATTACTTTTACTGAAAATTCCGCACTCTTGTTCAGTCTGTCGGTCACTGTAACTGTTGCATTGCCTGGTGCCAGAGATTCTATCTGTATATGTCCTTCTTCATCTACTGTAGCTTTCACGACAGATTCTTTGTCAACTGTTACTTTGTAGCCTCTGTTTCCTGTATAAACATTGACTGTCTTGTTTTCACCCGGATACATTGTTGTAGCCGAATTGGACAAAACCAGTTCACTTAACTGATCGACGATGACTTTGACATTGGTACTCATTTTAGCCCAGTCGGTAATAGATAAGTCGGTACTACCGGCCTTCAGAGCTGTTACTTTAATTTTGTTACCTTCGGCAATGGCGGTTGCTACATCTTCATTGGAATTTGTAATTTTATAATTGCCGTTACCTTGAACTATTTGAATGATTCCTTCCGGGGTCTCATCCAGATTAATGATCAACTCCTGCGTATTTGGCACTAAGTCGTGATAGGATGGATCATCGTCATTACAGCCGGAGAAAACAGTAGCGGCTGCAAGCAGGAATCCTGCCAAATATAATAGATTTCTTTTCATGATATTCATTGTTTATTTAGACTATTTATTCAGCTTCAATATCTTTCATTTTACCAGTGATGGTTACTACACTAAACTTAGGGACTGTAATGGAGCGCAATCCGCTGAGAGATGGATTTACTTTTTTGCGTTGCCACTTAACTCCTTCATCTGATGTATACGAGATCATGGTCTGAAACTCTTTTCCTTCAATTTCCAGTTTGGTTTCGAAGGCCTTGCTTGTAGAATTGTTTACCAGTACGATCGTATAATTGTCGTCCTTGATGTAAGCTGTCATCAACAGTTCTTTCGGGAATGCTTCTTCGTCACCTTCGGGAGCAACAGTCTTGATATCCACACGTCGGCTTCCTTCCGGGATAAACTTAGTAAATTGTCCGTAACTGTAGTAGCGGGACGCTCTTTCATAATTGGTTCCGGGAAGTGCTTCTTCCAGTCTGATCAACGCTTCATTATTCGTACAAGGACGTGCACCTGCCCACCAGATAAATGCGTTCAGGTTGGAAACTGCCAGATAATTATGGAAAGTAGTAGCCCATTGCATCGCGTTTTTCCAGGATGGATCGTATGTGTCTGTAGAACTGGTTTCCGTATTCCATAAATGAATATTATTTTCAGCGCAGAGTGGTGATTGTACAAACTCAGTGTTGCCAATTAATGTGTATCCGTGAGCTGCTGCAATAATGTTGGAGTTAACCAGATCGGGACAGGCTTTCAAGCCATTTTCAAGAAAAGTGACTCCTGCTTTCCACCACGAGTGCTCTCCAAAGATAATCTTCATGTCTTGATAACCTGCTTTATCTAAAGCCGGGCGAAGATTCTTCTGGCAGAAGTTAGCCAGATTGGTATAACTCCAGCTACAACCGTTCCATCCCGTTCCACTGCTGTTAGGCTCATTAGATGGTGATATTGCATATATCTCAATGCCGAACTTTTCAGTGTATGCTTTGATGAAGTCAATCAGATAGTTAGCATATGCATCTTCCGCACCGGACGCCAGGCTACCGCCTGAGGGCTTTCCGTTAGATTTCATAGTTCCGGGAGGACTCCAGGTAGAGAATATAAATTTCACATCTTTATATTTTTTCTGCAGGATATCTACCAGCCACATTTGACCTAATTGTACTTGTTCGCCACATCCGGAACCGTTAAAGTCTCTCCAGTAATCATTGATCATAGAGGGATCGTTGGCTGCAAGATTGAAGGTACGGTTCATTCCGAAGTCAATGACGTTTGTGGTAGGGTTCTGATAGTGTGGAAATACCTCACCTCTGAAAATATTCAGCTTCAAGCCATTTTCTCCGAAAAGATCATTGACTACATCTTCGCGCATCATGTTGTTCCATATACGATGTGACCACTCTGCAAAGGCACATCCGAAGCCATCGATTATCTGATGTTCGTGCCCTTCTCCGAACTGTACTTTGATGACAGCTTCTGTGGTGGGTTCGGCTGAGAATCCGTCATCCTCGTCTGTTTCTTCTACCGGGTCCGGAATGTAGACGTCACTGTGACTCAGACTTCCATCGTCACAAGAGTATCCAATGAATAGAAAGAGGGATACGAATAATAATGAATATATCTTTTTCATGTTGTTTCTTTATTAAGTTAATCTTGCTAGGTTTTTTATTTCCATAAACTGGTTTGTTCCATGGCAGTATTATTGTTTAGTTCACTTGTCGGTATAGGATAATAAAGGTGTTTTTCCTGGAAGTTTTCCGCACCTTGTTTTCCATTTGCCTTGAAGATCAACTGAATTTCGCTGGGCGAATACCAACGTTTCAAATCGTCAAAACGATGTCCTTCCGCAAAGAACTCCAATAAGCATTGGTGTTCTATTTCATTCATTAATTCAGCTTGTGCAAAAGTCTTTTCCGTAAGTCCTGCTCTTTGGCGGATTTGCTTTAAAGCATAGTTGGCACCATCCGGATCATTGGTTTTGGCGCATGCTTCAGCATAAAGCAACAGTACCTCGGCAAAGCGTATTACGCGCAAATTGCTGGACCTTCCTTCTTTGTTGCCCATGTTGTCCGGTGCCTTGTCATCCACATAATATGCGGTATTTTTCTTTATCAGGAACTTACCTGCTGTTCCATTGACGTTGAAACTTGGTGCTCCGCCTGCCATTTTTCCTTCATTGCCTTCCCAAAGATCATCCATGGAGTAATTATTTCCATACCATTTCTCGTTAGGAACTTTATCTCCATAGTTGGCAGCATCAAAAAAGAGGCTGGCATACATACGTTTGTCAAACTTGGTATCTGCATCACTCGGACGTGTTTCTTTTGTAAACTCTCCTACGATCAGGGAGTTCGGCATTAATTTAGCCCATCCGCCGGATTTTACCGGACCGATAAACTGAGGAATATAGCAACCTAAACAGATACCGCTTTCATTGCTCCAGGAGTAGTCTCCGTCCGGACTGTATGCCAGTTCAAATACGGATTCTTTATTGAACTCTTCTTCATTTGTGAAATTCTTTTCGAAGTTGTCCATCAATTCGTAAGAATAAGGAGCTTTCAGTAATGTACCTAATAGCTGTTTGGCTTCCGGATATTTGTGTTGGGTGGCATATACTTTGCCCAGCATTGCAATAGCTGCACCTTTAGTTATGCGTTCTTTGGCAGTAGAGCGTTCTACTGGCAGGTTGCATTTGATGGCGTTATCCAGATCTTCTTCTACTTGTGCCCATAATGCAGCTTCTGTAGCAGCGGCTTTATTGGTTTCATCTTCGTTGGATGGAATCAGTCTCAAAGGCACTTCTTTGTAATTGTTGACTAACAGGAAGTATTGATAGCCACGCAGAAAGAGTGCTTCGCCTTTGATCATCGAGCGGTCTTCTTCAGTAATACCTGATGCAGGTATCTGATCAATATACCGCAGTACGATGTTGGCACGCTGGATGCCTGAATAAAGCGCTCCGTAAGGATCATTTCCGGTAGAGGGCGAGTTCAGGAAGTTTGCAATATTCCACATCGGAACTTCTTCTCCTTTGATTGTGTAGATATCGTCACCACGACCGTTTAAGTTTAGCCAGCCGTCAAATGCGCCGAAGTATCCGTACATGGCTCCTTTTATCGGAGAATAGGCGGCTGCCAAAGCACTTTCTGCATCTGCTTTATCTTTCCAGAAGTTGCTTTCCGTGAAGTAATTGGGGTCCGACAGATTCAAAAAGCTGGATTCGTTGCACGATGTCAGCGCTCCGGAAAAAAGAGCTGCCATGCACATATATGATAACCAATTTCTTTTCATGTTCATAAACTGTTTAATGTTTAATATTAATTTAAGGTATTACAGGTTGACTTGTATTCCGAAAGAAATAGTACGGGGCAATGGATAGCGTCCCTGGTCGATACCTCTTGAGAATACATTGTAAGCAACACCTGCGACAGAACTTTCACCCAGGTCGGGGGTATAGCCGGAATATTTGGTCAATGTGAACAGGTTCTCCATTGAAGTGTATATTCTTACGTTTTCAAGTTTGATTTTCTTTGTCAGAACTTTGGGTAATGTATAGCCAATGTCCAATGTTTTCAAACGTATGTACGAGCCGTCTTCCAGCCATCTGTCGGTGTATGCCCATTTGTTGTCTGCACCGTCAGTCTTAGAGAAACGAGGAATATCAGTGTTCTGATTGTCCGGTCTCCATGAATTGGCCAATACGGTACTCATATTTCCGTTGAAGTTTCCTGATTCCAGGCGATAACGGGGATAATTATATATCTTGTTGCCTACCATTCCGTCAAAGAAAAGGTTAAAGTCGAAGTTGTTCCATTCGCCGCCGAGTCTTATGCCAAAAGTGAAATCGGGGAACGGACTTCCTACGTCATGCTGGTCATCTGTGTTTATTTTGCCGTCACCGTTCCAGTCTTTGTAGCGGACATCACCAACTTGTGCAGCGGGCTGGATGAGTTCACCGTCTTTGTTTTTATAATTAGCGATCTCTTCTGCCGAGCGGAATAATCCGTCTGTTTCGATCAGGTTGAAATATGACATCGGATGCCCTTCTGCAAACATATTGATACCGCGACCACCGGCACCGTGTGCGCTGTATCCGGAGATCATCAGGTTTTGTCCGCCTAATGTTATTTTGGTCACTTCATTCTTGTCGGCTGCGATATTGGCACCGATGTAATAGTTGAACTTTTCCTTGATGGCACCGCGATAGTTGACCGCAAGTTCGAATCCTTTGTTCCGTACTTGTCCCGCATTCTGAATAGAGTTTCCGCTGATACCGGTAGATGCGGTAGAAGGAATAGGTAATAGCACATCATTTGTATTCTTAACGTAAGCATCAGCAGTAAGCGTCAATCGTCCGTTTAGCAGACTGACATCTAAACCGATGTTATAGGTCTCCGTATTTTCCCATGTTAAATTGGCGGGTGAGATTGCCTGCACATATGGCATAGAACCAAACCAAGGCGAATTATTCATCACATAGTTCATGCCGTCCGATACTACACTTTGTGTCGGATAGTAGCTGGTCATCTCCTGATTACCGAGTTTACCATAACTAAAACGCAGCTTCAACTGATCGAATACATTCTCTAAAGGTTTAAAGAATTTTTCGCGGTTGATGTTCCATCCAATAGAGGCAGAAGGGAATGCACCATATTGATGTCCACTTCTGAAACGTGAAGAACCGTCACGGCGAATAGATGCCGAGAATAAATAACGGTCGTCAAAGGAATACATGACACGTCCGAACAGAGATACCAATGCAAGTTCATTCAGCGAACTGGATGCTTTCAGGTTGGAAGGATCTACATTGCCCGGCATTGTTTCAATGAACTGGGGCATATCTCCATTTTTACCATAAAGGCTGTAACTTTTGTCTTTCTGGGCAGAGTATCCGGCAAGGAGTGACAAATTGTGTTTGCCGAATGTACGGTCATAATTCAGGGTGTTTTCTAATACCCATGATTCCCATGTTGACGATTTTTCTTCAAGGTCGGGCTTGTCGTTTTTACCGAATGTTCCTAAATCGTATACATCCTTGTAATAACGCCACTTAGTATGCTCTTTTCTGATACCTACATTGAGTTTGTACTTTAGTCCTTTGATGATTTCAGCCTGTAAATAGGCATTGAGGAAAATCTTGGTTGTTTCTGTCCGTTCGTCGTTGACTGTCATTTCCGCCAATGGATTCGGTAAATTGATGTCATTGGAAGTACCCCAGCCCCCTGCGTTTGTAGGATCGTATACCGGTACTACTGACGGGAACTGAAAGATATCGAACATGGTATCCTGATGAATGTATCCACTACCTTTTGTCAGATTTACAATCATAGATTCACCTATTGTCAAGCGATTGTCGAAGAAAGAATAATCGCTTTTCAAACGGATATTGTAAGATTCATGATCAGTGTTGCGCAGTATACCTTCTTTATTAAGGTAGCTGACAGATGAACTGTAAGAACCGCTTTTGGAACCGCCGCTGATGGTAGCATTGGCTTTATAAGTCATGGCTGTGCGCAACATTACGTCTTGCCAGTCTGTTCCTTCACCAATGAAAGGGGTAGCTCCGTTTTCTGCACCATAACCGTCGCCTGCTAATTTGTAGTAGCGTGCGAAGCGGCTGTATTCTTCTCCATTAAAAACTTTCAGTGTTTTGGGAGTCTGGCTGATTCCTGTGAAGAAATTGACATCTAATTTAGTCGGCATGTCTTTACGACCGCTTTTAGTGGTAATCAGTACAACACCACCTGCTGCACGTGAACCGTAGATTGCTGCCGCAGCAGCATCTTTTAAAACTTCGATAGAGGAAATATCGTTAGGATCGACCATACTGATATCTCCAAATGCTCCGTCTACTACATAAAGTGGATTGTTGTTGGATAAAGAACTGATACCACGTACATTGATCGTCATACTTCCATTGGGATCACCACTGGAACTGGCTACTGATACTCCGGGTATTTTCCCTTGTAGGGCTGTGGCTGCGTTAGAAGCAACCTGACCGTTAAGTTCTTTTGCACTAACCGAACCTACAGCCCCCGAAAGATGACTCTTCTTCACTGTACCATAACCAATCACTACTACTTGTTCCAGAGCGATATTATCTTCTTCCATAGATACATTGATTGGAGTTCCGGACGTGACAGCTTTTTCTATTTGTTTCATACCTATTGTTGAGAATATCAGTATATTCCCTTTATTCGCTTTGATGGAGTATTTACCATCCATGTCTGTTACTGTGCCGGTGTCTTTACCTTTCACTCTGACTGTGACTCCTGGTAAGGGTTCATTTGTTGTAGCTTCTGTTACCATTCCTTTTATTTCAATATCCTGGGCTGCCAGTGGAATGCTAGTCAGGCAAAGAAAAAAGAATAGTAGAAAATAAATTTTTCTTCTCATAATTTATTGTATTAGATTATAAACTCTATTCAATTGTTGATTGATCCATGGAAACTTCAACCAATAACTGATGATGCAAAAGTAGGCGATAATGCTCCATCAGACAAGTAGTATTTTTTCATTAGTGTCCCATTAAAATTGGGACGAATTAAAAATTAAACAACCTTGGCCCATTTGGTCCGAATCGTTCTTTGTCATTTTGAAATTTAGTTTTATTAAAGAGGTCTCTCAGATGAGTCTTATCAGTCAATGAGATGCTCAGTATTTGTAACACTTCATATGTACTTCTGTCCAGTTGCATATCGTGTTGAATGATTGCCACCAAACAGTAAGCGCATATAGCAGCATATATCTGTATTCGAACAGCATTCTCTGTAGTTCCCCAAAATCTTTTGATTTTAAGGTGCTGCTTGAGCCATTTGAAAAACAGCTCTACCTGCCAGCGATTTTTATAAAGTTCAGCAACTTGAAGCGCAGATATATGCATCGCATTGGTTATGAATATAAATTCTCGTTCTTGTTCTTCATCCCAATATTTAACCAGCCTAAGTGGCTCTGGGTAATATTGTTTAGGATAGAATCCTGTCAGAAGTACACTCGCGTCTGAAAGCACATTCTTAGGCAGCCTACGTTTCCATTGGATGGATTTGTACCCGAGATTCTTTTTTGCTCTGACAACAAAGTAGGCTTCAATTTGATGAATTTTATACAGCATTTTGAAGTTGTTATAACCGCGGTCAAAGATGTAATAAGAGCTTGGTTCATAAGGAATTTCAATCATGACTTTAGAATCGTGTACGGATGCTTCCGTGATATGAAAGAATGCAGGAATCTGTGTTTCCACATCATATAATGTATGCACTTTGATACCACCTTTATTTTTGCGGAATTTTGCCCACCAAAAGACTGAAAGGCACAGGTCAATAGTTGTCGAATCGAAAGCATAAACGTTACCGCCAAGTTTGAAAATATGATTAGCACACTTTTGTCGTGCTTCGCTAACCAGGTAGTAAGCATATTCTTCAAAGATGTGATAGTCTCTATCTTGATTTGCTCTTGCCAGCGATGACTTTGATACATTTTTACCCATTCCTAAATGATAACATTTGGAATGATGAGCTTCAAGAGCAACTATCAAATCTCGCAGACTTTCACGATTAGAAAGTTGGCCAAACATCAAAGCAAGTAGTTGATTCCAGCAGGTGAAGTGCTTCACATATTTGTCGCCATCATACTTGGTGACTATGCGGTTAAACTTACTTCGATTCAGAAATGAAGCCAATTGAGCGAAAACGTATTTGTCTTGGAACATATGCCATCGGATTAATCTGATGCAAAGCTACAAATTCAAGTCCGTTCGCTCGGAGAATCGCTGTAACTAACTAAATTTCAAATATTTCAAAGAACTCTTTTAGATTTTAATGGGACAGTAATGAATACAATTCTATCGTATTGTATTTTAATTTGAATAAACAAAAGATAAGATGTCCTATCAGAGTGTTTGAATGCTGCTTTAATCAGTTGGATTGCTTATTAAGAATGTCAAAAGAGTACATTTTATGATTGAAGTTATATTATGTTGTGTTACCGGGGGACAAAGGTATAAGGATATGTATGTTGATGCAAGTGTTATTCGGTAATTAACAGCTGTGGAGGTGTGATTTCTATTACTTATAGGAAATAAAACTATTATGACTGCTCATTTTGTTACTTATAAGAAATAGTATTTATAATCTCCTATCTTATGAGCGTGGATAGATAAATAAAAAAGGAGAAGCCAGTTATTTTAGCTTCTCCTTTTCCCTTCTTGTTAATCATCCTGAATGATTATTTGAAAACAATCTCCATGGGTCTACCTATCCAAACTTGTGGTTGTTCTAAATGAAA
>PPYE01433275.1_pt1 | contig 15410 bp, 18 predicted proteins | sample 1559881 | NCBI WGS metagenome assembly PPYE01 (sample SAMN08240022, study PRJNA423297) | Human gut metagenome, whole genome shotgun sequencing project. | reverse complement strand
TTTGCTCAAATCAGCAGTGATATCCGTGTCGGCTTGTCAATCCAGCAAGCATTTCAACGCTTTGCGGAAAACTCGCAAAACAAAGATGCTTATGACGTGGCCGCTGCAATTGCTATGCAGACAGAAGTGGGTGGAAGTGAAGCCAAGGTAATTGAATCGATCGCAGATAGCATTCAACAAAGAATTATGCTGCGAAAAGAAATCAAGTCCATTTTTGCGGAAACCGAGGTAACAGCAAAAATAACGGATGCGGCACCTTTCATCGGTTTGCTGCTTGTATGTATTTTCTTGTCAGATTATACAGACTTTTATTTTTCTTCCATTGGAGGCCTTCTGATCTTAGTTGGAATTTTGGCTTTTTCTGTGGTTGGAGCATTTTATATTCACCATAAATTGAACAAAGCAAAGATGGGAGGATGAAACAATTGGATATGACTCAATTGGCGCTTATCGCCGTATTCGTCGCCGTATTTGTCGGTGTTTTGGTTATTGCTTCATTCCTCTATCGAAAAAAGGAGCTTTCCCTAAAGAAAAACGAAAATGAGTTATTCCAGGATTGGCAAACAGCGTTATATGATTCTTTTTGCCATCAGCCAGCCGAAACAATGGCTCAGAAGTTGGGCGTTAATGTCCAAAAATATAAAAAAGATTGTTATATTGCTGAAATCCCCTGTAATTTTAAAAAATTGGTTACTCAAATGGTTTTAGGTATCGGCTCAGTCGTTACAGGAACGTTGTTTGGCATTATTTTAATTATTTTTTCAAATTTAATGCTTGGCGCTCTTTTGTTTTTAGCTGGGCTTACTGCCTTTTTGTTTCTGTTTTCTTTCCCAGTAAACCGTCCAAAATCTTTGGCTGCAAAAAAACGATTTCAGCTTGCAGAAGAACTGCCTCGTTTTTTGGATTTGTTGATCAGCGCATTGTATATTGATATGCCTATTACAGAAGCCATTTCCATTACTGCTGCATATCTAAACAAGACTCTGCTGGCTAAAGAATTCAAAAATGCGTTAGCAGAAACGCAAATCGGTGCTTATAATTGGCAGCAAGCATTAAAACAAGTTGCTGAAAAATACGAAGTTCCAGAATTTTCAGAATTCGTGCTGGATCTAATTATTGCGCATGAAAAAGGTATGCCGATTTACGATTTGGTTGTGAGAGAAAATAATGACATTAAAAAGACTCGTTCTTTGAAAGCAAAAGAATCTGCGCAAAAATTAAATTCAACCATTATTTTTCCTATTATGATTTTTGAAGTAATTCCGGTTATATGTATAATCGCAATCCCATTGGTAAACCAGCTTACCCAAATCTGAGTGCCTTTTTTGAAAATAAAAAAATGACATACTATATGTGAGTCAAGAAACAAACAGCATTATTTTTTAAGGGGGTTTTCGCTATGAAGAATTTGGTCAAACGCTTTCTCGGCGATGAGGATGGTCTTGAAACCATTGAGGTTATTATTATCTTGATCATTTCTGTTGCTGCAGCAGGCGTACTGACAGCCTTTTTTTACAATGTCGTCGTCAATAAGGTAGACGAGGCAGGAGAAGTTATCGAAGGCATCGATCTTGGCGGTGGCGGCACCGGCGGTGGTACAGGCGGCGGTTCTCCAACTTGATCTCCATGTACATTGAATTATTTATGTTGGCAGCAGGGTGTGCCGAAGCTGTTATTGCTGGGGTTTTTGACTATAAAACCAAGAAAATTCCTAATTGGCTCACCCTGATTGCCGCTTTTATTGGTTTTGGACTTTCTTTCTTTTTCCCTTTCTCTGAGTTGATTCTAAAATTAATTGTAGGAGTCTGCTGGTTCTTCCTTTGGGCTTTTGGGTTGATTGGAGGCGGAGACGCAAAACTGTTAATTGGAATCAATTTCTTGATTGGTGCATTAGAAAGTTTCCTCATTACAAGTGTTTCTGCTATTTTGCTTCTTGTTGTACAATTTATCAAAAATAGAAAAGAAACAAAAAACGGATTGCGTTCCAGCTTTTATTCAATCTATACTCGCCAAATACCTAAATTAGATAAACAGGCAAACAAAACATTTGCTTTTGCTCCGTATTTGGCTGTTGTAACAGGAATTATTGCGATAGGAAAGGCGGTTCTTCTTTTTGTTTAAGGGAAAAACATCTAAATCCTTCTGGAAAAATGGGTTTATTACATATTGGATTGTAATTATCAGCATTATCGTTGCCGCAATCATTATCCTGGGTGTTTTGTTTTCTTGACTTTATATCAAATCATAAAAAGGGGTTGTATTCTTGCGACGTTCAACGATAAATAAAAGTTTTTGGAAAAACGGGTTAAGTGAGATTGTCTCCTTCTTGATTTTGGCGCCTTTTATTGTTTTACTAATTTGCGCAGTTCTATCCACCTATTGGATTGGCACCACGAACCAACAATTGCTCTATACTGCATACAGCGTAGGAAGATCTGCAGTCGTTTGCGAAACAGCTGATTTGGCCGAAAATAGAGCTGAAGCAATTATGTCTGAACTGTATGGAGGAAATTTTCTTGGAGGAGAATTTATTACAGATGGAAGCTCTCCCTCCTTACAGGCCAGTCATACAGGAGAAGCCGTGTATTCTATTGAAGTATTAGGGGGAGATGAGTGGGCAAAGGGCTCTCTTATTAAATGTACTGTAAAGCAGTACATCACTCCCGCAATGCCTTTTACTGCGAGAGAATACAGCCAAAGCATTGTAATGATGGTTGAAAATGGAGAAGGCAGCATTAGCACCGGCACAACAGGCGATTCCGGTTGATAGGGGGCTGTGCATTTTGAAATGGAATAAAATCGATTGGAAATCTGGAAATGGATCTATAATCATAGGCTTAGTCCTTGTATTGGGTTGCTTCCTTTTGATTATGGCTCTCGTTTACGAATACTCTGCTTTTACTGCTTCCGTTCATTCCCAAATTGTAACGGACGTCACTATCGACGGAGCTACTTTGTACGCACAAGAGACTTCCACTGTAAATCGTTCAAAATTCGATACCATGGCGCAACGGCTATTAGAAGAAAATTCTAATATCAGCGGTGTAGATTATGAAATCGAGAACTTGGATTTCAGTTCTGTGAATGATCGCGAGCATTATACAGATACCATAGTTTCTTTAACAACAGTCGGATTGCACTCTAATGGCAGTGAATTGCGGTCCAGTGCGAAAGTATTATCAAGATCTTTTATGGCCAATGACAGCGATTCCTTGACAGCGAGTGAGACTGAAATTTTAAACTATGTTTTGTCTGAGTTGGCACCGGATAGTGTGCAATATAAAGCAATTTCATACATTATGTCGGAAGGTCTGCTTCATAAAATGTATGGAGGCCATTCTTGGGAGGGCAGAGAATTGATTTCTGTTTATTTCCCCCAGCGTATGGGCCCAGACACTTACGATTGCTCCGGTTTTGTTAGCTCTGCTTATTCTACGGGTGCAGGAATAGATTTGAATATTACATCAGCCAGTGCAGTAAGCCATCCTTATTATCACGCCGATTTGACAGATCTGCAGGTTGGAGACATTATTGTGTATCCAAGCCATGTTTCTATTTATCTCGGCACCATTCCGGATGATATGGCCAGCAGGCTTTCTATCGCTCCAGGAACAGTTTTAGAGCTGGATTCCTCTTATTTTGGACGAGGAATTTTAATTGATTCTCCGGCTGGAGGAACCGGCCCATATGGCACAAACTGGGGCATCCAAATCCGACGCATGACTCAAACCAGTGAAGGGGTTCCCGGAACGGGATACATTGATATGGATCAATATAATCCAACTTCAACCACTCCGACACCGACACCGACGCCAACAACTTAAAACGAAAAGGGCCAGATTCAAGTCTGGCTCTTTCTTTTTGTGTTTTAGAGAAAATGACATACTAAATATGATAGTTTTAATTGACGATAGGAGGGATACGTTGATGAATGCAAAGGAACTCTGCCTGAAAATTAATACATGGCTTTCTGCTATGTATCAAGAAAAAGAAATCAGTCTTGGAGAACTATCGATGTTAGCACAAACGAACAAAGAAGCTATGGAAACCCATAATTATCAAACGCTTGTAAATACCATGTGGAAAGTATGGGAGGAGAATCAATCCTCTTATGCAAAAGAGATTTTAGATCTCTTATATCAGCAGTAAAACAAAAGTAAGAACAAAAAAGCAAAAGGAGATTTTGTTATGAGTTTTTTAGTTGACAGTTATGTAAAATCCGGTTCTTCGTTTGATGACTTCCAGAAAGCCTTAACCGAGATGCATGAAAAAACAAAATATTTGGAAGTTAACACAAAAGAAATGGAACTGCTTTCTATTCGTGGCATCAGCGAAGATCAAGATGGTAATCAATGGCTGCTGGTCAATCATAATATTCCAGGGCAAGAAACGGCTTTGCGGCAGAGACTTTCCTTGGAGAAAATTCGCCGGAATGTATCAGAAGATTTGATCCAGGAACTCTCTAACACAAAGCTATTGGTTCAGGCAAACGGGAAGTTGTTATTTACATCTCAATTTATGATGACCACATTGGAAAGCCGGGTAAAGATCGGCGGCTCTTCTGTCAGTATCCCCTCATTAAAGCGGGATGAATACATCAATGAACTGTTTGATTCTATGCATCTTCCCGTTAAACTTTTGTATCGGGAAGAAAATTCAATCAAGAAAATTTTCAGTGTTCATTCCGAAAAATATGCCGAAATCCCTCAAAATATTCTTCCGCAAATTGTGGAAGCGTTGTCCGATTTGGGTACGGTAAAATGCGAAGGCTGGGAAATTACTCATGATATGACCTGGGTTTGGGTAAGTTTCCCGGATAAGGCAAAGGAAATTTCGGATTTCTATCACCTTCCGGATATCATTGTCCCGACTTTGTATTTGGGAACTTCGGATACAGGAGCAGCGTCTGTCACGGCAATCGGAAAACTTCAAATCGATCGTTCTAATGCTACCCAGCATATTTACAGACATAAGCACATGGGCGATTTAACTCCTGATTCCGTGGTGGAGGAAATTAAAAAAACCATTTTCGCACATTATACGCAGATGCCGGAGCGTTTGTGCGAATTGCTGACTATCCCCGTTTCCGATCCCAAAAAAGTTGTTTACAGCGTTTTTCGCCAGGTCCATATGGGCAAAGCCATTGGCCGCAAATTAGCAATCAGCTTAAAGCGGCAATTGTGCAATGAATTTGTCGAAGGTCAGCCTTATACGGCCTATGACGTTGCAATGGGGATTTTGACCATGCCGCAGCGGTGTCTTGGAATCTCCAAATCGCTGCAGAACAAACTGGAGGAAGCCACCACGAAAGCTGTATTCGCTAATTATAAGCAGCTGGAAGAGAAAGAAGAAACTAATCCGATTTTGGTTGCTTAATCATCCAGGCAAGATGTTTCGATGATTTAATCGCCGAGGCAGCTCACTCATTCTCAACGTTTTATAAAAAAAGAGACTCGTTTGAGTCTCTTTTTCTTTTTGGTAATCCAAAAAACTGACATACTAATTTATAGATATGATGTTTAGACGTTTGGAGTTGAAGTCATATCGAATCTAGCAAAGGAGATACATACAAATGGAAAAAATCAAAAGCAATTATTTGGGAATTGAATTTGAATTTTGCATCGTTGAAGTGGAACTGGAAAATGGACCCAAACAGCTGGTTTCCCATAATTCGTTGCAGCAAATTATTCAAAACCAAATACCAGCAGAATATCAATTGCGGTATGATGTCACTTTTGAAGTCTGCACTCCCTCTTTCTGCGTTGCTAAATGCACAATGATAGACGCAAAGGGACGCAGGATCCAAGAAATTGGAGAAAGTCAGCCGGATACTCTGTATACGGATATCGCTAAAGGGATTCCGGCCACTATGGCATATAATCGTGCTTTTGACAGAGCAGCTATTTCCTATCTTAATTTGGAAGGAATGGCTTCGGGACGCATTTATTCGAAAGAAGAATTTGACCTTTCTTCTTCGTCTCAAGAAAAAGAGTCTGCTCAAAAGTTCAACGAGGAAAATTTTTCACAAGGTTTAGGCGAAGAAGATTTCCTGATGGATGGATTAGATCCGTTTGATGAAGCTGATTTAGCTTCAAATAACGCCAAATCCAAATCTTCTGATTTTGGGAAAACAATTATTACATTCGGACGATATTCCGAAAAACCCAGAACCATTGAAGACCTTTGCTCCAATTGGAAGAAAAATGGGAAATGGGTTAATTGGGCGCTTCGACAAACCCCTCAAAACGATGAGGAATACAGACAATTAGAAGCGCTAAAACAATATGTCGAATCCCATGAACTAAATTAAGAAAGGATTTATATTATGTGGAGAAGTAAAAGAAATAGGACTAATGTTATTCAAACTATGTTCAGCAATCCGGAAATTATCTTTTTTGATTGTGAAACGACCGGGCTTTCGCCCGATAAGGATTACATCATCGAATTGGCGGCATTGAAATATTCCATTGAAGATGGTACTGAACTGCGGAAAAAAGATACTTTGCATCTCTACCTCAAACCGCCGTTTGCTATCTCAGAAAAAATCACAGAGCTGACTGGAATCACCAATGCTTTCTTGGCAGATAAAAAGGATGAAAGTGCTTTGTTCCAAGAGATTTATCAATTTTTTGGAAACACTCCTGTTCTGGGTGGCCACAACGAGCCGTTCGATCAAGGCTTTTTGTCGGAACTGTATTACCGTCATGGTAAAATACTAAATCCTGTAGGCACTGTTGATACCCTGGAAATGGCAAGGGATTTATTGGAGCTGAAAAGCTATAAATTGGGTCTTGTTTATGAGGTCCTTGGATTATCATCTGTCACCCATTTTCACTGCGCATTGGATGATATTACCGCCACGGAAGAAATTTTTGAAATCCTTTACAATACATATTTTGAAGAGTTGGGTAAAAAAGAAGAGCGCAAAATCCGGCCCATTGTTTTCTCCGCCCGGTATTGGGCTGGATATCGAGGAAACAGCCGAATTTATGTCTCTACCAATATGGGCAGTGTGTTCTATAATATTCGATCTAAATATTGGGACACAAAAGATGCTCCGATGGATTCTATGGATATGGAATTTGTAGAACAAGAAGCTTGGCGAATCGCCGGGGCTAAAACGCAACAGGAATTTGATCATTATCGAGGCTGATTAGGAGGAAAATATGGGCGTAGTTTTGCCAAATTTAATTACTATTATTGTCTTGACCATTACCTTAATTATCTGTGCTTATACAGATTTTACAAAAGAGACAATATCTCCAATCATCCTTTGTTCCTGCTTAGCGATTGAAACCGGTATTCGTTTTTTGGTTTACCGTGATCATGATTGGGTCAATTCTCTTCTTGGAGCCATCATTGGCTTTGGCGTCTTCTTTGTTTTAGCTGTTGCCAGTAAAGGCGGTGGGGGAGACGCTCTGCTCATGGGAACATTAGGATGGTGTGTTGGATTATATAATTTTGCCTGTGTCTTTGTGCTGACAAGCGGATGCTATCTATTGTTTTTCATTGGAAAGGCTATTATCGCAAAAACACAGCATACATCAATGAAAGAAATTTTGCAGGCACAATATCCCTATGCTCCATTCGTTTTGTTTGGATGGATTATTTTCTTGTTGATTGGAATATTCGGAGGTTAATGTTATGGGTTATATTAAAAATTCATGGAATATTCTCAAATTGGTTTGCGGCAACCATGGAGAAGATCATTCGATTGCGTTGCAAATTCAATCTGGGCCACATTCTTTATTCTATGCCTGCCCTAAATATTACGCCGAAAACCGATCAGCAGGAGAACATCCTTGCTTCAATCGTTTGACATTAAAAGATTATGAGAAAATCTTATCCCATATATCTGATTTAATGATGGGTGATGAGGTTCTTTGTTTGGATAATTATAAATGGAAAACAAAAAATGGAATTGAATGCAAGGTTTTATCTTGTACTGCTGAGGAAATTGTGATTGAGGTTGTAAATCGCCCTGCGTTGAATGGACAAAAGATTTGATCGTAAAACAACATTTACAAATAACGGTTTTTTCGAAAACAACTACTAAAAAGAGCAAATCGCTGTGAGAGAGTTTTTGCGTTTGACAAGTTAAGCTCTATCGATTAAAATAAAATTGTAAGAAACAACACCTTTTAGCCAACAGGCTAAAGTCACTGATAAATTGGAGGAAAAAATATGAGTAACAACAAGCATCCTAATTTGGAAAATATGATTGATAACACCCCTTGTTTTGCCAACGAAAAAGATCGACATGATGTCATGATGCAGAAGTTGAAAGAAGACATGAAGGATCCTGAGTTTATGAGAGATCCTAATTTTGCAATTAAGGTTCGATAAACAAAAAAGCAGCGGAGCGATCCGCTGCTTTTTTTGTTGCCATTGATTACTGCTGCTTGCTGGTTTTGGCCAACTTTTTCTTCAGCCAGAACCAGTCCCGATCGTTGAAGCTGTAGCCTTCAACGTTGTTCGGATTGTGATAGGCGTCATACTCGTTTTCGAATTCTTCACAGAACTTTTTGGAATCAGCAAGATCCCAAAAGCCTTCGTCATCTCTCTTAATGCGAGGCATGAACACTTCGCCGGTTTGCTCCCGAATCTTAGTATTGATGACCGTTGCCACCCTTACGGTCTTACTAAGATACCGCAGCTGCATATTGCGAGCTTCATCCTTGCTCCAGCTCAGGATTTCTTCCAAATTGGCCGCTACAAACTGGGTCACTTCTCCAGTCTGTTCATAGGCCGCTTTTTCCTCGATCAGTGTGCTGAAGTAGATGTAGGACTGCATATCCGCCATCATACTAACAGCCAAACACTCCAAATCATGCCGAGAACTTACCGTTCTTTCAAACAAAGCAAAATCGACACCTTGTTTCTCATGAACGACGACTTTCTCGTGTTTGGTGGGACGAATGCTGTTCAGGAATTTGGTGTTGCTGATGTACATGGTTTTTCCGTTTGTGTTTGTCATAATATAACGACTCCTTAATAATAAATTTTGAGCAGTAATCAGCTTTGGCATAACTCCAAACGTCTAAAATATCTACTCATATCTAGTATGTCAATAAATGAAAATTACAAAATGAACCCAAAACAAAAGCAGCTGGATTGATCCGGCTGCTTGCTTGTGAAATTTGGTTTTAGAAAATTCTAAAGTATTCTACTGCGGTGTTGATTAGCTCTTTTTGCCCGTCAAAAGAAGAAGCAGGGCATTCAAAGGTTAAATTATATTGGAAACTACCGCTGGCAATCAAGTATTGTACAAAAATTATTTGTTGATTATTGTATGTATAGCTTCCCATTGCATAAATAATGTTATCATCAGCGTTGTAACTAGACAGCATAAAATTGCTTCTGCCGGTGGACGCTTGATTTACATAATCCAACTGCGATACTCCGGCAAAGGTCGATGTGCTTTCCACAACCGATACAGTTAAAGCGGAACCGGTTGATTCATCTTGTGCATAGTAAGTCCCATTTTGTATTCCGGAGATCCAATTAATGGGAGTAGCAAATTCGAAATTGCCTATCTCATTATAGTAAAGACGCAAATCTGCCTGTATCGGGTCTGCTCTTTCCCAAGAGATAGAATCAACTGTAGCGGTAATGATGTCTTCTAATCTATCGTAATACTCACTGTTAAAAGTGTAATACACAGTAATCACATTGGAACGATCAAAATAAACCAGCTCAATATAGTCCATGACGGCGCCGTTATTCCCGGTGCCTTGGTACATGGTCACATAGCTGCTGTTGTCGTTCCAGTAAAAATTTAACAGGGTGTAACCCTGTTGTGCTGCTAAAGAGGAAACAGTTTCTTGCGTTACCATATTGACCTGCGGATAATAATCCTGCACTTGAATTTGAATCGAAGAAGCAGATGCTGAATGGATAAAGGTTTGGTATCCGTCCATAGTCACTTGCTGCCAATCAATCGGAATTGAAATGGAAAATCCTGTGTCTGGATCTTGATAGGTTTCCATTTCTCCTATTGTGTCCTCATTTTCCAATGTAGATGTGATAGAAGATGTATCTCCAACATAACCGGGTAATGGTGTTTGTTGGTTTATAATAAAATACAGCCCCGTAAAAATTAGTATTACGATAAATAGAATAGCAATAAAACTTCTTTTTTTCGGTTGCAAACAAAGCCCTCCTTTAATTGGTTTTCATATTAATAGTATGTCCAATTTGAAATTTAGGTAATAAGACATACTATTATTGAGATGTTGATCTCAAAATAAAATAGGAGGGATTTGAATGTTCGATGACTTTTCATCCATTAATATGGGGTTTGATAATTCCATGCAGGAACAGATGCAAGAGCAAATACGGGAAATGAATGAGCAAGTCAGCCGCTCTTCTTCTTTTGATACAAATGACAATTTTAATTCTGACATTTCTAACGATGACAGCAATGCAAAAAGAAAGACTGACGTATCCAAAGAAAATCAAGAAGAAATAAAAATGGATTATAGCGATGCTGAAAGCCGAGATTTTATTGAATCTATGACTTCTGCTTTCCGTGAAATTGATGATTTATCGGATCATCAGTTCTTTTCCGATTTCAAAGATGAAAATGGAGTCATTGATTTTGCAAAAATTGTTTCAATGGAAGCCGATAAAGATGACATTGTAAGCCGGTTATCACAAGATCTTTCAAAAGCCGAAGATTACATCAAAGAAAATAAAATCGATGCTGATCCTTCTGCTTATGACCGTCTTTTTAAAGCATTGAGTTCTGATTCCATAGAAAAATTTTTGTCCACAGCGGATCAATTGGATCGCAAAGAAGAACAAGCAGAAAAAGACGCCAAGATAGATCAGTACAAAGAGAAAATTGAGGCCCTTCAAGAGAAGAAACAAAATCAAGCATATAAAGGTGGAACATTTTATCGGTTCTTCGATATGCAGGAGAAATACTATAAGGCTAAAATTGATCGGTTGAGCGACGCAGGGGGGAAAGAAGTTGCTGCGTCCACGGTGGATTTAATTGGTTCGGTTGTTGGCTTTTTAAGAAGTAATTTGTTGGAAACATTCGTACTGACTATTATTTCAAAAGCCGTTGAAATAATAAAAGACCAGGTAGACATTTCAAAGAATTCCGAAGTGGAGACAGCGAAACCAACCGCCCAAACAGATGATTCCGAAGAGGACAAAGTTGATAAAATCGATTATGATCCAAACAGCATCGCCGATGATATCGGTGTTAAAGACAATGGTATTTTCCAAGGCGACACTCGACCATTGGAACGAGACGAATTAAATCGCATTCGCAGCAGCAATCCCAATTACGGACAATTCCTTGGCGTTGATACTGTCTCTTATCCTGGGCGTGAAGTCGATATCAATGGCGACAAAGGACGGGTTTGGACTACCGGATATCAACCCCATCCTGCAACCGGCAGAAATGTATCAACTCTTCGGGTATTCGAAATAAAAGGCGATTACTATCTGGTGAATGCTTTTGGCAAAGTAGAGGCTTCCTCTGTTGCAAATTCAACAGATAAAGCTCCTACTTTTCCAAGATATTTTATCCGCAACTGTTCCGGAAAAGATATTGAAAAAATGATCTCCGCCGCAAAAGCAGATGTTGCTTCTAAAATTGAAAATGGCTGGAAGGGTGACCTGGACAACCTGAGTGACAAAATTTTTCAGACAAGGGTTGATATCCAGCACTATACAGAAAAATTATCATTGCTGGAAAGAGCGGAAACTCATGTCACCGATAAAGACCGGTTGACCGATATCAAGGAATGGAAAGATAAAGTATCTGACACCATTAGTCAATTAGAACGCAGGGTCGAAGGAATGGAAAATTTTCGTGACACTGTGAAAGGGTTTGATGGATCTAAATTATCTGTTGATGATAAATTAAAGCAAGTTTTCAATATTGAGGCAAAAGCAAGTGGCAGAGCTGAAGACATTGAATCCACTCTTATCAATGGCAGAGATTTGGATAAAAGCGTGGATAAGAGTTTTGCGGCACGAATTGATTCTTATTTAGAGAAAAGCGATAAAGCTGAAAGCGCCAGCGAATTAGTAAAAGACCTCAAGGCTTATTCTATTGATCTTCCAGAATTTTTGGCCAGAGAAATTAATGTCGATGATATTCAAAAACACGAAACAGAAGCAGCGGATTTAATTCGTGAGGCGGGAAAAGAAACGGATCGAGATCCCAAAGAATTTATCGATGCTATTCAAGATAAAAACCCAGACACTGATTTGTCTAATCTTTCAAATCTTGTTGACCGAGATCCGACAAAAGAACAGGATCCCACAGAAAAGAAAGAGACTCAAAATGATACAGAGCATCCTGATCATAACGACATAGACCGACAAGATCTCACTGATAAGCCGGAAAATCAAGAGCAAAAGGATATCGAAAAACAAAGTTCTGTGGACCAAGACTCAAAACCGGACCAGATTGAAAAATCGGAAAATCAGGCACTAAACGATATTGAAAAGTCAGAGGATCAGAGTCTAAAAGATATTGAAAAATCATCGCAACCCGATCAAGAGCCTAAACCAGACCCTGTAGAACAGTCTGAAAATCAGGGTTCGCAAGATTTAGATAAAACGCCCACAGAACTGGAACAAAAACTCGATCCAACCGAAAAGTCGGAAGAAAAAAATCCACTGGATACCGATAAAATGGCACCGGTTGGCCAAGAGGGGAAACCGGATTTATCTGAAAAACCAGAGGAAAAACCGGAACAGCAAGACACGGAACAAAAAAATCTGGATCAAGAGAAAGAAAAACCGGTTGATCAGGATTCTAACAAAGATAGTGGTTCTGGGAAAGTATCTTCTGATGAGGAAAAAGAAGATGGCCGGGATGAACGGAACCCCGATATAAATCCATCTGATGAAGAATATGATCCTTCTGTTGACAAAAAAGATGATGATTTGGATGATCGTCGTGTTTCGGATTGGGACCAAGTACGTGCTGGTGCTGATGATGACGATGCCGGATATGTTGATGCCGCAATTCAGGTCGATCAAGAGGAAAGAGATTTGCCGGAAGGGAAAAACGAAGAAAAAGAAAATGATTCGGAAGTAGATCGAAATCAAGAAAATGATGAGACCGGACAAAATATTTCTCGCAAAGATGATGATACAGACTTTTCTTCAGATAGTCCGGATTCTTCTCGAAACGATACAGATGATATTTTGCAATCAACTGATTCTGTTACAAATGATAATTTCGATTCAATCGATGATCATTCGGTTAAAACGGGGTCGTTACAAGATTCTATTGATCTTACCTCTGAAGAGAAAGACGAAAATAATGCAACTCGTTTCGAAAAATTAATTGATGATATCAAAGATTTCATTCATGGCGGAGATACAGAAATCGCAGATATCGCAAAAGAAATTATGTCCATGAATACTTTTGATCTGTTAAGTGTAATCGCTAAATCGATTGGTGCCGAAGAATTAAGCGAAAAGTTAGATGCTGTCAGCGATTTTCTTCATGAGATCAATCAATTAACCGGTACATTTAAGAGCGATATGGTAGATGCTATTTTTAAAAACATTACCGGAGAAGAAGCTGCATCCATTGATATAGATGGATTCGCTGGTAATTTGGAAAGCGTTTTTGATGATTTAATTGGTAAACTTTTTGATTTTTCTTCACCTACTATTGAATCTGCAGCTGTTGATTTTGGCAACCAAAATATTTCCGTTGGCGAAGAAGGGGCTTATGATATGGCCGGTGATGTAGTAGATGGATTTAACGACGGAGCAACCGTCAATGATTTCACCGATAATGTTGGTAATGATACTGCTGAAGAATTGGATGATATTTTCGACAATTTAGATTTCGATGCTCCGTTTGAAATGGAAGAAGATATAGGAACAGAAATTGATCCATCTCTTCCAGAAGAAATCCTTACAGACACTATTGGTGCAGATGCTGGATCTGCCGTGGAAGCAGCGGAAGGGGCCGTTGAAACCGGTGAATCTTTAGCTTCTGCAGTAGAAGGCGGAGAGGCCATTGAAGGGCTTGAAGCTTTAATCGCTCTGCTTTAAGAGGAGGAAATTTATATGGTTATTTTTATCTGCGCTTTCTTCTCAGTATTATTAGGAGTGCTTTTGGGGCTGTTCGTGGGCTTTTTCTTGTTTGGGTTGTTTGGATATCAAAGGAAAAGTCGTGTGAAAAACGATATTCCTAGTCCAAAACGGGAAATCATAGAACCTCAAGAATCACAAGAATCAATAAAAACAATTCAATTAAAGGACAAATTACATTCGAGCAGTCTATCTCTTGATGAATTTAATTGTTTGGCTGATGGCGTTGATTATAATGAATATCTGTCTAAAGCCAAAAAAAATGAGAATAACGCATATCGATGCTTAAAACAAGAGAAATGATTAGAATCACACGAGGCCAAAACGCTTCGTGTGATTTCTTTTGTGTTTCTGAAAGTCGAACATACTATATATGAGTTTGTAATTGATGAGGGGAGTATAATTGCAAGCTTAATATTTTTGTATGGGAGATAAAAACATTGAATACTACAAAAAAAGCTATCTTATCTTTTCTTGCCTTGTTTGTGTGTACCGCAACAGCCGCAGGATCTTCGATTTGTTTTGTTTTAGGAAACAATTTAGAAAATTCTGAAACTCCTAAAGTAACAATCGAAAATTACAGCGTTGAAAGCACTCAAACCACTGTTAAATATTTTGTGGAAAGACCTTTTCCAAAAAACTTTTATTTAATAGAAGGATCCGTCAATGAGGAAACGATAAATACTTTTTTAGCAACATGGAATCAAATTCCAACATCTTTACAAAATTCTTTCATTGATAATGGCTGGTGCTTTGTTCTAACCACGAATGATTTGGCAACAAGACAGGGTTTGAGATATGGAAGTGTTTACGGCACCACCAGTCATAACGAAAAAAGAATTTATATTCAAGAAAACAGTGAAGATATTGTAGAACAAACCGTAGCACATGAAATTGGCCACTATTTGGATTCTGAACTTCAGTTTGAGCCCAGATTTTCTGCTGAGTTTGAGCGAATTTTTCAAGAAGAACGATTCAAAATTGACCATGTGAGAGGAAATTATTGCATTGAAAATATACGGGAATATTTTGCGGAAGCAGTAGGTTTGGTAATCCGATATCCGGAAGATACAAAAGCCTCTGCTCCCAAAACCTATAATTTTGTTATGCAAAGATTGAGTTTGATTTAAGGAGAACGAAAAATGCAAAAGTATAAAAATGGGTTGTATTGGTATTATGCCACAATGGGATGTGGAAAAACTGCTCAGGCTGTGAACTACTCGGCAATTGAATTACCGAGCTTCCTGACTCAACCACCGATGCACTGACCCACAAGGAACCAGCGTCTTACTCAATGTCCGCAGGCGTTCGGTTTGGGCGGTTCCCGC
>PPYE01385212.1_pt1 | contig 15410 bp, 9 predicted proteins | sample 1559881 | NCBI WGS metagenome assembly PPYE01 (sample SAMN08240022, study PRJNA423297) | Human gut metagenome, whole genome shotgun sequencing project. | reverse complement strand
GTATTTGATGGTGCTACCAGTGTATTATATGGTGTGGATTCCAAGAAAAATGTATCTTCGCTGATAAAGTTTGTGATTGGAAGCCACAGATCAAATTCACGATTTCCTACGCCATCGTCACTGACGTAGATGTTCCAGATTCCTGGTGCCGGATTTTGAAATCTCATAACGATAACTGGAGCTCCTGCAGATGTATCTACCGTAAAGTATTCTACGATCAGCCTTGTTTTTTCTAATAAAAATGTTACATATCTTTGCCCGCTTAACCCACCTTGTATCCTACCTGTTTTCTGTCCTGACGGTGACTCAATATCTACATAATAGCGGTTCGGAGCTAATCCCCATAGTTCCATTGTAAATCCATACTCCGACTCTCCAACTTTGACTTCCACTTTTTCATCATTTTGTGAAACCTGACCACTGTAATGATGTCTTGCCTGGCCCTCATTTCCAGCGCTTGTGACAACTGCGACTCCCCGAAGCATCGCTCTGCCTGACAGATACTGGTCTAATGGTCCTGTTCCAAGATGAGACGCAAGGTTGGTGCCAATGCCTAAGAATATGACGATCGGTCTTTGCAACTGTTCTGCAATATGATCGATATAGTGAACTGCCAGCATGATGTCTGTTTCTGCATATGCTTCGTATTTTGGATCAATACAGTAATATTCTTTCAAATAGTCTTTTGCTTTTCTTAATTTCACTACGATCAATCCTGCATTCGGAGCAATTCCTGAAAATCCTGTTTCGTTATCCTCATTTCCAGCAATTAAACCTGCTAAAAAAGTACCATGTCCGGATTCATCCTTCGATGGTACTTTCTGCTGTGGCACGTCGCTTTTTAGTGCCTCTTCTATTTGTTCTTTTGTATATTCTGTCCCATATCCCAGAAATGTATCTTCTGAGTCACCTTCTATTGTCTGATCCCAGAGAGAATATATCTTACTGCTGCCATCTTCATAGCGAAATGCTGGATGTTCATAGTCGATCCCTGTATCGATCATTCCAACTAAAACACCATTTCCATAAAGATCCAAGGTACTCCTTCTGACTTGCGCTACTCCGACATCTTCTAACATCTGTGTGTCCATCAGACCGAAACAACGTGGAATCGTATTATATGGATAATTTTGTCCATATATGGATGTCCGTCCGTTCTTTTTGACATATGCGATCGCGAATCTCTGATCGATCACTGTAATACATTCTGTGTTGAATTCTTCTTTTACATAGTCAAGTACTCCGCTGTATTCCCCGATAAATTCAAAATAATCATTACTCTGAGCTGCATTTTCACATGGCATAGAAATACCTCAGGTTTTTTATAGTTTATGCACCCAATTTTCATCTGTTAATCTATGTGTATGATACAATTTATGAAAATTAATTTAAATACGCTCCGTAATAAGTCCCTTCTGATAAGCCCATAATAACTGTTCAAGATCTGCCACTTTCTCCTGCAGTGCCTTGCCATTATCAGTATCCATAACACATTTACGTTTCGTTACCTTATTAATAACGATCGTATCTGAATGGATATCTGTTTCCTCTCTGATCGCTATAGTTCTTGATACAAATGGTTCGTGTGCTACGAGTTTTAATCCGTAAGAATTAGACACTAAGGTATAACCTGCGATCCCTGTTGTCTTCTGATATGCTTTCGAGAATCCACCATCAATGACAAATAGCTTTCCTCCACATTTGATCGGGCTTTCGCCTTTCTTTACTGCTACTGGCATATGCCCGTTTACAATCTTGCCTGTCGATGTATCTAATCCAAATTCTTCTAAGATCTGGTTGATCACTGCTTCATTTTCATACCACTGATAGTAATAATCTTTCTTTTCTTTCTTAAGATCTGCATCATCCAAGAAATAGCGCTCAAACGTTGCCATCTTTGCTTTTCCGTAGACTGGTGAGTTTTCATTTGACCAGATGAACCACATGATGTCTTGTCCGTATTTTCTGGATTTCATATCTTTTTCTTCATAATAACCCTGTCTTGCCAGATGTTCTAAAACATCATAAAGTTCTTTCCCAGCGTACTTTCTTCCTTCAATCTCTACTTCACGAAATGTTCCATCTTCGTTTAGCGGTACACAGCCATGATATAGAAGCATTCCATTGAACACCTTGTATAAGTGTCCTTTTGCAAATAAGAATCTTATATGTTCCTGAAGATAAGCACAGTATTTAAATACAGTTACCAGATGTTCCATCACATATTCTTCTTCTTTGGTCAATTTATATGGATCATTTGGATCAATCGTTGGAAAATTCTTATCTTTTAATTCATATTCTTTTCCATCTAATGTGATCGTTCCTTTTTCATAGTCGATCTTGTCTAATAGTAATCTTTGATCCATCAAAAAGTCTGGACGGCGTTTGATCAATTGACCTTCTACTTTAAACTGCATGATCGCAATGGCTTTGTGCATCTTCTTATTCAATTCTTCTTCTCGGATATTACTCTCATCCACTTCTCCAGATGCATGGAATAATTCACATTCATCATCTTTGTAACACTCCAATGCAAATCTTGCCAGCGGGATCAGATTGATGCCATAACCATTTTCCAAAACATCCAGATTATTGTATCTTGCACAGATTCTTACAACATTACAAATACATGCGCGGTGCCCAGATGCAGCTCCCATCCATAAAATATCGTGATTTCCCCACTGAATATCAACATTCGCTGTCTTCATGATGCAGTCCATGATCCTGTGTGGACCAGATCCTCTATCATAAATATCTCCGATCACATGCAGATGATCGATCGTCAGATCCTGGATCAGATGGGCCATCGCTGCAATAAACTGTCTGACCCTTCCTGTCGTGATGATCGTCTCAAGAATCTGCTCTACATAGCGTTTCTTATCAGCTCTCCGGTGTTCTACCATCAATTCTTCCATCACATAGGCAAATTCTGGTGACATTGCTTTCCTTACTTTTGATCTTGTATATTTATTCCCGACTGATCTTGCAACATGAACCAGACGTACCATCGTATCATGCTGCCATTCAAGAAGGAAATTCTTTGGTAATTCTTCCTCCATTAAATCCATCTTCTGCTCCGGATAATAAATAACTGATGCCAGATTTTTCTTTTGCTTTGTTGTCAGTGTATTCCCAAATTCATCTTCAATCCTGCTTCGGATCGCTCCTGATCCATTCCTTATGATATGGCTGAATTTCTCATATTCACCGTGAACATCTGAAACATAATGCTCTGTTCCTTTGGGAAGATGCAAGATTGCCTGAAGATTGATGATCTCTGTTGAAGCAGCTGCGACATTTGGATAACGCACTGCCAGTTCCTTTAGATACTTCATCTGGTCCATGAGAAGGTTCCCCTTTCGTTTACGCTTTTTTGATTGTTCTGTAATATTATAGCATTATTTTTCATACTTTCCCAATAACTTTCTTTCATTTTCCTTAATTATTATACTTTTATGAAAACAAGGCTGTTCCTTATGTTATACTGTAAACAGTCTAGGTAAAATCTATGTAAATTTCCATATTTACTGTCCTTGATTTTCACAGGCTGCTTACAATAAGGAGGAGATTATGTTAAAAAAGAACAAAAGCATTGCACTGGTGATGATCTTAGCTTTATTGATCATCACATCTTCTTGTGCACCAAAAAACACACAGGCAGAAATTGATAAACCTGCCAAAACAAGTACCTCTTGGGAGAGGAAACTTTGCAGATCAAAACTTGATATCATCAGTTCTTACGGTGATGATCAGGCATTTCACCCAAAAGTCTTAAACTTTGAAAAACCATGGAACGGCTATCGCTATTGGATGGCATACACTCCATATCCAGGTGCAGATCAGCGAAAAGAAAATCCACACGTCTGTGTCTCCAATGACAGGATTCATTGGAAGCCATTTGAAGGAGAGGGAAAAGCTGTTTCACTTGATCCATTGACCCCATTTGAAGACCCTGACAAACAGTATAATTCAGACACCCATCTTGTATATAGAAAAGATATTGATACCTTAGAATGTTACTGGCGCCAAGTCGATAATCGTACCAGGATCGATAAGATCATGAAACGTACAACAACCGACGGTATCCACTGGAGTAAAGCTCAGAATGTATTGGTTTCCGATGCACGCACTGATCGTATTCTAAGTCCGGCGATCATTTATGAAAACGGACGATATAAGATGTGGACTGTCAACTGTAAAAGAAAATTCCCTGTTTTATACCGTGAAAGTAAAGATGGTTTTCATTGGACAACTCCAAGCACGATTCAGTTAAAATATCCATCTGACAGACTTCGAAGCTGGCATCTGGATGTCATTCATACAGAGAAAGGCTATGAAATGCTCGTCGTTGCCTTCTACAAAGGGCATAGGCACCGGGAAATGAATCTTTATTATACTTCATCCAAAAATGAGCATGATTTTAAGAAATGTATTACGATCTTAAAACCATCTGAAAAGAAAAAAGCATGGGACAACCGTGGTATTTACCGTAGCAGCTTTTTTGTGGAAAATGGAATTTATTATATTTATTACAGTGGTATTGGATATCCAAAAGGGCCAAACAGCTCTCAGGGTGTTGGACTCACATATGGTCCATCGGTGAAAAACATTCATGGTTACGATGCATAAAATCTCTTGACGTTATAAATATTCAGGTGTAAACTGTTAGCAATAAGAATTTTTAGCCGACCATCCAAAGACTGGCTAACGACTCTACAATACGAATAAAAGGAAGTGCATTAATATTATGGAAAAGAAAAATATCGACTGGGCTAACATCGGTTTCGGTTATATGCCAACAGATTACCGTTTTGTAGCTAATTACAAAGATGGAGCATGGGATGAAGGTGAATTAACAACAGATGCCAACATCACAATCTCTGAATGTGCCGGTGTATTACAGTACGCTCAGACATGTTTTGAAGGAATGAAAGCTTACACAACAGAAGATGGACATATCGTTGTATTCCGTCCTGACTTAAATGCAAGCCGTATGGCAGATTCATGCAGAAGACTTGAGATGCCTGTATTCCCTGAAGATAAATTTGTAGAAGCGATCGAGAAAGTCGTTGCAGCGAATGAAGCATTCGTACCACCTTTCGGTTCTGGTGCTACATTATATATCCGTCCTTATATGTTCGGAAGTGATCCTGTGATCGGTGTAAAACCAGCAAATGAATATCAGTTCCGTATCTTTACTACACCAGTAGGACCATACTTCAAAGAAGGAGCTAAACCTATTACTATCCGTGTCAGTGATTATGATCGTGCTGCTCCTCGTGGAACAGGTAATATCAAAGCCGGATTAAACTATGCTATGAGCCTTTACCCAATCATGGAAGCTCATCGTCAGGGATTTGATGAGAATATGTATCTTGACCCAGCAACAAGAACAAAAGTAGAAGAAACAGGTGGAGCTAACTTCATCTTTATTACAAAAGATGGTAAAGTTGTAACACCTAAATCTGACAGTATCCTTCCATCTATCACTCGTCGTTCTTTAGTTTATGTAGCCAAAGAATACCTTGGACTTGAAGTCGAAGAACGTGAAGTATTATTTGATGAAGTCAAAGATTTCGCTGAATGTGGATTATGTGGAACAGCCGCAGTTATCTCTCCAGTAGGAAAGATTTATGATCACGGTAATGAAATCTGCTTCCCAAGCGGAATGGAAAAGATGGGACCTGTCATCCAGAAATTATACGATACTTTAACAGGAATCCAGATGGGTCATATTGAAGCCCCTGAAGGATGGATCAAGGTTATTAAATAAGACTTTCGTTAATAGAATATTAAATAACATAAAATGCAGCCAGACAGTTATTGATTTAACTTTCTGGCTGCATTTCATTTATACATATTGGCGTATCATTCTTATTTACTGATCTCTTAGATGAATCTCTGGATTTCCATGATTCTCAATATAATCTCTTGTGATCGTTACGCTTCCGATCGTGTCGTCTTTTGGTATCTCGTACATAATGTCGAGCATGAATTTCTCGATGATCGCACGTAATGCTCTGGCTCCTGTTTTCTTTTTCAGAGCTTGTTCTGCGATAGCCTCCAGAGCCCCTTCATCGAATTCTAATTTTACTTCATCTAATTCTAATAACTTCTGATACTGTTTTAAGATCGCATTCTTTGGTTCTTTTAGAATCTTGACTAACATCTCTTTTGTCAGTCCTTCTAATGTAAATATCATTGGAAGTCTTCCGATAAATTCTGGAATGAATCCATATTCTCTCAAATCTTCATTCGTAACCTGTACAATGATATTTTCTTCTTCATCAAAACGGTCTTTTAAATCTGCTCCAAATCCGATCGATGTTTTCTTCATCAGACGTTTTTTGATGATTCCTTCTAAGTTTGGGAAGGCTCCACCACAGATAAAAAGAATATTCCTTGTATTGATCGTTGTGAGTGGTACCATTGCATTCTTGCTTGTAGCTCCGACTGGCACTTCGACTTCTGCTCCTTCTAAGAGTTTTAGCAATCCTTGCTGAACGGATTCTCCACTGACATCTCTGCTATTTGTATTTTGTTTCTTGGCAATCTTATCAATCTCGTCAATGAATACGATTCCATGTTCTGCACGGTCTACATCGTTATCTGCCGCCTGTAAGAGCTTTGATAAAACACTTTCTACGTCATCACCAATATATCCTGCTTCTGTTAAGGATGTAGCATCTGTGATCGCTAGTGGTACTTTTAACAGTCTTGCAAGTGTCTTGACCAGATATGTTTTACCACTTCCTGTTGGTCCGATCATCAGCATATTCGATTTATCGATTTCGATCTCATCCATTGTATTTGTTACCACTCGTTTATAATGATTGTATACAGCAACAGACATGACTTTCTTCGCATAATCCTGTCCAATAACATATTCATCCAGCATTGCCTTGATCTGATGTGGTGCTGGAATATCTTTTAATGTAAACTCTGGCTCTTCTTTTTTGTCTTTCTTTTTCTTCTTTACTTCCGCTTTTGGCTGCATGCTCTGCATATCGTTCATCATCTTTGTGATATCCATGCTGTCAAGATCCATATTTCTTGCGTCAATAAATCCAAACTGACCATTGCCCATAGAATTTAATGTCCTCTGCATACAATCTGTACATATAAAAATATTATTCGGAAGTTCTAACATCTTACCGGCTACAGATTCCGGACGTCTGCAAAGATAGCAGTAATGTTCCACATCTTTGTGTTCATCCTCATTTGTTACTTCCTCAATCTCATTTTGATTTTTCTCTTCTGACATATGATTGTCCTCCACTTTTTATTTTGAATAGAGTACTTCTCCTATAATTTCAATCCCTCTTATCATATCTTCTTTTTTCATTCTCGTAAACCCCAAAATATATTCTTCTTTCAATGGTTTCCCTTCTATATAATACCATGAGAGCGGATAGATCATCACGCCTTTTTGTCTTAATTTTTTTTGAAACTCTTTTTGATCACTGACAGGGAATCTTACGATGATATGTGCTCCTGCTCCATGACCATATATTTGAATATCGGAGTTTAACTTCTTAATTTCTTTGATCAATAGATCATGTTTCTCTTTATAAATATTCCTCATACGGTTTAAATGTCGTTCAAAATGCCCTTCTGTCAGAAACAGCGTCAAAACTTTCTGATCGATCCTTGATACTGCACAGGAAAATGTCTGGCCAATCTGCTGATATCTCTTTGCAAGTTTCTTTGGGAGCACCATATAACTTGCTCGGATCGCTGGTGCGATCGCTTTTGAAAATGTTCCCATGTAGATCACATTTTCTCCATCATCTAATCCCTGCATCGCTGGAATTGGTTTTCCATGATATCTGAACTCGCTGTCATAATCATCTTCGATAATATAATGATCTGGATCTTTTTTAGCCCATCCTAATAATTGACTTCTTCGCCCTATTGGCATGATCACGCCTGTGGGATATTGGTGTGCCGGGGTTACATATGCTAAGTTCGCATCTGTTTTCTGCAATTGTTCTACACACATTCCACTTTCGTCCATGGAGATTGGATGAATCTTAAAATCTAATTCCTTTAAGATTTCATACGCATTTTTGTAAACTGGATTTTCAATTCCAATGGAAACTTTTTCTCCTAAAATCTGACGTAGTAAAAATAGCAGATTCTCCATTCCTGCTGCCACTACGATCTGGCTGGCATGAACATGAACACCTCTGGATTGTCTCAGATAATACATGATCGCTTTGCGCAATTCCAAATCTCCTTGAAAATTCCCCTTTTGAAATAACTCACTGTTATCATTGATCATGATCTCTTTTAGTAGTTTTCTCCAGATATGATAAGGAAACTGTTCCATATCAACTCCTGCTGATGAAAAGTCGTATGGTATCTTCTCTGGTCGTATTTCTTCTTCCTCTTCTTCGATCTTAACTGGAATGTGAAGCTCTGCCAGTTCTTCTACCTGACAGACAAAGAAACCACGTTTTGGTTTTGATTCAATATATCCTTCTGCACAAAGCTGTGCATATGCAGTGTCCACAGTATTCCTGCTGACATCTAAATGTTTGGAAAGTCTCCTTGCAGAAGGGAGTCTGGCCCCAAAGGGCAAAACTCCTGTTATAATTTCTTCTTTGATAGAATTATAAATCTGCTCATATAACGGCTCTTTTTTTGAAGTATCAAGTGCAACGATCAGCATATAACCACCTGTTTTCCTCTAATTTATTCTGCATTTGAAACAGTCATTTTCTCTATTACAACTTTCTTCACTGGCTGGCTTACTTCTCCACTTCCATTATCTTGTGTCTTGCATCCTGAAATCTTATCTAACACATCATATCCATTGATCATTTGTCCAAACACAGTGTAGCTTCCTGTTAAGGATGGATATCCACCCTGATCCAAGAATAACGCTTGTTGTTTCTTTGTGAGCTCTACATTCCCTTCTTCCAGACCTTTCTTCGCTGTATCTGCTTTCGCCTGCACGATAAAAAACTGACTTCCATTCGTATCTGCTCCGGAATTTGCCATACATAAAGAACCGCGAAGAGGCAGAAGTTCCTCACATACTTCATTATCAAAGTCTTCTCCCCAAATACTTTCTCCGCCTGTTCCTGTTCCTGTTGGATCTCCACTCTGGATCATAAAATCATTGATGACTCTGTGAAAGATCTGTCCATCAAAGTATCCATTCGATGCAAGAGTTACAAAATTCTTCACAGCTAAAGGCGCTTTCTTCATGAAGAACTTAAACTGCATTTCTCCATAACCTTTGACTTTCATAGTGACGATCGTTTCTCCCTTTTGTGCATCCGCAAGTTGGTCTGTTTTCTTTGCTGCTGTGATCTTTGGTACTTTATATTTTGATTGCACTTTCATCTTTGTTTCTGTTGTTGCTTTTGTTGTATCTTTGCTGCCGTCTTTTGCAGATGAACACCCAACACAAAGTGTCATGGCTGCCATCAGACATCCTGCTGCTATGATCTTTCTCATGTTTGCTTTCCTTTCTGTTTTAAGAGATTGTTCACTTGCGATCACTGTTCCCGGATCTTATCTGCCGGAAATACAATTCCTGTCTGTCTTCGCACTTCATCCGTGATATCCATCTCGATCTCGGATGCTCTTAAAAATTGATGATCCACTTTATGTTCTTTGATCAATCTGATAAAATCTTTTGTTTCATAGATCATCGGATTATCTCTTTTGTCAAATTGTAATTCTTCTGTTTCTCCATTTCTATAGTAGATCGTGATCTTCTTGATGATCGGACATTGTTCAATGATCATACATCCATTTTCACCCTGAATCTGTGTTGGCAATTTGGAATCTGTAATCTTGGAATATATGATTTCTGCCTGTTTATCGCCATACGATGCGATCACACTTCCTGCACCATCCACTCCATTTTCAAGGAACAAACTGTCTGCGAGAATCTTTTCTGGTTTCCCAAATAAACTTGCAAGGAAATGGATACAGTAAGATCCAATATCCATCAGTGCTCCATTCGATAATTTGGGATTAAATGCGTTTTCAATGATCCCTTTTTTAAATTTGTCATATCTTGAAGAATACTGACAATACTGAATCGTTGCTCTTCTCACTGTTCCAATCTTATGAAGATTGTCCATCATCGCATGGAATCCTGGAGAATGTACATTCTTCATGGCTTCCATAAATACAACTCCTTGTTCTTTGGCTGCTTTGATCAGGATATCTAATTCCTCACGGTTGGAGCAAACAGGTTTTTCACAAAGCACATGCTTTCCGTAATTGATCATTGTGATCGAATGTGTATAATGCATATAAGTTGGACTCGCTACATAAACCGCATCAATCTCTGGATCTTTTGCCATCTCTTCGTAGTTATCATATACTTTTTCTACATTATATTTTGCTGCAAACTGCTTCCCTTTTTCTAAATTTCTTGAATATACAGCTGTTAATTGGATTTCATCTAATTCTAAAATTCCTTCCATCAGCCAGTCTGTAATAAAATTGGTTCCTATCGTTGCTAATCTGATCATTGGTTCTCCTCCATCATATATCTTATATTTTATAGTTGTGACGGTGTAATGTCAATGATCACGCCTATCGCATAATAATGTACGCACTATAGCAAAGATACATGCAGATCATTGCAATTCCTTCGGTTCTGGAAATCTCTTTTTTCGTTGCTCCAAAGATCCATACTACAACTGAAAATACGACTAAAACTATGATGTCGATCACATTTTCACCAATTAGCTGTAATGGACTGATCGCAGATGCGATTCCAAGTACCATAAGGATGTTAAAGATATTGGAACCGATCGCATTCCCGACCGCCATATCAACTTCATTTTTTCTTGCGGCTACGATGGATGTGACCAGTTCTGGAAGAGACGTTCCGATCGAAACAATCGTTAATCCTACAAGATTCTGGCTCATTCCAAAATCTATGGCAATCCTGCTTGCGGCATCAACTGTAAGATCTCCACCAAATGCAATGGCTGCTGCACCTCCAACGATACATAACAAACTCTTTGGATAAGACATGATCATCAATTCTTCATTTTCCATTGTTTCAAGTTGTACGACTTCCTGATTATTTCTGGCACGCATTGCCTGAAAAACCATCATAAGAACATATACGGCAAATATAATAAGGAAAATGATTCCATCAAAACGTCCAAGGATCATATGTGATCTATCTCCGAATGCAAGATAACCAAATATGAGAAGTAATGTCGCACATACAAGAGATAATGGAATATCTCTTATAATTGTTTCTTTTTTTACACCGATCGTTGCTAAAATTGAACAGACTCCGATCACAAACATCATATTAAAGATATTAGAACCAACTACATTACTGATCGCCAGAGCATTATTATTGGCAATAGACGCTGTTACACTGACTGCAGTTTCTGGAAGTGATGTTCCCATGGCTACGATCGTCAATCCAATGATAATAGAAGGAACTTTTAAACGTTTGGCGACACTTGAACTTCCTTCTACAAAATAGTCTGCTCCTTTCATTAAAAATGCAAATCCTATGATCAGACAGATGATCACTAAAAATAATGGGGATTGGTTGATAAATTTCTCCATTTGTTTTTCTCCTTTCAAAATTGTCTTTTTATTTGTACATAAGAAAAACTCATGTATGTTCCAGATGTACTATAAGAACATACATGAGTCTCATTCTTTAATATTTGCCAGGCTGACTTGCTTGATATCTGCGAGTCATTACCGAGTCTGTTGACAAATCACGTCTTTGTATGACGCGAACTACTCCCTCATGGAATATTGATTGTTTGATTACTTTAACAAAAAAATATTGATCTGTCAAGTATAGTTTAAATTGCAAATTGAATCATAAAACCGTATAATAAAATTAATTATGTTGATTTTGGTATACAATGCGATCAACAAATGGAGGGGGGAAACTATTTTTGATCAGAAAACCATACAAAACTAATAAAAATATTTCCAGACTATTTTATATTTTGATGATGATCATCTTTGTCTGGTTCATTGGGATTCAGATTTTAGGACCTGATGAACAGTTTTTTGACCAATCTGGACATTCCATCATCTACAATGGTACTTTTACATGGAAGAAATCCGATGGCACAAAACAAAACATTTCTGTTCCTGGACGTTATAAAGTTCCAGCAAAACAGACGATGATCATTACTACTACACTTCCAGATGATTATAACGAGAATGTGATCGCGATCCGTTCTTCCCTTCAAGATGTACGTTTTTACATTGATGGAAAACTTCGAAAAGAGTACAATGCAAAAAGCCTGCACCGATTTGGCAAAAACTCTGCCAGCCGTTATATATTCTGCAATACTTCGTCTGCAGATGCCGGAAAGGAACTTTGTCTGGAACTTACAACATATACGAGTAACTACTCTGGTGTTGTCAATACGATTTACTGTGGAGATCAAATGCAGATCTGGAGTTATATTTTCAATCATAACTTCTCTGGAACCGTGATCGAATCATTTATCTTTTTTGCATCGATTGTCACAATCTTATTCAGTATCGCCCTTGGAATTGTTTACAAAACCAAGTTTAATATGGAATATCTTGGATGGTGTATGCTTATGGGTTCTGTCTGGATGATCGGAGAATCAAAAATGCGGCAGATCCTTGTTCCAAATGCATCTGGACTTGCAACTTCATGTTTTATTATGCTCATGTTATGTCCGTTGCCGATTTCCTTATATGTCAATAATCTTCAGAAAGGTAAATATAAAAAGATCTTTCAATCGATTTGTTTTATTGCTTTATTGAATTTTATCATCTGTACGATCCTGCATCTTACAGGCGTTGCAGATTATATTGAGACAATGCCAGCAGCACACGCAATCCTTATTATTACTTTCCTTGCTGTCATTCTTACTTTCCTGATCAGATATTGGAATCATCGGAGTCGAAGTGATTGCCTGTTGTTCTTTGGACTGCTTATTACAATGCTTTCTGTGATTTTTGAAGCAATTTCTGTATATTACAAAGTATCTGTTTCTGGTGTATTTGTCGGTATCGCTATTTTGATCTTACTGTTTATAAATGTGATCTATACGATCCATATCATCCGTGATATCATCAAACGCCAACAGCAGGAAGAACTCGATAAACGTAAAAAAAATATAGAAGAGATGTCTCTGCAGTTGATGCAGATGTTATCCACCACGATTGAAGCAAAAGATGAATATACGAAAGGACATTCTCATCGTGTTGCAGAGTATTCCGTTTTGATCGCACGTGAACTTGGATGGAATGAAAAAGAACTTAGTAATCTAAAAAATGCTGCTCATCTTCATGATATCGGCAAAATTGCTATTCCTGATACCATTTTAAATAAACCAAGCAAACTTTCTGAGGAAGAATTTTCTATTATTAAGGAACATACGATCATTGGTGCAAATATCTTAAAGAATATTTCTCTGATCGATCACGTACAAGAAATTGTACGCAATCATCATGAACGTTATGATGGAAATGGTTATCCTGACGGTTTAAAGGGAAAAGAGATTCCACTACATGCAAGAATTGTTGCGGTTGCTGACAGTTATGATGCTATGAGTTCCCAGAGAATTTACCGAAATCAACTTCCCCCAGAAAAGATCATACAGGAATTAGAGAATAATAAAGGGACTCAGTTTGATCCTGAGATCACTGATATCTTTTTAAAACTATTAAGGGAAGACCGTATTCATGTCAAAGAAGATCATTTAAGTATCACTGAGAATACTCAGATTCCTGAAGCTGAAATCGAAATGAGTCAATTCATTTCTGACATCATGAGCACGATCCGTACACAAAAAGCCAAAGAAAATCTCGACTTTTTAACTGGGCTTCCAAACAGAAATAAAGGTGAGCAAGCCATTGCGCAGTTGATGAAACACCACAGCGGATGTCTTGTCTTTATGGATATGGACAATTTAAAAACCATCAATGACATCTATGGCCACAAAGCTGGTGACCGTGTATTGAAGCTTCTTGGTAATTTATTATTAGAATATTCCAGTGAATGTCTTGTCTGTCGTCTTGGCGGAGATGAATTCCTATTATTTATGCCAAATGCTGATCAAAATAGTATTACAGAAGTTATAACTGCTATTTTTAAGAAATTTAATACTCGAAAGGAACAAGATCCTGAGCTTCATGCTGCATCCATTTCTGCCGGACTATATATGTGCAATATTGGAGATTCTTTTGACGAATGTTATACAAAAGCTGATAAAGCACTATATTTCGTAAAACAAAATGGAAAAAGCGACTTCTCCTTTCATGAAAAATAAAGCACCAAACATATAAAGAAGAGAGTGGCAAGAATTTACTTTTGCCACTCTCTTCTTTATATATGAAATAACTGAATCAACACAAGACCAGAAAGTCCATAATATGTGATAACTGCAACTAGATCATTGATAGTTGTGATCAATGGACCAGAAGCCACAGCTGGGTCAATGTTGATCTTATGAAAGAACATTGGAATGATCGTTCCTACAAGGCTTGAGATCACCATCGCAACGATCAGTGAAATTCCTACGCACCCTGAAATCAGGAATGAAGAAATCCATGCATAATGTTTAAATAAATGGATGTATACCCCTAAAAATACGAGTGCCATGATCGCTAGGCTCGCTCCATTTAAGAAACCGATCTTCATTTCTTTAAATAACAAAGCAATCTTTTTCTTACCTGACAGATTTTCATCCATTAATACGCGGATTGTTACAGCTAAAGACTGTGTTCCAACATTTCCCGCCATATCAAGTACCAGGGATTGGAAACAGATAACGATTGGTAATACCGCAACAATAGATTCAAACATTCCAACAACTGAGGATACTGCCATTCCTAAGAATAACAATGCGATCAACCATGGAAGTCTCTTCTTCATACTAACTATCGTAGGTTCATTTAAATCTTCCTCTTCTGTTAAACCAGCAAGTTTTGCATAGTCATCTCCCATCTCGTCATCGACCAATTCTACAATATCGGAAGATGTTAAGATTCCTGCGATTTTCTTATCTTGTGTCAGTACTGGGATGGAATCTTCTTCGTAATCTGTTAAGATTTCCATACATTCACTGATTTTTTCATGTTCATATACATAAGGATAAGAACTGCTTATGATGTCCTGTAGATTATCATGTTCTCTTGCGATGATCAAATCTTTCAGATCGATCGCTCCTGCAAAAATCCCATTCTCATCTATCACATAAAGTGTCTGGATATTATCATGTTCTCCTGCCTGCTTTACAAGTGTACTCATTGCCTCACGAATCGTTACATCATTTCTTACTACGATATAATTATTCGTCATACAACTACCGATCTGATCTTCCTCGTAAGACAGCAGTTTCTGAACATCTTCTTTTGCTTCTTTATCCAGTCTCTTTAATAATTTGTATTTATCTTCTTCATTTAAT
>PPYE01512741.1_pt1 | contig 15414 bp, 10 predicted proteins | sample 1559881 | NCBI WGS metagenome assembly PPYE01 (sample SAMN08240022, study PRJNA423297) | Human gut metagenome, whole genome shotgun sequencing project. | reverse complement strand
GCCTGATCCTCTCCTTCCGCGACTGGGGCCGCGACTGCATCTGCCCCTCCGGCCAGGATAACTTCTGCGGCCACCGCTTTGACGGTCAGTTCGGCGAGCTGCCCAAGGGCTACGACCACAAGTACGTCTACAGCCACTTTGGCTATAACCTCAAGGTCACCGATATGCAGGCCGCCATCGGCTGCGAGCAGCTGAAGAAGTTCCCCACCTTCATCGAGCGCCGCCGCCACAACTGGGACCGTCTGCGCGCCGCGCTGGAACCCGCCGCCGACAAGCTGATCCTGCCGGAACCGGCTGCCAACAGCCGCCCGTCCTGGTTCGGCTTCCTGATCTCCGTCAAGCCGGAGAGCGGTCTGGACCGCAACGACGTGACCCGCTATGTGGAGAGCCACAACGTGCAGACCCGTCTGCTGTTCAGCGGCAACCTCATCAAGCACCCCTGCTTTGACCAGATCCGCGGCACCGACGCCTACCGCGTGGCGGGCGAGCTGACCAACACCGACTTTATCATGAACAACACCTTCTGGGTCGGCGTTTATCCCGGCATGACCGACGAGATGATCGACTACATGGCCAAGACGATTATCGAGGCTGTGAATCAGTAAAATTTTGACAACGAGGTACAGACCCCTATGATGCAGCAAAAGGTGAAAACGACCCGCGCACCCAGACTGCGGTTGGACAAAAACAGGCGGCTGACGCCTATGCAGATCTACTGCTGGGCAACGGTGGCCTGTCTGGCGGTGCTGCTGCTTGCCCTGCTGGCCAGCCGCGGTACGCTGCTGCATCGATTCTTCTTTTATGATGTCACCGATACCGGTATGGACTTTTTCCATAGTATTGAGTATATGCGTGGACGTATGCCCTACGGACAGTTCGATACGCTGTACCCGCCGCTTGCAAATCTGTTTTTCTATGTGTTGTATTTGCTTGTGCCAAAGACACAATCAGCTACGTGGACGGAATCGTATATCTCGTCTCTCAACATGAGGGGAACAGAACGGGATTTGCGTTTACAGCAAGCGACGATGATGCTGTTTGTCGTCTTTGTTATCGTGGTGGTCTTAGGAATTGTATCGATGACAGAACGCCTGACGCGCAGCTGCGGGGGGCGGAAAAAGCTGCTGGCATTCTGTGCAGTGTTCAGCTATGGGGTACTGTACGGCTTGGAACGCGGCAATATTCTGCTGCTGTGCTGGCCGTTAATGGCATTTTTTATCCTGTACCGCAATTCAGAAAAACCACTTTTGCGGGAGCTGGCCTGTCTGGCACTGGCGATTGCCGCCGGTTTCAAGCTGTACCCGGCGTTTCTGGGCGTGCTGCTGCTGCGCGATAAAAACTATCTGGCCGCGGTGCGCACGGTGCTGTACGGTGTTGTCTGCCTGTGCTTCCCGCTGTTCTTCTTCAATGAAGGATTGTTTGGCCTCACACTGTGGTTCCGTGTACTGTTTGATTTTAGCGGCAGCAGAGGTGAACCGTGGATCGGCAATGGTTTCTCCAACATTTTGGCAGAGGCCGGACATGCGGTGGACAAGCTGCTGGGCACGCAGCTGGGCTATGGCAGCTACGCACTGCTGGGCATTGTGCTGGCAGCGGTGCTGCTGGTGTGCAGCTTTTTTATGGATAAGGAGTGGAAACGCATTACAGCAATCATTCTGGCGATGCTGATGTTCCAGCCCCAGTATGATTATGTATGGTGCCTGTTTTTGATTCCGCTATTCCTGTTTATGGAGCAGGAGCGTGAGCTGCGCAGGGACAACGTGCTGCCCTATCTGGCCTTGATGGTGCCGGTGCTGCCGCTGCCGCTGTTCCGGCGGGACCAGATGGAGCCGTCCTTTGTACCGCGCAACACGATTTGTCATGTCATGCTGCTGCTGCTCATTGTCTGGTGCTTTGTCCAGGCAGTGCAGGGGGTGCGTGTACGCTGTGCGGAAAAGCCGGTCAAGCCGGCACACGGACACCCGGCGGCCACGGTGCTGCTGGCCGTTTGTGTGGCGGTGACCGGTGTGGGCGGCCAGCAGCTGTGGCAGCGCACCCACAACTGGGGCTTTGACTATGGCTACAACGGCCGACTGGATGCCGAGGACATCCAGCAGAAGGACGTGCAGGATAGCGACGGCAACCCGATAGAGGCAACATGGAGCGGCCGCGGTGCGTATATTATGATTTACAACCACGCGCCATTTACGCAAAGGATGGTGGTCACGTTCCAGACAGGCTACGGCATGGATTTGAAGCGCGCCTATACGATGACGTTTGAAGCACCGAATCTGGAAGATGCTGATGGTACAACCGGGAAGCAGAAGCAGACGAATATTAAGATTGACCATGAGGGGCAGACCGTGTGCTACACGGTAGATGTGGCCCCCGGCCAGACCCAAATCGATGTGAGCTATGACGGCCCGATGGCGGTCTATGATGCTTCTTCGCGCATAAACGGTACCTTCACGGTGACAAACCTGGTGGTTGCCAGTGAGGGCGCTGTGGAGGAAACCGAATAACGGAAGGAAACATATACTATGCAGAAATTGCTGGCCCTGCTGGGCGCAAAAAATAAAGAGGAATTTGTGGAGCTGTTCAAGCAGTTCGTCAAGTTCGGCCTAGTGGGCGTAAGCAATACGGCTGTGTCCATGGCGGTCTACTATATCTTCCTGTGGATCAGCCCGGACCTGTATATGGTCGGCAGCATTCTGGGCACGATTCTGAGCATTGCCAACGCCTTTTTCTGGAATGATAAATTTGTCTTTACCGGCAACGCCAATGACTGGCGCAGCGAGCTCAAGCGGCTGGGTAAGACCTATGTCAGTTACGGCGGCACGTCGATTTTGTCCAACGTGCTGCTCTGGATCGAAGTTGCATTCTTCAGTGTCAGCAAGTCCATTGCGCCCATCGTTAATCTGTTAGTGACGATCCCGCTGAACTTTGTTATCAACAAGCTGTGGACATTTAAGGAAAAGTGAGAACAAGCACGATGCAATTAGTAATGGAAAAACCACATACGAATAAGCGCCAGAACGCGCGAGGCTGGGTATTGGCTGCACTGCTTTGTGTGGTGATTCTGGCCTATTCCTCAATTTATTTCGCCAACACGATGCCCATTACGGAAGGCTGGAATGTAAACTATGCAGAGCTGGTATTGCACGGGAAATTTCCATACCGCGATTTTTACTATTACCTGCCGCCACTGAACATCCTGATTGATGTGATGCTCTGGAAGCTGTCGTTTGGCAGCCTGTTCATTTACCGTGCGTGGTGGCTGGTACAGCGGATTGCTATTTATGAGTTGATGTTTCGGCTGCTCTGCCGGTATTTCAATAGATATGCCGCCTTTGCAGCGTGTGCCTTCTCTGCGATTCTGTGCACGGCCTCTGTCTACGATTTATTCGGTGATTATAACCAGACGATTCCGTTTTTGTCTGTGTTGCTGCTCTATTGTGTTCTGGGATTTGCAGAGGCGGCAGATAAGAAAGCCGCCGGGAAATACCTGTTTGCTGCCGGCGCTATGCTGGGGCTGCTCTTTCTGAACAAGCAGACGATTTTTGCAGCTGCGGGGGTTATTTATCTGCTGGCTTTGAGTGTCTACTGCTGGAAGAAAAAAGACAAAGGCTTTCTGCAATATTGTGCGGCAGTCATACTTGGCTTTTTGCTGGTGTTCGTCGTGGCCATGGGAATCCTTGCCGTCAATGGCGCGTTGCTTCCGTTCTTTCAGCAGGTCTTTATGCACACGGGAGGCAAAGGCAGTCCGCTTGCCATTTTGCTGAAAATCTTTACGGGCTGGACAATCAATGCGCCGGTATTTTTACTGATGGTGGGGTGTGTAGCTGCCATAACACTGGCGCAGAAAAACGAGAGTCAGACAGCAGGACGGATGCTCTTGCTGCTGGTCATAGGCGGCGGCTATGTTTTGGAAAGGCAGGCTGCGAACGACTTTATCGAAGTGCTCGTTGGTACGAAAAGCGTCCAAGCCGTTGTCATCGGTGGAGGGTTGCTACTGTTGCTGGCGTACAGCCAAAAGCGCAGAAGCGGCAGCAAGATAATGCACGATGTATTTTACGGTCTGTGTGCCGCCTATGTGGTGACTATTCTGGTTACGGCCCGTTATGCGTCATTAGGCGAAGATAACGGGAGCTTATTGGAAGCAATCTATGAATCAGGCACGCTGTTTAAGAGTGTGACTGGTACGCTGTATACGATCATCAGCTTTTTGGATCTATATCTGATTGCCCGCTCCCTTATGAAAATAAAAGCGGATGGCAATGACGGCTATGCACGTGAGCACTTTTGGATGGCCTGTGCGGCATTTTCTACGATATATGCAGCCAGTATGGCATCGGCATCAGAAATTTCCTACCATGGGATTATGTTGGCTATGCCGTTTGTTCTGTGTGTTGGGCTGAACAGCGTATTTACAGATAAAGTTACGGAAAAATCGGTCAAAATCGGTACGATTGCGCTGTGCACAGTACTTTCGATGGCTTGTATTGCACAGAAGGTCGTATGTTCCTATTCTTGGTGGGGCTGTGAACAGGCAGAGTATGACAAAAAAATCTACGCCACCGGCATCCCCGCGCTGCGAGGCTTCCGTTTTTCTGCGGAGGACGACAAGATGTTGAAAGACATCACACAGCTGATTCTTGAAAACACAACAGAAGATGCAACGATTTTTGGCTATCCCTATGTAAAGCTCTTTAATATTCTGACAAACCGCTATACAATGGATACGTTTGTTCCGGTTCTGTTCTATGACGTGGTAGACGACCAGTACGTTTTGCAGGAGGACGAGCTGCTACAGGAAAATCTGCCTGACATTGTAATCTGGAAGGATGATGTTCCAAACTGCAAGAAGGTTCACGAAGAAAGTTACCGCAATGGTGAGAAATTGAAGCAGCGCGAGCTGGAAAAGAATTTTGGACGACTGCTGGGCACACGCTACACCCTGTTGGGCGTGTATGGTGAGGAAAGAACCGGTAAGATCAAGGTGTACAAGCTGGCAGACGAGACAGACTGGGGTAGCTTCACCTTGGAAGGAAAGGGAACCGAGGAAGAGCCGTATCTGATTCAGTCGGCGGAGGATTTGCAGGCGTTCAGCAATTATGTCAACCGCGGCATGAGCTTTGCAGATCAGTATGTTGAACAGACCGCTGACATTGATATGGACGGTAAAAAATTTACGCCCATTGGTGCATTCAGCGGGGAAAGCTATTTTTACGGCACCTACAATGGCAAGGGACATATTATCCGCAATCTGAGCATTCAGGGCAAGGCTACAGAGGATGTCGGTCTGTTTGGACGTCTCGAAGGGGCTGTTTACAATCTGGGGCTTGAAGCGGGCAGCCTGACTGGCGACTGTGTTGGAGCAATTGCCAGCTATGCAGTCAACCCGGAGGCAGAGATTATGAACTGCTTTACGGATGTGAATGTCACGAGCTCGCGCGCTGGTGGCATTACCGATAACTTCGCTGGTAGTGTTGTAAACTGTGTTAGTGCCGGTGCGCTGACTGGTGGCGAAAACGCGGATGCAATCGCCTATAATAGCTCAATTATGGTAGAGAATGTTTATCAGCTGACGGGTCAAAAGACAAGCCTGCTTGATAGACCCGCTATTCAAGAAAAGCGTGTCAGCTATGCCGACGAAGATGTTTTCAACAGTGATTTCCTGGTGAAGCGTCTGAATGCCGCAGTAAGAGAAAAGAATAAAGCAAACAGCGAGAGCGGCGCAGAAGAAGCGATTACGCTTGTCGAATGGACAAAGGGAACGGACGGCCACCCGGTATTGGTTCCTGAAAATTGACTGAATGGAAAAGGAGCAACCCAATGAAACAGCGTTTAGCGGATTATGTGGCGGACTTTCTGGCGGCGCGCGGCGTGACGGATGTTTTCTCCGTCGTGGGCGGCGGCGCTATGCACCTGAATGATGCGCTGGGCCATAACCCCCGGCTGCATGTGACCTACAACCACCATGAGCAGGCCTGCGCCATTGCGGCGGAAGCCTACGCCCGGCTGGAAAATAAGATCGCGGCGGTCTGCGTGACCACCGGCCCCGGCGGCACCAACGCGCTGACCGGCGTCGTGGGCGGCTGGCTGGACTCCATCCCCATGTTCATCGTCTCCGGCCAGGTGCGCTATGACACCACGGCCCGGTACGCCTTGCAGTACACCGGTACGCCGCTGCGCGCCATGGGCGACCAGGAGTACGACATCACCAAGTCTGTCCAGTACATGACGAAGTTCGCCGCCATGCTGGAGGACCCCAAGGACATTCGCTACCTGCTGGAAAAGGCGTGGCATCTGGCTACAACGGGCCGCCCCGGCCCGGTCTGGCTGGACATCCCGGTCAACTTCCAGGGCGGCTACATCGAGACTGACGAGCTGCGCGGCTACGACCCCGCCGAGGATGACGCCCAGCTGCCCCCACCGGTGGACGACGCCACGATCCGGACGATTCTGGAAAAAATCAAGAACGCCAAACGGCCAGTGTTCCACGCGGGCTATGGCATCCGCCTGTCCGGCGGGTATGCGGCGTTCCGCTCCGTGGCGGAAAAGCTCAACATCCCCATCGTCACCTACTGGAACGCCGTGGACCTCATCGAGGATGACAATCCGCTGTACTGCGGGCGCGCCGGCAACATGGGTGACCGCCCGGGCAACTGGGCTATCCAAAACGCAGACTTGATTCTGGCCGTAGGCACGCGCATTTCTATTCGCCAGGTCGGCTACAACTGGAAGACCTGGGCCCGCGCGGCAGAGGTCATCATGGTGGACATTGACCAGGCCGAGCTGAAAAAGCCGACCCTGCACGTCGAAATGCCGGTCTGGGCCGACGCGAAGGACTTTTTGACCAAGCTGGATAAGGCTGCCGCGGCCCCCGTGAACGCGGGCGGCGAGTGGCTGGCCACCTGCCAGCGCTGGAAACGCGACTACCCCGCCGTGTTGCCCCGCCAGTGGGAGGAAAACGGCGAGACCGCCAACGTCTACGCCTTTGTGCGCTATTTAAGCAGTCGCCTGCCGGAGAACAGCCTGACCGCGGTCTCCAACGGTGCGTGCTGTGTCGTCGGTAACCAGGCGTATGTCATCCAGAAGGGCAGCCGGATGGCAAACAACAGCGCCATTGCCAGCATGGGCTACGGTCTGCCCGCAGCCATTGGCACCTGCATCGGCGGCGGACGCCGCCCGACGATCTGCCTCGAGGGCGACGGCTCCATCATGATGAACCTGCAGGAACTGCAGACCATTCTGACGAACAAGCTGCCTATCAAAATCTTCCTCATCAACAACAACGGTTACCACTCTATCCGCCTGACGCAGAACAACCTTTTCAAGGAGCACTGCAAGGTCGGCATCGGCCCCGAGAGCGGCGACCTGTCCTTCCCAGAGTTTGAAAAGATTGCAAAGGCGTTTGGCTATCCCTACTACAGTGCCCACAGCAACGCCGAGATGAAGCAGGCCGTGGACACGGTGCTGGCACTGGACGGCCCGGCTTTCTGCGAGATTTTCACCGACACGAAACAGGTCTGGGAGCCCAAGAGCAGCACCAAGCGCCTGCCCGACGGCACGCTGGTCAGCCCCCCGTTGGAGGACTTGGCCCCCTTCCTGCCGCGTGAGGAGCTGGAAAAGCAGATGTTCATCCCGCTGATGCCGGAAGTGTAAGGGAGTGCGTGATTCAAAAATGGCAAGCATTCAAAGACAAATCCACACCGCCATCATCACCGGCCCTACGGGGGCAATCGGGATGGCGCTGTGTGCAAAGCTGCTGGCGGAGGGCGTGACGGTCTACGCGGTCACCCACCCGGGCAGTGCGCGGGCGGCGCTGCTGCCGCAGGACGCGCGGCTGCATGTGGTGCCCTGCGATGCGGCGGAGTTGGCCGCGCTGCCGGAGCTGATCCCGGAAAAGGCCGATGCGTTCTTCCACTTTGCGTGGGCGCACACGATCGGCCCGGGCCGCAACGACATGCCGGCGCAGATCGAGAACATCCGCTACACCATTGCGGCCTGCCGCGCCGCGGCGCAGCTGGGCTGCCAGGTCTTTATCGGGGCTGGCAGCCAGGCCGAGTATGGCCGCGTGGAGGGCGTGCTGACCGCGCAGACCCCCTGCTTCCCGGAGAACGGCTACGGCATGGCCAAGCTGTGCGCCGGTCAGATGAGCCGCGTCGAGTGCCAGACGCTGGGCATGGCCCACATCTGGACGCGCATTTTGAGCGTCTACGGCCCGCACGACGGTCCGGCCACGATGATCAGCGGAACCATCCGTAAGCTGCTGCACGGCGAGAAGCCCGCTCTGACCGCGGGCATCCAGCAGTGGGACTACCTGTACGCCGCCGACGCGGCAGCTGCGTTCTACGCGCTGGCCGTCAGCGGACAGGACGGCAGAGTCTACCCGCTGGGCAGCGGCACGGCCCGCCCGCTGAAGGACTACATCGAGAGGTCATGCACCTGCAGGCGGACACGTCGGCCTTACAGGAGGACACCGGCTGGCGGCCCGCGACCCCGTTTGAAGAAGGAATCCGCGAAACCATTGAGTGGGTAAGGAAAGAGACAAAATGAGTGAGAAAAAGACGATTTCGGTAATGATCCCCTGCTACAACGAGGAGCAGAACGCCCGCCCCATCTATGAGGCTGTGCGCGATGAGCTGGTCAAGAGCTGCCCGAACTACGACTATGAGATTTTGTTCATCGACAATAAGAGCGAGGACGGAACCCGTGCCATCATCCGGCAGATCTGCGCCGAGGACAAGCACGTCAAGGCCATCTTCAACGTCAAGAACTTCGGCCAGTTCAACAGCCCGTACTACGGCATGATCCACACCTCCGGCGACTGCACGATCACGATGTGCGCCGACTTCCAGGACCCTGTGGAGATGATCCCCCGGTTTGTGGCCGAGTGGGAAAAGGGCTACAAAATCGTCATTGGCCGCAAGACCCAGAGCAAGGAAAACCCGGTCATGTACTGGCTGCGCGGCTGCTACTATAAGCTCATCAAGAAGATGAGCAGCTGCGAGCAGATCGAGCAGTTCACCGGCTTTGGCCTGTACGACAAGAGCTTTATCCAGACGCTGCGCAACCTGAAGGACCCGACGCCCTTCATCCGCGGCATCGTGGCCGAGCTGGGCCCCGAGCGCAAGGAGATCGAGTACACCCAGCCCCAGCGCCGCGCGGGCAAGACCCACAACAACTGGTACAGCCTGTACGACGCCGCCATGCTGAGCTTTACCAGCTACACCAAGGCCGGTATGCGCATTGCAACGTTTGCGGGCTTCCTGGTGGCGGGCCTGAGCTTTCTGGTCGGCCTGTTCTATCTGATCGCCAAGCTGCTGTTCTGGCAGAGTTTCCGCGCCGGGTACGCGCCGACGATGATCGCCATCTTCTTTATGGGCGGCATCCAGCTGGCGTTCCTGGGCTTTTTGGGTGAGTACGTCATGGCTATGAACACCCGCATCATGAACCGCCCGCTCGTTGTGGAGGAGGAACGCCTCAACTTCGAGCCGGACGACCAGTGACCGGTATGAAGCAGGAGCTTGGCTATTTCCTGAAAAACGCGAAATTCCGCGCGGCGCTGGGGCTGACCCTGCTGCTAAGCTACGGCTATGCCATTGCCACGACGCGGGTCAGCATTGACTCGCTGGAGGGGGAGCGCTACATCGGCACGGGCGGCGTTATGCTGTCCACAGGGCGGTTCGGCATGAACCTCTGGGCCGCGGTGCTGGGCTACGGCAGGGCCGAGCCGAGCTATGCCTTTGGCATTGACCTGCTGGCGGCGCTGCTGCTGGCGCTGGCGGCGGTGAGCTTCTGCGCACTGCTGCGCAAGGCTGCGCAAGACCGCATCAGTATGTTCGGCTACGGGCTGTTTGCCTGCCTGTTTGTCTCCTACCCGCTGATGAACGAAATTTGGGAGTACAGCGGCGCGAATGTCTGCGTCTGCGGCGGCTATTTGCTGGACGCCGCTGCGCTGAATCTGCTGTGGGACGCGCGCCAGCCCGGCGTGCCGTGGCGCGGCAGGGCTCTGCGCATGGGCGCGGCGGCGCTCTGCCTGCTGGTGGTCTGCTCGTCCTATGAGTCACTGGCGGCGGTGTATGTGCTGGCTGTCTTTGCGCTTTTAACGCTGGAGCAGCTGCTGGCCGCCGAGCGCCCGCGGCTTGTGGCAGTCCTGACCGAGGGACTGTGGTACGCGGCGGCGCTGGTCGGCGGGCTCTGCCTGCGCATGCTGGTGACGGCGGGCATCCATCTTGTGCTGCCGCCGCAGGCTGCGGCCAACGGAGCCACCGAAATTTTGTGGGCGTTCTACCCATTTGTCTATCTTGCAAAGCTGCTTGTCAAGAGCATTCTGATTAACTACGCACTGCGCGGCTGCTTCTACCTGCCCATTGCTGAATTGGCGGTGGCGGCGCTTGTATTTATCGTACTGGTTATCGCGCTTGCTGTGCGCAAAAAGCGGCCTTTGCTGCTGCTCACCGGTGCGGGAATCCTGCTCTCACTGGTGCTGCTGTCGTTTGTGCAGGGGAAGTGCTCGCCCTACCGCACCTGTCAGGTGTTTGCGCTGTTTGTGGCGCTGGCGGGGCTGGCCGTGTATGAGCTGCTGCGCCGCGCTGCGGCCCGGCAGGCTGTGCTGCTGGGCGGCGTGCAGCTGCTGGCTGTGCTGCTCTGTCTGCACCAGGCCATGTACCTGAACCATCTGCTGGCCGTCGATTACCAGCGTTCCGAGCAGGAAGCCGCCGTGGTGCGCACTCTGGGCACCGAGCTTGTGCGCGACTACGGCACCGACAAGCCCGTGGTGCTGGTGGGCCGTTACACGCTGGGGGAGAATATCACCCGGTACACGACGGCTGACCCGATGCAGCACCCGCTGTACCGCTTCTTCCGTGAGCACACGAGCTGGGAGAGCGGCGACACCGTCAAGTACGTCGAGACCAACTGCAACTCGGTGCTGAACTGGTCGGTCACGGCCTTCTCCGAGGTGGACGACGTCTACGGTCAGGCAGCGGAGCACCTGTTCCGCTACTATGGCTTTGCTTTGGACATGACCCACAGCGCTGCCCTGCATGAGCAGGCGCAGACCTACGCCGACGCCCACGACCTGCCGGGATACCCCCGGGCGGGGGCGATTGTCGATTGCGGGGACTATGCGCTGGTAAATCTGCAATAAGAATACCGCGGAAAAGTTTGCGCTTCTCCGCGGTTTTTGCTTTCTTTCTGTATTTTACCGATGTTTTCAGCCGGTCACGGTCTCAAAGGGCTTCGTCAGATGCCCGTCCCTGTCGGCCTCGCAGGCGCGGCGGGCCTACTTCAAATACTCCACCAAAAACGCCACTGTCGTCTCCCGCAGCGCTTTGTCCAGCGCGGCGGCGGTGGCGGCGTCCTCGGATAGATAGTTGTGGTTCCCCTCGGCAAACGGCTCCAGCACGACCCTGCCGTCGGGCAGGCTCTCGACGGCGGCTATCGTCTCGGCCTGGGTCGTGTCGCTCAAAATGCCCTCATGGCCGGTGTAGGTCAAAAGTGTCGGCAGGGCGCTCTCCCGCAGGGCGGCGTTCGGGTCGGAATCGCGCATTTCGGCGAACAGCGTCCCGCTGACATCGACGCCCCAGGTGCTGATGCTGCCGCTCGCCTCGGCCTCAGCGGCCAGCGCTTCCACGGCGGAAAAGTCGTCGATGTTCAAAAACTCCATGCCGCGCAGGCCTGCGCCGTTGGCGGGGCTCCACAGCGCCAGCGCCGTGATGCCGCCCCTGCGCTGCGGGTAGAGGCTGGCCAGCCGTCCGCCCATGCTGTGGCCCACCAGCGCTGTGCGGCCCGTGCCGTAGGTCTGCTGCATGTAGGTGATGGCGCTCTCGACGTCGTCGGTCATGTTGGACAGCGTGTAGGCCGTGAACGGCTCGGTGCTGTTGCCGCAGCCGGGAAAATCCAGCCGTACCGTCGCAATGCCCTGGGCGGCAAGATCGTCGGCCAGCGGCGCAAAGTGGCCGTCGCCGCTGCGGCTGCCGGTAAAGCCGTGGCAGAGCACGACGAGCGGCAGCTCCTCCCCGCGGGCCAGCTTGCCGGGCAGCTGTACCGTGGCGTAAATGTCCCCGCGCGTGCCGGGTATGGTGACGTCCTGCGCTTTCGGTGCGGGCGTCAGCAGAAAAAGCGATGCCGCCACGCAGAGCGCCAGCGCGGCAATGCAGCCTGCAAGGGTATAAAAAGCGCGTTTATGCGTTTGTTTGTGCATAGAATTACCTCCGTGATGCCTCTATTAAAGCCTATGCGGGGCAAAAAGTCAAGACGCACAGAATGCACACAAAAAAACAGGTGACAAACCCGGGGCGGATGTGGTATACTAAAGATTACAAATTGGTTAAAAAGTCAGACCCGGGGCGCAGGCGCAGCCTTGCCCCGGCTTTTGTCCTGTTTTACCGGAGGTGCTTGACTACGAATTCTATAGCGAACCGTATGCCCCGCCTGCTGGCTATGCTGTTTGTGCTCCTGGGGCTGTTCTGCGCGGCGGCACTGCCCGCCCATGCGGAGGACTACGACACGGTGCTTGACCGCCTGTCCCGCCTGCAGGCGCTGGCGCGGGAGTACTCGGCCAATCAGGCCGACACGCCCGACCCGATCGAGCTGACGCTGGCCTACACCCGCACGGGGGAGTACAACACCACGATCTGGCAGCTGACCGCCGGTGTGCGCGACGCCGGGTTTGAGAGCTGCGTCAACAGCAGTGACCCCGAGCTGGCGTCGCTGCAGAATATGAACACCGTCGTCCTGCCCAACGGAGAGAGCATCGACTTTGGGCACCTGCTGGCGTCGATGAACCTTGTCTACAACGGCATACCCATCACGGGCAGCTGGGGCGGCGACTGTGAGGAGCTGGCCAGGCAGTATTACGGCCAGGCCGGCGATGCCGCGGGCTACGCCGAGGCGATGCGCGCTTCCTTTAATATAGACGATGACGGCACGCTGAGCCGCTTCAGCAACGGGGACCTGCGGGCGGACCTCGACTCCGTCGTCGTCGGCTCCAAGGTGACAAAGGACACCGACCTGGCCGAGGCGCTGCGCAGCTACTACGCGAATCTGACCGAGTATGACCGCGTCAAGGAGTTCATCTCACTGAGCTTCGGCACGGTGGATACCTCGAGCACGGCCTTTGCGGACGCCGTGTACAGCGCTCTGCTGGAGGATTCCGGTATGCAGCTGCTGTTCTACATGAACGGTATGTGGACCGTCAAGGGCTGGCAGATCAAGGACGACTACGCCCCCGCCGTGCGCGGCGCAACAGACCTGTTTGCCGAGTACCTGGCCAACGCGGTCAATCACGAGAAGATCAAGAGCGAGACGAATGACCGTCTGGTTGCCATGGGCGGGCAGGCACTGGCCGACGCGCTGGAGGCGTTGGGCGACACCGACGCCGCCCAGGCCGCACTGACCGCCGCCGAGGAGATGGCCAATAACGCCCAATCGACGGTTTCCTCCGGTTCGGATGTGGTCTCCGCCGCGCGGGAGAATTTGCAGACAAATTTTAACGTGAAGGTCTTCCAGCTGATTTTGCTGATTGCGGCAGGGCTGGCAGCGTTCATGCTGGTGTTCAGCATGGTGATGTTTGTGGTGCACCGAAAAGAAAATTGAGTTTGGACTGCGTGCCGCTCTCTTGTGGGAAAGAGAGCGGCACGCTTTTTTGGTTGGGCGCGGGGCAGGCGGGCAGGCCGCTTTTTCTGTTCACACCCCGTTCACATTCCGTATATTCACCCCGAGTTATCCACGGCGTATAACGGTTATCCACCGTGGAAATGTTGAAAACCCCGTGGAAAGCGTGGAAAACTCTGCCGTCCGGACCCGTTCAAAAGCGGAAAACCGGGAAAATCTACGTAGAAAAAACGTTTATTTTCCACATTTTCCACAGCGGCACTGTTGAAAACTGTGGAAAGCCGGGGAAAACGCGAATTGCGCTTTTTGCAACACAAAATACACATTTTGTAAATAAGGGCTTGCGCTCGCCGCGCGACAGCGCTATAATAAACCTAACCATCACCCGCACTGCTGTGCGGCGGTGCGCTTGAATATAAAAGGGAGAGTGCGAAATTATGTTGGACATTAAAATCACCAAAACGACCCATCCGAAGGAAAAGCCGCAGGACGAGTCGAAGCTCGGCTTCGGCAAGAAGTTCAGCGACCACATGTTCCTGATGGACTATACCGCGGGCGAGGGCTGGCATGACGCCCGCATCGTCCCCTATGGCCCGTGGGAGATGGACCCGGCTACCACCGTGTTCCACTACGCACAGGAAATTTTTGAGGGCATGAAGGCCTACCGCACCGCAGACGGCAAGATCCAGCTGTTCCGCCCCGACTGCAACGCGAACCGTTTTAACGATTCCGCGGACCGTCTCGGCATGCCCCCCATCCCGCCGGAGGACTTCGTGCAGGCTGTCAAGGCGCTGGTCGATGTGGACCGCGACTGGGTGCCCCACTCCGACGGTGCGTCCCTGTACATCCGCCCGTTCTGCATCGCTACCGATGTGGGCCTGGGCGTTCATGCCGCCAAGCATTACCGCTTTGCCATCATCTGCGCGCCCTCCGGTGCCTACTACGCTGAGGGTCTCGACCCCGTCCGCATCTATGTTGAGGATGAGTACATCCGCGCCGCCCCGGGCCTGACCGGCTTTACGAAGTGCGGCGGCAACTACGCCGCGTCCATCAAGGCCGGCGAGCTGGCCGAGGAGCGCGGCTTCTCCCAGGTGCTGTGGCTGGACGGCGTTGAGAAGAAGTACGTCGAGGAAGTCGGCTCCATGAACATCATGTTCAAGATCGACGGCGAGATCTACACTGCCCCCTGCGTGGGCACCGTTCTGCCCGGCGTTACCCGCCGCTCCATCATCGAGCTGCTGAAGGGCTGGGGCTACAAGGTGCATGAGGAGCGTGTCGCCATTGCCGACATCATGAAGGCTGCCGACGAGGGCAAGCTGGAGGAAGTCTTTGGCACCGGCACGGCTGCCGTTGTCTCCCCCGTCAAGGAGCTGGATTGGGAGGGCAAGGTTGCCCACATCAGCGGCGGCCACATCGGCGAGCTGACCCAGAAGCTGTATGACACGCTGACCGGCATCCAGTGGGGCAAGCTGCCCGACACCAAGGGCTGGATCGTTCCTGTGGAATAAGCGGAGAGATCCCACTTTTCCGGTCTGAAAACAGCATATTTCTTGCGCCCGGGGCTTTGAACGCTCCGGGCACTATTTGTATGAATTATCCGTGAACAATTGTGCAAACTACACAAAACAAAGTTTGGTAAATGTAGCATGTTGTACAAGTACGCATCTTGCAAATTCGACAAAAATAGTGTACTATAAGTACATCGAAAGCGAGAGCTTCCGAGCGACAGCTAAAGAGGAAGAATACCAGAGCGCCCTGCCGAATCCGTAGGGAGGGTATCACTTGTAGAGGGGTGGTTCCGTTCGCATT
>PPYE01585598.1_pt1 | contig 15416 bp, 24 predicted proteins | sample 1559881 | NCBI WGS metagenome assembly PPYE01 (sample SAMN08240022, study PRJNA423297) | Human gut metagenome, whole genome shotgun sequencing project. | reverse complement strand
GGCTACTGGGTGAGGGATGGAAATCCCCTCACTCATTTTTTGCAGGAGGACAACAGGATGGCATACAGGGTTAAGGCATGGGAAGAACCTATGAGTCTATGATGGAGGAACTGGAAGTAATAGAAATTCTTTCTACTGCTTATGATGGTGACGAATTTCCGGGTTATGAGAACATAAGATTGAGTTTTTCACAACTGGAAACGATTATTCGGAATAAACGCAGCGGTTGGCTTGATGCTTTGAGAAATCAAAAAGCAGTTTATCTTATAACTGATACCAGCAACGGAAAAATGTATGTTGGCTCGGCAACTGCTCAGTATGGAATGTTGCTTCAAAGGTGGACTAACTATATAGACAATGGACACGGTGGGAATGTTGAACTTAAACATATTGTTGACACCAAAGGGTTTGATTATATAAAAGCAAATTTTCAGTATTCAGTATTAGAAAACTATAACGCACGAATGGATGATAATTACATACTGAGTCGTGAAAAATGGTGGAAAGATACCCTTTGCACAAGACAATTCGGATATAATAAAAACTGATAAAAATTAGACCGTCAGATCTCATTCGAGACTTGACGGTCTTATATTTTTTTACTGTATTTAAGAAAATCGTTTTGGTGTTCCTGTTTGCGAAGTTGATAGCCTTGTGCAATCAGCGTATCTACTTTCAGAGCAATTAGGTTTATGTCGGAACACATTGCCCGTGCAATCTGCTGAATGTCATAGCCGTTTTCAATGTATTCCAAAATGGTGTCGTCCGGGAGCGAAGCCTGAGAAGCGAAGATATTTGCTTCATACTCCATACGGTTCTCTCTCATATCAAAGATGTTGAACTCTTTGAACCCGCCGACAGCAACCGCTTCTTGCCTGTGGAGAACATCGTGTCCGATTTCGTGCCATAGCACTATCTGTTCCACGACCGGGTGCATACCGTTTTTAAGGAAAACAAAGCGGTTCTTCAGAATGACCTTGTATGCTCCACGCTGCTTTTCAAAATCTCGGTAGATAATATTGATACCAAGCTCTTTTGCGACCTTGTACGGGTCACGAGTACCGCAACGGTCAATGAGCTTGTTGACGATTTTCACAATTTCAGCCGTAGTGTAATACCCCAATCCGGCTCACCTCCCATATTATAGTATATCGGATATTTACCCTATAATAAATTATAAACTATTGTGTGTCCCATATATTGGACTTAGTTCACTGTGAGGATTACTCGTCTTTGCGGTATTTCTTCGGGGTGTATTTTTTATTGTTCTTCTTTGCAATAAGATATGCTTCCTGAATAGCGTCAACCATTTCACGCATATCTTCGTCAGCCATTTCGCCGCCGGCAAACAGACCGGTAACTTCTGCAAGCAACTCCTGAGCCTGTCTTGCCCCTCTGCGTCCGTATTTATCCTCTACATCGGCGATGAAAGCGTCATCCTCAGACAGCAGATAATTCACATTTACATTTAATGCTTCTGCCAGCTTCTTGTATCTTTCCGTTCCTCTCGGACGGGATTTATCATTTTCATAAGAACAAATTACACGTCGGGTTACGCCTATTTTTTCAGCCAATTCATCCTGATTAAGACCGAGTTTAGTCCTCTCTGCTTTGACTTTTTCACCGAATGTCATCTTTGATTTCACTCCTTAAAAGAATATTTACAGTTTAACTTCTCATTTACTCTTGACAAGTACACTTAAACTGCGTATAATAAGAAACAGGAAGTTGAACTACTCATAGTTTACACTAAACTTCCCAAAATGTCAAGGGGGGTTCAAAAAATGTTACGAAGCATACTTCATTGTGATATGAACAACTTCTATGCCAGCGTCGAATGTATGCTCGACCCCGCATTGAAGAAATATCCGATTGCTGTCTGCGGCTCTGTGGAGGAACGACACGGTATCGTGCTTGCAAAGAACTACAAAGCAAAGGCTTTTGATGTGAAAACCGGGGACGCAGTATGGCAGGCTAAACAGAAGTGCAAGGACTTGGTTGTAGTGCCGCCCCATTATGAGGAGTATATCAAATACTCAAAGCTTGCGAGAAGCGTTTATGAGCGATATACCGACCAAGTTGAACCGTATGGTATGGACGAGTGTTGGCTGGATATTAGCGGGACAGAAAGCCTTTTCGGTTCGCCGGAAAAGGTGGCAAATGAAATTCGTGAAACGATGAAGTTTGAACTCGGCTTGACGATTTCTGTGGGTGTTTCCTTTAATAAGATATTTGCGAAGCTCGGCTCGGATATGAAGAAACCGGACGCAGTAACCGTTATACCAAAGGATACATTCAAAGAAAAGATTTGGGGACTTCCTGCCGCTGACCTGCTCGGTGTAGGACGGGCAACCCAGCGAGTGCTTGACAGCTATTGTATTCGTACCATCGGGGATTTAGCGAATAACGACCCTGAGTTCTTACGCAGAAGATTAGGAAAGAACGGAGTAGTTTTATGGAACTATGCCAACGGCAACGACCTTTCCCTTGTTGCCAAGAAAGATTTCGTTTCTCCTATAAAAAGTGTAGGACACGGTATAACAACAGTAGCAGATTTAGAGAAACCGGAGCAGGTGTGGCCCGTGTTTCTCGAATTAACCCAAGACATCGGACACAAGCTCCGTGTTCACGGACTGAGTGCAGAAGGTGTCGCAATACATATTAGAGACAACACGCTCAATACAAGGCAATGGCAGACGAAGATTGCACTTCCTACACAGTCTCCGATGATTATTGCAAAGACCGCTTTTCAGTTGTTTGAAAAAAGATATGGGTGGAATAACCCTATCCGTTCTGTGACAGTACAAGCCATAAATCTTATTCCACAAGACACGCCCCGTCAAATAGATATGTTTATGGACGCCGCAAAGCAGGACAAATTGGAGCGAATGGAAAAGTGTGTTGAAGAAATCAGACGGCGTTTCGGAAAGGACAGCATAAGGAATGGGGTTCTGTGTCAGAACTTGCGGCTACCACCGGAAAAAGCCGAAATCACTATGCCGACAGGTATGGTTGGTTAAGGAGGTCTAAATGTGATTGACGAAAAAGAGGTTACGGCTTATGTTACGATGCCCGACTGCTTTTTGCAGGGGTGCAGCGAAGATATTGTTATCTTTCGTGCGGACGGCGGAAACCATTTTACCGACTACGGTATATATGAGGGAATGTTTCTTTTCTTTGACCGGAAAAAACGCTTTAAGAAAGGAAGGCTTTCCTGTTACATCAATACTGCCGGAGATGACCGACCCAAGTACAGGGTGTCGGATAAGAACATCGACGGATACAAGCACTTGGGAAGATTAGTTTTGACTTTGAGAAATTACGAGGAATAAAAATGGAATCCGAAAGAAGAAAAGTTTATGTTGAAGTAAATGTAACACATAGACCTGATGGAACGGCTCGTCCGAACTTCATCAAGTTTGAGAATGATGAAAAATATGAGATAGACCGTGTAATTCAGAAATGCCGTGCGGCTTCCACCAAAGTCGGAGGAACCGGTATCCGCTACACGGTACAGATTTGCGGCAAGCCCACATTTCTGTTCGACGAAGAAAATGGAAAGTGGTTTGTAGAAGCAAAATCCTAATGGTAGGAGGTTTTGTAACTTGAAACATTTATCGAGATTTGACATCGAAGCGATTGCCGACAAGTATGTTCAGGCATATATGGCACTTCCCGATGTCCGTAACACACAAATATACAGAATTGACCCGGAGCTTCTCTTGGAGAAGGTTCTCGGATTGAATGTCGAATACCAGCACCTATCTTATGACGGTAGTATTCTCGGAATGACCTCATTTACGGAAATGGGTGTTCAGGTATTTGAAGATGATGATAACGAAGCCTTTTTCTTTTTGGATGGAAAAACCGTTCTCGTGGAAAAGGACTTGAACTTTGACAGCAAGCTGAAAGGCAGAAAGAATTTCACCTTAATGCACGAGGGCAGCCATCAGATATTTAAGATGTTGTTCCCGAATGATTACGGTGTGACACAGAAATCTGCCGGAGTACATTATTACAAGGCAAATTCCGAGAGAAATAAGCCTATATCCGATTGGGAGGAATGGCAGGCAAATACGCTTGGAGCTGCTATCCTTCTTCCCGAAAACCTTATAAAGCAGGGAATGTATCTGTTCAGTCTTGGAGAAAAGATTGAGTGTCTGAACAAAATATACTATCCGAGCGTATATAAGAGATTTGATGCACTTGCGGATTTTTTAGGGTGTTCCAAAAAAGCACTTGCTATACGAATGAAACAGCTCGGACTTTTGAAAAAGGAGTATCTTGATAATCCTTTTGATTTGGTTACGGTTTATCCGGAGGTGAGCGAGCTATGAAATCGTTGGAACAAAAGATAATCGTAAGGTGCAAAAACTGTGGCTGGCGTATTTTTGACAAGGTAACAATGACAACAGGCGTGATTGAACTGAAATGTCCGAACTGCCACAGAGTAGTAGAGGTTGACCTATCCCTACGCAAGGGAACAGTCAAGTACAGATTAACAAGAAGTAGTAACAGAGCGAACAATTAAATATCGGACAGATGTACCGAGCCACGAGTCCTTGAGCGAAAGCTCTTGAGTCATCAAATTGCCGGACGCTGAGAATTAAGGGATAGAAATATCCTAATGTTCTTGGTGTCCGGCTTTTTTGTCGCTCCCGAAAGGAGCAAGACCGTGACATATAAGTGGCTGGCGTATATCGCCAAGTATCCGTAATCTCCGAATTTTTGATTTCAACCAAATTCAAAAATTCAAATTTAAGGAGATTACGACAATGACAAAACTTACATTAGAACAACAGGAATTATTATTTGCGAACGACTGCAAGCTCATTAACCTGCGGTATGAATATCACGGCTACACCGGCACGGAGAAATGGGCGATTGTAACAGAACTGGCGGAAGAAGAATTGTGGGTTAAATACCCTGATGTTATCCGTCGGTACACTCCGTTCATTCTGCTTTCTATGGCTCAGGGCGAAGTGATAACGGAGTATCAGAACTACGAAGCAAGAGAGAGAATGAGAAGGCTTCTTTTCGGACACGCATTTGACATCAATGACGGAGAATTTGAAGTGCATCATCCGGAATTGGCAGTCGATACAGACCCAATCGAAGAAATAATGCTGAAAGACAATATTAAGCGACTTCGGGAGGTTTTGTGTTACTTAAGCGAAACACAGAAACGCAGAGTTTTTAAGTATTTCTTCTACAACAAAACACTTGAAAAAATCGCAGATGAAGAAGGAGTCGATTTTACTTCTGTAAGGGAATCGGTAAACAGTGCAATAAAAAAGTTGAGGAAATTTTTCTAAAACACCCCCCCAAAAACGCTCTCCCATTTCAAACAAGTGAAGGGGTTAATTCTAATCCGGATATGAATTACCTCAGAATAATCGAAAGCGAGGATTTACATATGAAAGAAAAAGAATTTAAGAATGTCAGATGGGGCGATATTTATTACTGCGACTTGGGGGTTACAAACGGTAGTGTGCAATCGGGAATGAGACCGGTTCTTGTGGTTCAGACAAATCGCTTAAATGAAAGCAGTCCTACGGTCGTTGTAGCCGCTATAACGGCTGTTAAAAAGAAAACGGCAATGAATACTCATATTGAGCTAAACACGGATTGTGGCTTAAAAGAGCCGTCGATGGTAATGCTTGAGCAGCTACGCACCGTGGATAAAGCCACAGAGCTTGATAATTTTGTCGGAAGAATTACCGACGCAGATAAAATCAGCGAAATCAAGCGAGGATTGAAATTTGCAGTCGGTATTCCCGTTAAACCCAAGACAGAGCGTAAAGGCATTGTACTAAGTCTTTGCCCTCGTTGCAGAAGCGAGTTTCAGTCTATCCCTGAAAACATTGTAAAAAGACTTGACCCCTTTCAGGCAGATAAAGAGATGTGCGATAAATGTCAGGTAGGATACGGCTATGACTATATGATTTTCAAAAAGAACCATCATCACGCTAAGGGAGGTGTTGACAATGTTTGAAGATAAGATTGAAGCAATGAACAAACTACCCAACGCTGTTGATGATAGTTCCGGCTTTGAGAAAAGAGTTTATACGGTAGAAGAAATAATGGATATTCTCAGCATTGGAAAGAACACTGCTTATGCTCTCGTCAACTCAGGCGTTTTCCATTTTGTAAAGGTCGGCGGACATTACAGAATTTCCAAGAAGAGCTTTGACCGATGGCTTGATAATATGGACAGCGAAAGCTCCGGTTGTCAATTATGCGATTAAACCAATCGCATAATTAACAAAAACTCCGATTTTCAGTACCATATAGCCAAGTCACTTGGCTATATGGTAGTCAGAGTGGCAAATAAGAAATCGGGGGTAAACGGTAATGCGAAAGAAAATTGAAAAGAGCGATACTCGACTTCCTAATACATTCAGGCAGACTGAACCTGATATACGAGCATACACGGTAGATGATATACAGCACATCTTGAAAGTGAGCAGAACTACCGTCTATGAGCTGCTTAAAAGCAAGAAATTCCATAGCGTTCGTGTCGGAGGTCAATATCGAATATCTAAAAAGAGCTTTGAAAATTGGCTCAATGGCGAGAAAGGAGGTTCTGAAGATGGCATTTGTTAATATGTTCAATGACCGAGTGGAGCAGTTTAATCTCAGAGAGGAAAATGAACGCTTGGCAGAATTGTTCAGCGATGAAAAGCTTCAGGAGGAAGCACAGTGGCAAGCCTATTCTGTCAAGGAAATATCTCGGTTGTTTTCCATTTCCGAAGAAGAAGCACTGAAACTGATGAATTGCGGCTTATTCAAAACATACCGAGTCGGCAACGAATACAGAGCTTCAAAGAAAAGCGTTGAAGAAAATAAGAAAATCGTCAAGGCAGTTCTTACATATCAGGACAAAAAGACAATGTCTGTACCCGACGTAATGAGAATACTCGGTCTTGGAAAGACGGCTACATACCGACTCATCAATCAGTGCCGATTTAAGACCTATTTGGTACTGGGCAAAATGAGAGTTGATGTGGATAGCTTTGAAGATTGGTATGCAGGACAATTCCATTATGAGAAAGTAAACGGCGAAAGACCCGGTAAGAAATACGGCAAAACGCTCTCTCCTCTTACTGTTGCAAAGGTACTCGGCATTCCGAGAAGCACCGCAAATGACCTTATGAACGATGGCATTGTTGAGTTTATATGGGTTGACGGTAAACGCCGAATAAAAAGAGAAAGCTTTGATAAGTGGTACGCTTCGCAAAGTAAATACACTAAAGTTAAGGAAATCGAGGAGGTGGAGGGATATGTCGATTGAGGATAGAGTTCGTGAATTAAACGGCGGTACATATACAAAAAAGAGCTATTCCGTAGAGGAAGTTCAGTCAATCTTGGGTATTACCCGACAGACCGTATATAAGCTCATCAAACAGGGGTGTTTTCAGGCAGTAATGCTCGAAACCGGATACCGCATAATAAAGACCAGCTTTGATAAATGGCTGGATAATGAATAAGGAGGAACGACTATGGCTTCTATTGTAAAGAGAAAGAATCGATATTCCGTCGTTTATACCTACAAAGACGATGACGGAAACCAACATCAAAAATGGGAAACCTTTGATACAAACGCAGACGCTAAAAAGAGAAAAACTCAAATTGAGTTTGAACAGCAAAGCGGTACATTCATCATTCCTAATGCTACGACAGTTGCGGATTTGCTTGAAGAATACTGCTCCGTGTACGGAGTAAATAACTGGGCAATGTCAACCTACCGTTCAAAGAAAGGGCTTATGTATAATTACATCATTCCGCTTATCGGCGATGTGAAACTTGATGAACTGACTCCGAGACTTATGGATAAATTCTATCAAAGCCTTCTGAAAGTTAAGACCAAAGTGGTACAGAATAAAAAGCCTAAAAATGAGTATCTGACCGTACATACCGTAAGAGAAATCCATAAGTTTTTAAGGAGTGCCTTTAATCAGGCGGTAAAATGGGAGTTGATGACAAGAAACCCGGTTCTCAATGCAACGCTCCCGAAAGAGGAACATCAGAAACGAGAAATATGGACAGCAGAAACTCTTATGCACGCTCTTGAAGTGTGCGATGATGATATTCTCGCATTAGCCATCAATTTATCCTTTGCCTGTTCACTCCGTATGGGTGAAATGCTCGGTCTTACTTGGGATTGCATTGATATTTCGGAGGAAAGCCTGAAAGAAAACAACGCTTCCATTTTTGTAGATAAAGAGCTTCAGCGAGTAAACAGAGATGTAATGGAGGTGCTTGATAATAAGGACATTATCCGTGTCTTTCCGAGAACTCTGTCAAATACAAATACCTCCCTTGTTTTGAAAACGCCAAAAACTAAAACAAGTGTGAGAAAAATCTTCTTGCCGTCAACCGTAGCTCAAATGCTGTTAGAGAGAAAAAAGCAGATTGACGAAATGAAAGAGCTTTTCGGTGATGAGTATTTGGATTATGACTTGGTATTCTGCCATTCGTCAGGCAGACCGATGGAAGGTCAGGTAATCAACCGTGCTTTGAAAAAGCTGATACAGGACAACGACTTACCCGATGTGGTATTTCACAGCTTCCGTCACGCAAGTATAACCTACAAGCTGAAATGGAACGGCGGCGATATGAAATCGGTTCAAGGCGACTCAGGACACGCCCGAATGGATATGGTTGCCGATGTTTACAGCCATATAATCGACGAGGACAGGCGATATAACGCACAGAAGTTTGAGGAACAGTTCTACAACGCTAAAGGTCTCAAAAATGCGGAAGAAGGTAAAACTGCTCCAATGCCCAAGTTTGAAACTTCGGTTGAACTCCTTGACCCAATGGCAGAGGTTCAAAAAGAGAGCGAAGTTGAAAAAGAAAAGCCTGCTGAGAACAGTACAGATGAAAACGCCGCCTTGCTCACAAAACTGTTATCAAATCCGGAAACAGCAGCATTATTAAAGGCTTTAGCGAAAACAATTTAGTCATACAAAAAAGGCAATCCGTCAGGGTTGCCTTTTGTAATTCCTGAAAAATCTTGAAATCAAGAAGAAAAACCATTATAATATTTGAACACAGATTATTGATTTGCATAAGAGAATGCGTAAACTTCAAATGCGTTTCCTGTGATTTATGGGCTACAGATTAACTCAATGATGTTTCCCATATTTCTTTGCATTTGCTAATACCCTGCTAAAAGGAAGGCAAAAAACCACGAAAAATTAGCAGGTTTTGGACGAGAATTTACTAACAGTGAAATCCCAGAAAAGCCAGTAAAATCAAGGATTTTCGGGGATTTGTAGGGAGTCAAAAATGCCCCTCGGGGGCTTCTCCTAAGCGAAAGGCCGCTGGTTCGAATCCAGTCAGGGACGCCAGACTTTGTCGGCAGTGGTTTGCGTTGTCAAGCCTCTGCCGTTTTTTTATTTTCTGGAGCCGCTTCTAAACCGGACGCGGATTTTTAGCGGACCTGCTAACCCGAGGGGGTCATTTTCTAAATTCTGAATTTTGAGCGATTTCCCCTCATTTTCCCTGAATCGGCGAAAATGCCCTCTTCTAAAAAAGACTCTATGTCCACACCTGCAGATTTCGACAGAATCCGACAGACTCCGACTCTGCTGATGCCTAATCCGAAGGATATGAAAATACCGACAGACCTGTTTTTCTAAAAAAGTCGATGGTATCTTAGCAGAATCAGCAAAAATCTCATCGCAAAATACCTAATATCCGAAGAAGCAAAGTCTTCCTTAGTACATAGCCCATTCATGTATCTGCCCTCACCCGGGCGGTATGTGGATGGGCTAATTCTATTTTCAAGGAGGATACACAATGATGGATTTCAAGGAATTCACCGCAAGGGCCGAACAGGACATTCGTGCAGCTCTGGAAGATGCCTCACCCGGCGTTGGTGTGGGGATGAATCAGGTTGAGAAGCTGCAGGGCGAATCCTATACGGCCATCACTCTCACTCCCGAGGGCACCAACATCGGCATGAACCTGAATCTCAATCAGCTCTACGACAGAATGCAGCGCGGCGAAAGCTATGACAGCATCCTGCAGGCGGCGGTGGATCAGGCGAAGGAGCATCTTTCCAACATGCCCCGCTTCGATGTGGCAGAGCTCAGTTCCTATGAGACGGCAAAGGATCTGCTTTTCGTGGATGTGGTCGGTACCAAGGTCAACGCAGAAATGCTTTCCAAGGTTCCTCACACGGATATGGAGGATATCTCCATGGTCTACCGCATGCAGCTGGAGCAGCTTTCCGATGGTGCAGCTACGGTTCTTATCACCAATGATTAGATGAAGCGCATGGGCATCACCCAGGAGCAGCTTCACGCAGACGCTCTGGCAAACTCTGAGGTTGTTCGTCCTGCCACCATGCGAACCATGGCGGAGGTCATGGCACAGATGATGGGCATGAGCGTGGAGGACTTCCCGATGGATATGTCCGGACCGCAGATGTATGTGGTCACCAATGAGGAGGGTTTCCACGGTGCTGCAGCTGCCTTTTATCCCGATTTCATGGATAACGCGGCTAAGGAGCTGGGCGGCAACTTCTTCATTCTCCCGTCATCCGTGCATGAAATGCTGTTTCTCCCGGATGATGGCCACATGAATGTCAGTGAGCTGAGGGACATGGTCACCAGCATCAATGCCACGGAGGTCGCTCCGGCAGATCGTCTGACTGACAGCGTTTATCACTACGATGCCGAAGCCAGGATCTTCGAGATTGGTGAAAGCTGGGAGGCCAGATCTGCAGAGCGCGAAGCAGAAAAGGGTTCCGTCCTGGATGCCCTGAAGGAAAAACAGCAGTCTATCGGGGATCGCCCGAAGCCGGAACACCATAAGGCGAAGAGCCAGCCCGAACTTTAAGGAAGGAGGAATTCAGAAATGACATTGTTTACCGAAGGCCGTCTGCAGGCCTATGAGCGCATGATGCAGGATACCGGCAGAAATCATCGCCGTGAAAAGCCCGAAACCAGCTCCGGCAAGAAGTACTCCGCTGACAAGAAGCCTGAAAAGAAGGCTTTTGTGAAGAACGGTGTTCGCCATGGCAGTATTTCGGGTTGAGAAAAATGCCAACTACACCACAATGAGCAATTATCACCTGCGGGATAAGCAGCTTTCCTTAAAGGCCAAGGGGTTACTCAGCTTCTGCCTGAGTCTCCCCGAGACCTGGGATTACAGCATCATGGGCCTTACCGCAGTCTGCAAAGAGGGCCGCGATTGTATCATGACCACACTTAAGGAGCTGGAGGAGCATGGATATCTTCGCAGAGAACGCACCCGCAATCCGGACGGAACCATGGCCGGTGCCGACTATGTGATCTACGAGCTGCCGCAGCCTGTGTCGGATAATCCAGATACGGAAAATCCTACTCTGGATAAGCCTACGTTGGAAAAACCTGCGTTGGAGGAACCGACACAAATAAGTACTAATAGAACAAGTACGAAAGAAAACAATTACGAAGAGAAAAAGGTCATCCGTCGTCAGTATGGAGCTTATTGTAATGTTCTTCTCTCTGATGAGGAGCTTTCAAAGCTTAAAGCGGAGTTTCCCGCTGACTGGCAGCCCCGCATTGAACGGCTCAGCGAATATATGGCCTCCACCGGTCGCCATTACAAAAGCCATCTGGCTACGATCCGCAGCTGGTCCAGGCGTGAACAGCCGCCGGTTCCGCAGAGAAAGGCCCATTACAGTCCGTCCAACTATGTTTACAAGGAGGGTGAAAGCCTGTGAAAAGTGAAAATGGAGGTGCCGGTCATGTAATCGGTGCCATGCTGGAACGCTTTCGGGAAAAGGAACCTCCTGTTCCCGGAGAAAATGAGTATATCGGTGAGAACGGACTGCTTTTCTGTTCCGTCTGCCGGACCCCGAAGCAGTGCAGAGTCAATATGCTGGGACAGCCTGCTGTGGTTCCCTGCATCTGCCAGTGTGAAAAGGAACGGCTGGAAAAAGAGAAAAAGCGTCAGGAGGCTGAGGAGCTCCAGCGAAGAATCCAGCGGCTGAAGGCCAACGGAATTCAGGAAAAGCATCTTCTGGACTGGCGCTTTGACGTGGCGGAGAACACCGCAGAGATTCAAAGAGCCCGAAAATATGTTGAGAACTGGCAGAAGGTCAAGGCGGAAAACCTTGGCCTTTTGCTCTGGGGCTCGGTCGGTACCGGGAAATCCTTTATTGCCGCCTGCATTGCCAATGCGCTGCTGGAGCAAGGAATTCCTGTTCTGATAACCAATTTCTCCAAGATTCTCAATCAGATGGGAGGCATGTACAGCGATGAACGCTATCAGTACATTGCCTCCTTTTCTCATTATCCGCTTCTGATCATTGATGATCTGGGTATTGAGAGAAACACCGAATACGCTCTGGAGCAGGTCTATGCCGTTATCGATGAACGCTACAAGGCCGGGCTCCCCGTGATAATTACGACAAATCTGACGATGGAGGAGCTGCGGCATCCCATTGATGTGGCGCATGCCCGTATCTACAGCCGGGTGCTGGAGATGTGTACGCCGGTACAGATCGCAGGCAATGACCGCAGACAGACCATCGGCAGTAGAAAGCAAAATGTGGTGAAGGAGGTCCTTGATCTATGAAGAAATCCAAAGGCGCTCTGTTCGTAAAGCGCAAGCCGGATATCTACCGGTGCAAGGAGGTGAAGAAATATGCCAAAGGCTACAATTACTGCCGTAGTCAACCAAAAAGGCGGTACGGCAAAAACTACCACAAGTGAGAATCTGGGCTTTGGACTGGCCCGTGAGGGCAAACGTGTTTTGCTGGTCGATACCGACCCGCAGGCAAGTTTGACCATTGCATTAGGAAATCCGAGGCCTGACGATCTGGAAATCACACTCACTGACCTGATGAAAAAGGTCATTAACGAGGAACCTATCGCTCCCGGTGAAGGAATCCTCCATCATCCAGAGGGCGTGGATCTGGTTCCCTCCAGTATCGAGCTTTCCGGTATGGAGGTCTCGTTGGTGAACACCATGAACCGTGAAAAGATCTTGCGTCAGTATCTGGATACGGTGAAAAATCAGTACGATTTCATCCTGATCGACTGCATGCCTTCTCTGGGAATGCTTACCATCAATGCATTGGCAGCTGCAGAGAACGCACTGATTCCGGTGCAGGCCCAGTATCTTTCCGCAAAGGGTCTGGAGCAGCTGCTGGGTACCATCAACAAGGTTCGCAGACAGATCAATCCGAAGCTGCGAATCGAAGGCATCCTTCTCACCATGGTAGATGCCAGAACCAATTATTCCAAAGAAATTGCTGCCCTGATCCGCGACACCTACGGTGGGAAGATCAAGGTCTATGACCAGGTGATTCCCCGTTCCATCCGTGCTGCGGAAATCAGTGCCGAGGGCAAAAGCATTTTCTCTCATGACCCTGATGGCAAGGTGGCCCAGGGGTACAAAGCTCTGACACAGGAGGTGATGCACGATGCAGAAAAAAGGCGTAAACGTGAGCTTGAGCAGCTACGATGATATCTTCTCCACCGAACAGGACCGCACAGCTCCTGTTACGGAGGAAATCCGAAGTATTCCATTGGCTCAGCTCCATCCCTTTAAGGATCATCCCTTCAAGGTGCTGGATGACGATGCCATGTCGGAAACTGTCGAAAGCGTGAAGCAGATCGGCGTGGTTGTCCCTCTGATTGCAAGGCCTACCGAGGATGGCTATGAAATCGTCTCCGGTCACAGAAGGCACCACGCTGCAGAGCTTGCCGGAGTGGATACGGTGCCGGTCATTGTCCGTGAAATGGATGATGATTCCGCCGTGATTTTCATGGTGGATTCCAACCTGCAGCGTGAAAATATCCTGCCCAGTGAAAAGGCGCTGGCTTACAAGATGAAAATGGAAGCTATGAAAAGACAGGGCGAAAGAAAAGACTTGCAGGTCGAAGGAACTTCCCGACAAGTTGTCGGGAAGTTGGAAGCGGCTGATGTAATCGGGCAGGAATCCGGTGAAAGTGGCCGTCAGGTTCAGCGCTATATCCGCCTGACCAACCTCATCCCCGAGGTTCTGGATATGGTGGATCAGAAGCAGATTGCCTTTAATCCGGCAGTCGAGCTTTCTTACCTGAAGCCGGAGGAACAGCAGGATTTTCTGGAGGCCATCGATGCAACCCAGACCGCACCTTCTCTTTCCCAGGCACAGCGAATCAAAAAGCTGAGTCAGGAGGGCTCCTGTACGCAGGATGCCATCGTTGATGTGATGAGTGAGGCGAAAAAGCCGGAGGTCGGCAGGCTGACCTTCTCTACAGATTCCCTTCGCAAGTATTTCCCGAAAAGCTACACGGCAAAGCAGATGGAGGAAACCATTATCCGTCTGTTGGAACAATATATGAAAAAACGCCAGCGCGATATGGAGCGCTGATGGAGGTATGAACATGAATAAGAAAATCAAGGTGTTTCAGTGCAACGGCAAGCAGCAGTCCTGCTTCGAGGAGCTGGTAGAGATGCTGGAGGAGTTGGTGCATCTCAAGTACGAAAAGGCCATTAAGGAGGTCGCTGACGAGATGAGCGAAACGAATCGCGTTATCGCACTTCTCTATCCGGAGGAGCAGGTGGAAATTACGTCCTTTGAGCGCCGCTTTGATAACTATGTCGATTTCGACTTTGACGAGGGCGAGGTTGAGGATGAATTCGGTCTTTGTATGGGCTATGACAGCGAATGCGTGGTTGCCCTGGGAGAAAACCGTTATCTGGTAGAGGCTCCGCTCATGATCTTCAATATTGACCGTGACGGAAACGAGTGCTCCATCGATGCTGAAACGATCGACCTGATCATGGAATTCCTGGAGGAACGTGAAACCGTCATTCATGTAGATGAGGAGGCCTTCCCGGCCATCCGTCTGGATTATTAACCGGAGGTGCCTATGAGTGATATGAATGTGCTTCTGGTCCAGCCGGGAAGCTATCCGAAGGCTGTGAACATTGACTCTGGGCTGGAGTCGCTGCAGGCTGCAGTCGGCGGCAGCATTGAGGTGGTCTATCCCTTCGATGACAATGTCGGTCTCATCATGAATGAGGAGGGCAAAATCGAGGGTTTGCCTCTGAACAGGGCCCTTCGTGATGAACAGGGTGAGCTTTATGACATTATCGCCGGTGATTTTCTGGTGGTTGGGCTTACCGAGGATGACTTCGGAAGTCTCACTCCGGAGCAGCTGGAGAAGTTTGAAAAGCTCTTTCATCAGCCGGAATGCTTCATGAAGATGGGCCGCAGCATTATGGCACTGCCTCTTCCGGATGATCTGGTCCGCGACAACTGTGAAAAACCCGAACAGGCCATGAAGGGCAGCATGAAGCGTTCAGTCGATAAGGACTGCCGCTGAAGCTTATAAAAAACTACAGGAAGTCCAGCTAAGAAATGTCAATAGGTAAAATGAAAAATGTTTAAAAAGTTTTTTCAAGCAGCTGATGTAAAAAAG
>PPYE01644402.1_pt1 | contig 15429 bp, 16 predicted proteins | sample 1559881 | NCBI WGS metagenome assembly PPYE01 (sample SAMN08240022, study PRJNA423297) | Human gut metagenome, whole genome shotgun sequencing project. | reverse complement strand
CTATCTTGATTAAGAACATGTCGATTCTTCGGCAGAACCTACCAAAGCTGCGCTATTTTGTGCGCCAGGCCTAAAAGCCAATGCTAACACGCTGCAGAATCATAATCACCCGCATATGAACTGCCTCCCATTTCTTGGACATAAGAAATGGGAGGCAGTTCATTTCTAGAGGCGTTCTTTTTGGCAATTAGTGGCCTGTGGCTTGTGGCCAGTTGAGCTTTTAAAACACTCTAAAAGATATATCCCTTTGCAACAGCCCAGTTCCAGATGCGGTCAGCCTGTACTTCACAGCGCTGCCTCAGTTCAGCGGTGTTAGAACCAGTGAAGGTAACTTGCTGAACAGAAAGAGGAAGGTTATCTGGTCTAGTAATAGTTAAAGTTGCGCTGTTCATGGCCATGCGAGCTGTCTTGTTAGCGCCAACGCGGACTTTAACAGTAAAGTAACCACGATCAACAGGCCATTCGGTAACTTCTCCGCTATTGGCTGTTCCAGACCTGAATCCATTTGCATTGGCAATAATGCTATAGCCATTCATAAAGAAACCAGCTGCAATAAGTAAGCCACCAATGGCACACAAAAGAATTCCTGCAAAGATGGTACCCTCACCATTTAAATTAAAGAAATTCCAGAGGCCGCCAACAGCAAAAAATGCACCAGTTGCCCAACCAACAAGAGGACTAGCGCCTCCCTGGGGTTTACCAAAATCAATTACATCGTAAGTAAGAGGAATTGGGGAGGTGTCGTTTTTATCGTAAAGATAAACGTTACTTGGAATTTCCTGTTTTTGAGCGGGTTTTTGTGGTGCTTCTGGTGGAGTTGGAAGTGACATAAAGCGTCCTCCTTTTAGCTGGTAGAACTATTCAGGATATAAATAATTATCCTATTTGAGAGATTTATTGTAACATATTGGATAGTAGAGGCTTAAATTTTTTAATTTGGCACTGCTCCCACTGAAAGGATGCTTAATGAAAAGACGTCAACTAGCGCTGACTTGTGCACTGGTCCTTGCGCTTTCATCAGGTGTTGTATTTACTGCGTGTAGCCCTAATATTTTTGGTTTACCATCACCTGAAGAAATTGCCGCTCAGAAGGAAGCAGAAGAGAAGAAAGCCGCTCTTGCTCCCTTTGTAGGCATTTGGGAAGCCAAGTCAATTGAGGATCAAAAAAATGGCACAGTCACTGAAGACATGTACAAAGATGTTAGAGATGTTTATCTAGCAATTTATGGTTATGACTTCTCTGACGATGGCACTGGTTTATTTGTTCGTTTCGGCGCTCAGAAGCCCTTTACCTGGTCTGTTGATGCCGATGGAAAGCTTACTATCACCCTTGCAGGCAATGCTGGAAGCTATACAGCAAGCGTTGATTCCTCAGGTCAGATGACCGTTGAGGGCTCTGATGGTTCTAAAGCTATCCTTACTCGGGTAAGCACAACCTCAGGTGATTATTCTCATATTAGGTATGAGCCTTTTAATCCATTAACAGGAACAGGCAATATTTCTAAAAACAAGTCATCGCATGAAACTAAACTACGCTTTACTATCACCACTGAGCTTGATCAGGTCATTGTTGATACCGATGAGCTCTATGTAAGACTTATTGGCATCGCTTCCCTTAAAGACCTTAAGGGTTTTGAAGGCTATGTCTTTGAGGTTATTAATAGAACTCCTTATACAACCGGCTATCAATTTACTATTCAAGATCCAACCGATGGCTATTGGGCTTATGGATTTAACGTGTTAGAGCCAGGTGAGAGAGTCTATGAGTATGTTCTTAATAACCAACGTAGAGATAAGTCACTTTCTGAAGTCACAGATGTAAAAGGCACTCTTGAGTATGACCACTCTAGCAATGGCGCCCTTCATAATGACGAGAAAACCGTGACATTTGATTTGCCTACTGGGCAGAGCAAGTAACAGTTAAGAGTTAGTTTTATATCGCTGCACGTATGGAAGGAAGTTTAATGAAAAAGCGTCAAATGCTGTTAGGATGTCTGCTCGCACTGGTGCTTTCCGTAAGTGCAGTGCTTAGTGCATGCTCATCAGGGGATAACAGTCCCGCAGGAAACAAAAAGTCTGCTGGTCAGATCGTAGGTGTTTGGGAAGCTTATGACATCTTTGAACCCGGACTAGGAAACCTGAGGGAGGGAGCAGCCTACGACGATTATAAAGAACAGTTCCATGCAATTTATGCTTTCAGCTTTGCTGAGGATGGAACTGGCTTGTTTACTCGCTTTGGCATAATGAAGCCTTTTACCTGGACTGTTGATGCAGAAGGAAAGATTACCGTTACCCTTGAGGGTACTGCGGGATCTTTTACGGGAGAGATTGACGCTGAGACTGGCAGGTTAAGGCTCAAGGGCACTGGCTACGATGAGACTGACGCCGAGCTTAAGCAGATTTCAACTACTGCTGGAGACTATGCAAGTGCTACCTATCAGCCATTTGATCAACTTACCAATAAAGGTACCGTACCAACCATGATTAGGTATAACGATCTCAAGTTTAAGAATTTTGAAATAACTCGAGAGGTCAATAAAGTTCTTATCGATACAGATAAGCTGTATATGAATCTGTACGCTATCGCTCAGGTACCGGGAAGCTCTCAAGAAGGTTACGTATTTGAGATTATCAATAAGTGTCCTGAGTCATTTTACGGAGAGTTCTCTCTTGGAGATCTACATGGTCCTCTGAAAGCCTTTGGTCAAGCCTCCTTACAACCTGGTGAGAAGTTCTATTTGTTCGTTCCTAATGTCTCGCAAACACCAGGATCTCTTGTGGCACTTTCTAATCCAAAAGCTACGGTTGATACTATTTACAATGACCCAATAACTAGCGTACTTACTCAGCAAAGGCAGAGATTAGAACTTGATCTAAACATCCCTCCTAAGTCTGAGTAGCAAAAGAACGCATATCTTCAGATTGATCACTACCATTGAAAGGACACTTGATGAAAAAACATAAAATACTGCCAGTTGTTGCGCTCATCTTGGCGCTCTCTGCTGGTGTTATGTTTACAGCTTGCACTCCTAACATTGGTGGGCCTTCGGCTGAAGAAATTGCAGCTCAGAAGGAAGCAGAAGAGAAGAAGGCTGCTCTTGCTCCGTTTGTGGGCGTTTGGGAAGCAAAGTCTATTAGTGATCCAAAGAAGGGCGAGATTCCCGAGAGTGTCTATCCAACAGCAAGAGACACATTCCAGGCCATTTACGGCTATGACTTTTCCGATGACGGCACTGGACTATTCATCCGTTTTGGTGCTCAGAAGCCCTTTACCTGGACCGCTGATGCCGATGGCAAGATTACCATCACCCTTGCTGGCAACGCCGGAAGCTATACAGCAACCGTTGATTCCTCAGGCCAGATGACCATTGAAGGCTCTGACGGTTCCAAGGCAGTGCTTACCCAAGTAACTAAAACCTCAGGTGATTACTCTTCTCTTAAATATGCTCCATTTGATGCGCTTACGGGTAAGGGAACTATTGGAGGAAATTATTCCTCCCATGATGACTTCTACATGAATTTTAAGGTAGTTACCGAGGTCAACAGGGTTGTTGTTGATAATGACGACATGTACGTCAGATATGTTGGAATCGCCACAACACCAAGCGGTCAAACCGAAGGTTATGTTTTTGAGGTAATCAACAAGTCCGATAAGACGGCCTCATATGACTTTAGGCTGGATAATTCGGATTCCACTGTGTTTGGAACAGCTCTTAATGTTCTTGAGCCTGGTGAGAGATTCTATGAGTTTGTAGTTGATAGCTCCAAAGCAGATGTACCTCTGGCTAAGCTTTCTGAATCTCAGGGAACTTTTAAGTATTCCCATGTTGCAGATGGAAGCAGTCTTGAAGACGAGAAGACCGAGCAGTTTGATTTGACGATTTCGCAGAATAAGTAATGCACTCAGACGATACCTAGATTGAGCAGAATGAACTTCGTCAAAAAAGTGTCGCTAAGAAAAGACATTGTCAATCTAGAGAGCTTTGGTGTTGGAGGGACTTTCTTGAAACAGCGTAGACTACTTTTTATGCTTGTACTTACACTTGTGCTTTCTACCAGCATTGTGTTTACGGCTTGCACTCCTAACATCGGCGGACCATCTCCTGAAGAGATTGCGGCTCAGAAGGAAGCAGAAGAGAAGAAGGCTGCGCGCGCTCCGTTTGTGGGCGTTTGGGAAGCAAAGTCCATTAGTGATCCTAGCCAGGGAGATATCCCCGAGAGTGTTTACCCAACGGCAGTAGAATCTATGAAGTCAATTTATGGCTATGACTTTTCCGACGATGGCACTGGTCTATTTATCCGTTTTGGCGCTCAGAAGCCCTTTACCTGGTCTGTTGACGCCGATGGTAAGCTCACTATTACTCTTGCGGGTAATGCCGGAAGCTACACAGCAACTGTTGATTCCTCAGGTCAGATGACCATTGAGGGTTCCGATGGCTCCAAGGCAGTTCTGAAGCAAATCACTAAAACCTCAGGTGATTATTCCAGCCTTAAGTACAAGCCTTTTGACGCAATGGCAGACAAGGGCACCATTGCGTATAACTTCTCTTCTACTAAGGGCGAAGACAAGATGCGCTTTAAGCTAAAGACCGAGGTGGACAAGGTGCTTATCGATAATGACGATCTTTATGTCAGGTATGTTGGTATTGCCAAATCTCCAGATGGTTACTCTGAAGGCTACGTATTTGAGATCATCAATAGATCTGAAAACTGGGTAAATTGCACCTTTAAGTTAGATAATTCTGAGAATTCCGTATGGGCTAACGATTCCAACTATCTTGAGAGCGGCGAGAGGGTCTTTGCATTTGTAGTTAATAGTGCAAATCAGAAAAAGCCTCTTGCTGATCAGACCGAGGTAGATGCAGTGGTTGAGTACTACCACATCAAAGGCGGTAAGAGTATGGAAGACACTAAGTCAGAAAATGTTGACCTGATTATTTCTCAGAAGAAGTAAGTGGACTGCCGTTGATATGAGACAAGTACATACACATAAAACATTTACGTGTTAAGCGTGGAATATGTAGACGTCACCTGTACAATGGTGGCGTCTATTCTTTTACTGACCGCTCTTGTAGAGCTTAAGAAAGAAGCGTGATCTATCATGCAGAAGGCTTTGATTTCGATTGACTACACCTACGATTTTGTAGCAGATGACGGAAAGCTCACAGCAGGTAAGCCAGCTCAGGCTATTTCAGATGCTATTTATGAGGCTACAAAATGCGCTTTTGATCGTGGCGATTATATTTTCTTTGCTATTGATGCTCACGACCCAGATGATAACTTCCATCCAGAGACTAAGCTTTTCCCACCTCACAACATTATTGGAACAAGTGGTAGAGACCTGTTTGGTCCTTTAAATGATTTCTACCAGCAGCACAAAGACGATAGCCATGTGTTCTGGATGGACAAACGCCATTACTCGTCCTTCTCGGGAACTGATCTTGATATTCGTCTGAGGGAGCGTGGCATTAACACGGTTATCCTGACCGGTGTTCTTACCGACATCTGCGTGCTGCATACAGCGGTTGACGCTTACAACCTGGGCTATCACATTGAGGTTGTTGAGCCAGCAGTTGCATCGCTTACGCCAGAGAACCATCAGTTTGCGCTTGCGCATTTCAAGAACACTCTTGGAGCAACGTTGGTTGATGCAGAACTCAACGAGATTGAGAACGCGTAATGACTCCAGAAGAACGAGCGGTTAAATGGTTTGAGAAGGTTCCTGAGGCAGATGATCTTTCATTTGACCAGAGGCTTGCTATATGCAAAAAGACCGGAATTGCCATGGCGCTTGTCTTTGTCGTTTTATTTTTACTTGAGTTGATACTTGCGTATGTGCTTACCGATGGCTCGTTTGTATTTACTATGACCGATACTTTGAACAGCATACTATCAAGACCTGGTAGAAGAGTTACGGCCCAGGGAGTGGCTGTTGCGGGTATTTTTGTGGTAGCGCCCTTATTGGTCATTCCTGTAGCTGCTACGTTTCTTGCTCGTTCTATTGTTTTTAAGCAAGAAATTAAGAAGTGCTTAAGTAAGTAGTCAAGTAAATTAGCGGCTTCGTAAATTAGTTAAAGCGTTGATAAGACTCAAGGTTAAAAACTTGAGTCTTTTTTGTTCGAGGCTTTAGCCTGTTGAGCGCGTGTAACGCGCGAAACACAAAACCACCCGCATATGAACTGCCTCCCATTTCTTATGTCCAAGCAATGGGAGGCAGTTCATGTGCGGGTGATTATGATTCTGCAGCGTGTTAACGTCGGCTTTTAGGCCTGGCGCACAAAATAGCGCAGCTTTGGTAGGACACCTAATGAAGATAATCTGCACGTTTGAGGTATTTTCAGCGTAATGTATACGTCTTTTTGACAGATTATCTGACTTAAGTGTGTTTTGAACTGCCTCCTATTTCTCGTGTCCAAGAAATGGGGCAGTTCATATCCGCAAAGATATGAATAATTCAAAAAATTAGTTTGAGCTAGCGCCTATACTTAGCGTTCTCAAATGCAATCTTGAAGTCTTCGAGGAGCTCTCGAGGGACTTTCTCCTGATCTCCGTGATGGAGCTCCTGCATAAAGACATTGCTTATGGCTCCAAAAATCAGACGAGGAGCAATCTTATCTGCCAGAGGTACAAACTCCAGAGCATATCTTTTATCGTCAATGGTAAGCCAGGTGCCTCTCCAGCCGCCGATAGTTCCTTCAATATCAGACGCATGAGCCGAAGCAAAAACATTTTGATTGTTATCAAAGAGGTAGACGACGCCGTCTGCATCGACACCAACAAAACCGTCTGTAGCGCATTGCTCAAAACCAGAAACTATATGCGCACCACTGGTCCAGAACACCCAGTTCTTCTCGCCAGTCATAGACAGACCTTTCTAAACATCAAAAGTTTCATGTTTAAATGGTAGTAGGAGAACGATTTTAGGGCAAGTAATTTTCGGTCAAAAAGCATAGTTTACCTGCTAACTCAACCTACTGTTGAGTAGTTAGAAACCGTTGCGATACTAAACTCAACTGATGCGTTCTTGTTGAACGTATTGTTACGACTCATAGTGAAATCAGCGGCCCGCAAGCTATTTCAGTAATAATGAGTTGAGAAAAGGAGCAACTATGACTACTTCATCTGAGACCCTTGGTCGTCGTATTGCACGACTTCGTTTGGCTAAAACTGCAACGCAGGAGCGCCTGGCAAAGGAGCTGAACGTAAGTCCGCAGGCGGTGAGCAAGTGGGAGAACGACATTAACTATCCGGACATCTCGCTGTTACCAGATCTTGCGCGCTTCCTTGGTGTGTCCGTTGACGAGCTTTTGAGTGGCGCAAGTGCTTCCACTCAGGAGAGCGCTTCTGCCCAAGGGAACGCTGCTGCTCAGGAGAGCGCTGCTGTCCGGAGCGCTGCTGAGGTTATTTCCGTTGCAGCTGACGAGCCTGCAGAGATCGTAGAAGAGCCTATCGAGCAGGACAATCAGGGTATTGCCACTCAGTCTTCAGGTTTCAGCTTTGGCAAGCTTTTTGGTAAGAGCATGGTTAAAGTCGAGAAGAACGACGAGGCTGACGGTAGCAAGAAGAAGGGTGTCCGCCTTGGAAACGGCTCTGCAAAGCACGGTTTGCACGTATATGTTGTCTCCGATGACGGCGACGTTGTAGATATGTGCGTACCTCTGGGCCTGGCAAAGTTTGTTTTGAACTCGGGAATTCAGGTTAGCGGAAGCTATCTTAATCAGGAGACTCAGGAGCAGCTCTCTAACATCAATCTTGATGCACTTATGGATGCTGCAAAGACTGGCGAGAGTGGCACACTTGTGGATATTACTTCTGCAGATGGTGACGTTGTAAAGATCTGGTTTGACTAGACGCTACTAATTCCATAGACTGATAAAAAACGAGATACGCCCGGGCAGTTGCTTGTCGGGAAACGGTCTCGTTTTTTTGTTTGGCGTGTGTTTGACCAAGTTTACTATCTCGCATCACTTCTCATTTGATGTAAAATAGTGCTACTAAATTGCGTACTGGATAGTACGGGCTCAAGAGAGCCAATTATCTTTTTCGGCATCTTCATATTGCATGGAGATGCCATTTTTTAAAGGAGAATGTAATGGAGCAAATTGCTCTGTTGTTCGAATCTTCTGCAGAGAACCCAAATGTTGTCGATACTGTTTGTCATAACGAATGGTTAGCGGCTAAAGAGTTGCCACAGTTTGATGTTCATCTTTTTAATTACGAGGCATACCTTAATGGAGAAGAGCTAATTTGTGATAAAGCTCCAAGACATGACATGCCAACGTTTCTTCGCTGTCATCCAACCTCTAAAGAAAATTACAAACGCCTAGAACATGACCTTTTGTCTTTGGGGTATAGGCTTTTGACTGATTCTTGGCGCGTACTCGGTCCTGAGGAAAGGGGATTAGGAGGATATTCTTTTGTAGGTGATTATGAAATTGAGAATATTAATGTCGGCGCATGTTTTGGTTCAAGTGGTTATGGCTCCTATCCTCCTACCGTCTATGTTGTAAGAGACGCTGACGGTCCTCTTAGTGATTTGAATGAAAGTCTAGCTATAGGATATTTTTCAGGAGATGAGGGGGAAGAACTTGCTAAAAAATTTGAGAAAGCAAAAGGTACTTACTTTACTGGTAGGACTTTTTTCGAGAAATATGTAACACAACTTACATGCAATGATATTCCTGTGACTTGGAGAGTTTTTTATTTTGAAGGTAAAGCATTTTTTAAAAGTCCACTAGAGCCTGAAGCCTTAACAATTTGTCCCAATTTGCCTAAACCACCTAAAAAGCTTATTAGGGCGTTTCAGAATGTTGCCTGGAACCTGTTTTATGCTTGCGATTTCATCTTATTAAAAGAGGGCGTTTGGAAATGTAATAGGTTTTTTGACGGACAGATGTCTCAGATCACGATTGGTGAAGGCGCTAAAAATTTCTATACAGCACTTGCTAGATGTATAAAAAAGGCACCTCAAATCCCAGAATGGGTGTGGTGCCTTACTGCGGAAGTTAGAGATGAAAATAAGATTGGTGAGGATAAACGCATAGTTCATGGAACACGTCATTTTTCTCCGGGTACAAAAGTTTTTCTTCATCCACCAAATTGGGATGAACGTGTCCCTGCAATAGGCATCCCTCGTTATACAGATAAATATATACGCGTTGTTATGGATGTCAGAAAACTTGAACATTTTGCATTAGAGAAAGTAAGTGATCCAGAAATTGTAACTGCACTTCAAAATCCTGGTAACATCTGGATGTTTACCCACATGGCGCCAACTTCAGTTGGACGCGGCTACTGGGATCAGAGTGATGAATCAAAACAACGTATTCAGGAAGATATAGATTGGCTTTCTCATTTAGATCCAGATGGAAAGCGCTGGTCGTAACTTATTATATTGACATTACATTGTAGGCTTGTGGCAAATAATTTGACGTAATGCTGCAGCAACGCGTTCTTCTCGGCTGGTAGTGGAGATTCTTACATGAAGTCTTTGATTGTGTATTATTCGTATTCCGGCATCACAAGAAGGCTTGCTGAGGATATTGCGCTGATTACCGATGGTGAGTTGCTGGAGCTTAAGCCTCAAGAGCCCTATTCTTTCTCGTATAATACGGCGGTAAAAGAGGTTAGGGTTCAAATAGAAAAGGGCGTTTGTCCTGCGTTAATGCAATACGATATAGATGTTGCCGGCTTTGATACTGTTTTTATAGGATCGCCCAACTGGCTTAAAACATTTGCTCCTCCGGTGCTTTCGTTCTTACGGGCAACGGATTTGACTGGCAAGACAGTCATTCCGTTCTGCACGCATGGCGGTGGAGGATTTGGCAACATGATTGAGGAGTACCAGAGGGAGTGCGGTACTTCTCGTGTGATACCAGGGCTGGCAGTGAAAGGCACGTATACTTTTAGTGAAGTGCAAAAATGGCTGGAGTCGATAGGGTTGGACGATGCGAGTACTTCTAGCTGAAGACGAGAAGAGAATGGCTGCGGCTATCGTGGCCCTATAAAACGGGTGGCGTGTCCTCCCTCTATGCAGAGCGAAACTGCGCCACCAGCAATCCTTAATATATCACATTTTGTCTTGGATAAAAGTGCTCTACACAGACGTCTTTCTCGACAAGACGTCTTTTTTATTTATGCAGGTAGATGAGTGTATTATAAAATATGCGAAAATCGCATATTTATGGATTAACGTGCGGTTTTATAAATATTCTAAAATCGCATATTTTAGATTTTATCTGGGGCTACTCGGATTCCGTATCATCATGTACAAGCAGGGAGTTGAACAGCTCGTCGATATCGGTGTGTCGCTGAGCGGTTTCTTCCTCGGCGAGAGTCCATGAGCCGTCTTGGTAGTAAAGAGCGTCACCCTGACGAGCATTGCGTGGCAGCTCATCGACAGAAACGGTAAGCATATTGCCTGGTTGATCATCTAGTTCAAGCACAGCAAGATTGTTGTCTTCAAATCGATCAATAATTGCTTTCATTACTTGGTCCTCGATTTCGACGACGTGCCAGATTTATCTTGTGAGGTTGGAGCTACCACCGCGCCGGGTTTCTCGCCAGATATATCAATGTTTGTACCATCGCAGGTAATGGTAATGGTTCCGTTGGCGCCCGTACCCCAGATCTCTACGGAATGCTTGTGGAGGGCGTTCAGGACCGACTGCATGGGATGGCCGTAGGAGTTGTCCAGGGCGTATGAGACGACGGCGTAGGTGGGCGAGAGCCTGCGAACCAGCTGCTCATTTGTGCCTGTTCGGGAGCCGTGATGGGAGAGTTTGAGCACGTCAATGTGGCCAGGATTGGCGTCCAGGATGGCGCTTGTGGGCGCGTCTCCCGTGAAGAGGAACGTTTTGGTGCCCACGGTCAGCTTGATGATTATCGAGTAATCGTTGGTGTCGGGGAAATTTGCGTCTTTGGTGGGCCAAAGGATTTCTAGCTTGTAAGCATCGGTTTGATCGATGATGGTCCCTGCTTCGGCAAGGGTTATCTGCAGGTTATTGTTCTGGATGGCGGCCAGAAACTTTCTGTACGTTGCCGTGTTGTTTGTCTTATTTGGTGCGTAAATGGCCCCGATTTGGGTGCTGGAAATGATGTCCGCCATACCGCCGATGTGATCTTCGTCGGGATGGGTGGCCACCAGGTAATCAATTTTGTCTCGACCAAGTTCTTGGAGCACCTGGGCAATTTTTGGGGCAGATCCTGTGGGGCCTGCGTCGATGAGCATGGTTTTCTCGGGGAGTGCGATGAGAATGGCTTCTCCCTGGCCCACGTCGATGAACTTGATGGTTACGTTTGTGCTGGCCTGTGCGGTGTCAGACGGCGCGCTGGAGCCTGATTGTAATGACGCGCCAGGCGCTTGAACTGCGGTTTGTTGGCCCGAGGACCCCGCAGTAGATAGGGTGGTTGGAAGCGGTTGCGTGAGCGCTACGCTAAAGTAGAGCGCTACCGTCAGCGTGGCTAGTGCGATTCCAGCTTTCTGTTTTCCGGCGTATCGTTTATGGGGCTTGAGCTTGCCTTTTAGGAGCTTTTTGGAAGCACTGGCATCCTCGTAGATGAGGTTCAGAGCGTTCTCGATAACCGGGAGTGAAAAAATTGCTGGTAGAAGGTAAGAAAGCATCGACGGTGAGGCAAGGGTTTGCGCCAGGGCAAATGCGCCAACAATCAGCGCTGCGTTTATAGCAAGCCTGGTAAGTCCCGATTTCCAGCCTTTAAGATACAACTGTGGAATACCAAAAATGCCAAATACCAGGGAAAGAATGAGCGCAAATAAGTAGTCAGACTGCTTGCCGGAGGATGTACCGGATGATTCAGTTTTACTGTCAAATTGCTTTGGGTTAGGCATAAAACCTCTCTGGACACGTGCGTTCTGAAGAATCTTACCTTATTTGATCAGCCAGTCCAGGGCTTTCTGCATTCTTCCCTCAACGTTTTGGAAGTGATTTCCGCGGTTGAGCTCAAACGTCGAGATGATTCCTGCGTTCTGTAGCTTGCTGGCGAGAAGTTCGGCGTTTTCTCGCACGTGCATTATCTGTGGATTGGGGGTTCGTGCTTCTCGGTCGCCCAGCGAAAGATAGGCGTGTGTGAGGCCGACCACCCCTCCGCTGAGCTGCTGGTCAACGTAGTCCAGAAGGCCCGGGAACCAGAACGATCCCGAGACAGCTCCGATGCGTTGGAAAGTTGCAGCAGGGGCGTCGACGTGCGGAGCGGTGGCGTCGTGCTGGCAGCCGCGTGATACCTGCTGTGACACGCCGGCCCAGAGGCTGAACAGGCCCGCAAGTGAGTATCCCACAAGCACCCTATAGGTTGGCGGATCGGTGAGCTCCGACTCCGCCCAGGGGATGACCTGGTTGATAAGGGTATCGAGCGTTTTCTGAGCGCCGTCGCCAAAGTTTGGTCCCTTGGCAAAAACACGCGGGGCGCACCAGGGCGAGAAGTTCTCTTCCCACAGGTCAACGCCAACGTTCACTAAGCTGACGCCCTCAGGTACCTGAACGGGGGAGTTGTCGGCCACGTCACCTAGGAGGTAGACAATAGGAGCTCCTGCTACAGAGGACATCTGCGTGTGGATAGAAAGTCCGGAGATGATTGTTTTTCTCGCCACGGGGTTGGCGGGGTGTGTAGCTGCATCGGCGGTGGGGTGCGTACCCGCATCGGCGGTGGGGTGCGTAGCCGTGTCGGCGATGGGGCGCGTATCTGGTGTAGCGCTCATGCTACTCACTCAACGTCATTTGCAGGTAGTAGACGTTTTCGCGCAGGTGAGCGGCTACCTCGCGGTCGATGACACCCTCAAACTGCAGGCGCGAAATCTGGTCCAACTCAATACGCAGGGCGTTTTCTGCCACGTCGTCGGCGTATTTGCGAGCGTCCGCAATCTGCTGCCTAAAGTGAGGCGACATCTTGTGTGAGCTTAGATTGTAAGGCAGCAGGTAGGAGACTTGGGTGGTGCTGGAGTCATGCTCATCATTGATATTGATGCGGCCCCAGATGGACTCAATTGCTGACTCATGGTCAATCATCAGATTAGATGCGATGACTGCTAACTCTTCGTCGTCACCGTTAGCGATGCGCTCCAGGTCATCAAGCTCAGCGTATTCCATCTCAAGTGCGTATAAACACGCCTGGTAGTAGGACTGGTCTGCGTCCTCAAGGTGCCTGATTTCGCCGTCGATGATGCGTCGCGCTGCCAGCTTAAGCTCGTGAAGAGCAACGGTAATACGCGAGCGGTGGTTTGTTGTTGCAGCAATGTTTGCGATGGGTCCGTAATAGCCTACTGACCTGCGGATTGAAGTAATATCATCGACAATTTGATCCCACGGAATGGGGTTGTGCGTTTTAATATGGCGCTCGCGTAGCTCCTCGAGGCATTTCTGCTGGACTTCTGTCTCGTGAAGGACCAGCTTTTTAACAAGTTCGCCCGAGCCAGGGACCGTGATGCGAGAGGCAAACAAGCGGTTGGTATAGCGCGTGATAGTCAAACGAAGCGCAGGTAGATACTTTGCTTTGGCGTTTTCCGACTGCAACATGCTCCTGAGCTCGCCAAGAGTTGCCTCAAGAACGGCAATCTCTCCCTTGTGAAGACGTTCGGGCAGGTCAGAGTCTGCTTCAGGGGACTTTGATAGCACGGGCAACAGATTGTCCGCTAAAAGCAACGTGGCGAGAATAACGCCGGCAGCGATGGTAATCAGCAGATCCCTCTGCGGAAACGCTGCTCCGGACTGGGTTGTGAGCGGCAAGGTGAGGATAATCGACAACGTTACCGCACCTTTTGCACCTGCAACAGTGGTAACCAGCACATTTTTGATGATCTCGGCCGACGTGATTGAGATGGGTTTTATGGCGCACGTGGGTTTTGGCTGGTCATCGATCTGCTCCGAGGTTTGCTCCGAGCCCAGTTCAGCGAGCGGCTGGTCGGGCTTCTCGCCGTCGGAGCTGCTACCTGCGAGGTCATTCTCGCCGTCGACGGCGTCTTTACCGGTGCAGAGATGGCCGCCCTTGTGGAGTTTGTGAGTTTCCAGCGCGTAGAGCCATGCAAAGCGGACACCGTGCATGAACAGGGTAATCACGACAACAATTCCTAGAATCTGCAGGATATTGAGGCCGCCGTTGGTGCCAGGAAGCACGGCAAGGGGGAGCTGCATTCCTAGGAAGACAAAGATGGTACCGTTGATGAGGAAGCTGATGACTTTCCACGTGGAATCTGAGACCAATTTTTGCCGTGCAAACAGCGCTTTATTGCTCTGCCTTCGAGGGAGTGCAATCACCAAGCCAGCTGCTACAACAGCAAGTACGCCAGAAACGTGGAAGGTTTCGGCAAGAAGATAGACAAGAAACGGCGTCAGTACTTCATAGAGAACGTTTGCGACGGTGTCCTCGTAACCCAACCTACCAAGCATTGCATTGATGGTAGAGAAGGTAAAGCCAGTGACAATTCCCATTGCCACGCCGCCTACAAAAAGCACCGTGAAAGATCCCGCTGCGTCTACCAGCGAGAACGCACCCGTTACGGCCGCAGCTACGGAGAACTGGAATGCAACGACGCCGGATGCATCGTTAATCAAGGACTCTCCCGAGAGAAGTGTCTGCTGGCGATGGGTCAGGTGGATGTTGGACTTAAGTGCGGTAACGGTGGCTGCATCGGTTGGTCCAAGGGCCGAGGCCAGTGCAAACGCCGCAGCTAGAGGAATTGAGGGGACCATGAGGTGGAGGGCGTAGCCGACCGAAAGCACGCTGACAACTACCAGAGCAATCGCCAGCGACAAAATACTGTTCAGGTTGAGGAGAAGTGCACGAATGTTGGTTTCTCTCGTCTCGTTGAACAGGAGTGGGGCAATGAAGAGCAGCATAAAGAGCTCGGATTCCAGGTGAACCTCCTGAACGCTGGGCAGCACGAGCGCAACAAGCAGGCCGATAACAACCTGGATAACGGGGATGGAGACGTTGACAAACTTGTCGATAACCGAGGAAGCCGCGACGCACGTGAGAACGATGAGCACAAATTCGAATGTCTCCAACAGGCTTCCTTCCTGGTCGTAGGTGGCAACGGCGACGAGCGATGGGTCCGTGACGAGCAGCGGGTCCGTGGCGAGCGACGGATCCGTGGCGAGCGGCGGGTCCACGAGGGTTCCGAGCACACGGCGTTTCTCGCCAGATAACGCTTCATTCGAGTATATACGGTTTTGCGGCTCTAGCTTGACTTGGCGCAGATAACACATGGTTTCTGTGGTGGTTGGTTACTGTACGCACGTGCTTTTGGTTGCTCACGTGATCCAAAACCGATGCAATTATGTGTGCCTCACTGGTAAATGTAGGTTTTTGGAGCTCGATTAATCCAAAAGCACACTAATTATGGTTGTGTCCCGAAAAGTGGTGTAAGTAAGCATTTCAGGTGTTTAAAAGAAGTGCGGTTATTTCCTAAAATATAGT
>PPYE01454546.1_pt1 | contig 15429 bp, 12 predicted proteins | sample 1559881 | NCBI WGS metagenome assembly PPYE01 (sample SAMN08240022, study PRJNA423297) | Human gut metagenome, whole genome shotgun sequencing project. | reverse complement strand
CAGTTCGCTGGTTCTTCATCAGTTCCTGCTCACGTAGAAATGATGGGATTCCTGGGAATTGGTAACAACCCGATGGTAGGATGTACAGTAGCTTGTGCGGTTGATGTTGCTCAGGCTTTAGGTAAGTAATTCAGGTTACTTTATATAGATAAAGAACTCCTGTAATCTTAACGATTACAGGAGTTCTTTTTATTTGTAATAATTTGATATGGATAAATTTATTCAGAAATGTATTACTTCATATAAACCATATCATCTTTTCTTTCTCCTTTGTACCAATCAGTGTTTGATTTACATCCACTTTCAACCCACTTTGAATACCCTCCAGACACTATTTAAACTGGACAAATAGGTAGCTTTTAACTTGAATATACAAATATAAACCTGTAAGAGCAAATAATGTAGCTAATTCGAGAACTTTTGTATGACTTCGCCTGTTTACATAACAGATACTAAAACATTATACAACAATGCTACTCACATTCTTAAATACACTTGCCACTATTATCAGTGTTATTAGTCTGCTAATTGTCACTTACGGAGTATTAGTCTGCTTCATCGCCTTTTTACGCAATGAAATAAAACGATTCAACGGAACATATACGGTTAACAATATACGGCAGTTGAGGGCGGATTTTGGCACTTACCTTTTGCTTGGATTGGAATTTCTAATTGCTTCCGACATACTAAAAACTGTGGTTGATCCAACGTTGGACGAATTGGCAATCCTGGGTGGAGTGGTTGTAGTAAGAACTGTGCTTTCTGTATTTTTGAATAAAGAGATCAAAGAATTGGCCGAAAATGATTCAGCGAAAGAAATATAGCATATCGCCGCACAACTAAGTTTCTCCAAAGCCATATCTTTTTTATTGCCTGATATTTCTATTTTGCCTACCTTTGTACGGGAAACATTTACACACTGACTGGCAAGGAATAGAAACACGTCAAAAAAATGGGAATTACACATCTATCTATTGAGCTTACACTTGATCTGATTGCGTTAATTATAGGAATCATCCTTATTATACGTGCTAAAGACAATTATCCGAAATTATATTGGGGAATTATAGCAACCGGCATCGGCATTATGTTTTCATGGGAAAATATCGGATGGTTGACAATTGTCACAGACACTCCGGAATACAACTTCACAGAATTGCTCAACATAGAGAAAATGCTCAAATGGTATGCTTTAGCAAATATTGTAGCCCTGTTCCCTATCGCTTCTTTATCACCGGGCTATCTGAACCATTTCAGAATATTTACTTTTCTATTATTACCCATCATTACGATAACTGTAGGAATCAGTTATTTAGGTTTCAATGGGAATATCACTCCCATCCACTCCATAGATGAAATTATTCCGAATATCCATCAAATAGATGTCAAGCTTAGGGTTTGCATATTCCTGTTATCCGTTTTTACCCCACTCGTTCTTCTTATTTATCCGATGATGAATAACAAGACCTACCGCAGGATAAATAATAACATGTATCTATTCATCGGTTTTCTATTCGTATTTTTAGGGATATACATTTTGTTCACTCTAAATATCAATGAATTTGTTTTCAATCTGTTCGGCATTATGGCAATCGTTTTTACGGTCTTATTCTCCATACAATATTTACGTTATGAGAATCCGTTTTCGAACCATATAAACATGATTCATAATGCAAAGAATACGGAAAGCACTATAATGCTACAAGCTGGAAAGCCATCTCCTACTCTCCCGCTCTTCTCAACGATTGAAGCCTATCTTCAGGAACAGCATCCCTATACCGATCAACGGTATAATATAGAACTTTTAGCCAAGTCCCTGAATAAACAGGAACATGATATTTCAGCAGCAATCAAAAGTCAGGGCTTTACAGGTTTCCGGGAATACATTAATTATCTTCGACTGGAATATTTCAGACAGTTAGCCGCCGAAAATCCAAAGAGTAATGTAAAAGAACTGATGTTTGCATGCGGTTTCACCTCCCGGGCAACTTTCTATCGTAACTTTTCAGAAAAGTATGGTGTATCACCCAGTAAATTCATTGAGAATCAAAGAGTAGAACAATAATTTCTTTTTTTAAAAGCACAATTCTTAATAGTAAAAAGTGTCTCATTTCAGGAATGAGACACTTTTTATTTTTATAGCTAAAAGCAATCCGTTACTTTTGATGCAAAATAAAACTACGACGTTGGCATCATCAACAGATTAATCGAATACTAAGATAAATAGAATATGAATATTGACAATTGTAATCACACCGACACAGAAAAACATCAAGAAGAAAAGATCTTTTTATATACTACCATTACTGGAAACTTGCAACTAATCCATTTAGAACAGATTGGCTATTTCCGGTATAACTCCAAGAGTAAACTATGGGAAGCTGTATTAAATAATAATCATACCCTGGCACTCAAAAGAAATACAAACTCACAAAAGATATTGAGTCTGCATCCCTATCTTATCCAGATTAGCCAGTCACACATTATCAATATAAGCTATCTGGTTTCGATTGAAGACAACAATTGCATATTGCTTCCTCCATTTAATGAGATGGAACTTTTACAAGTAAGCAAGTCTTTTATGAAAAAGCTAAAAGAAAAATATCCATGTATCTGATTGTATATAGCTCATCTTTATGCTCTATGCAACACCAAGCAATTCCACTTCGAAGATCAATGTCGAGTAGGCAGGAATAGAATCAAAAGATTTGATACCGTATCCCATTGCATAAGGAATATAAATAATCCATTTATCACCAACATGCATTTTCTGAAGTGCCACCTGCCACCCTTCTATTACATCACTAAGACGTAGGGCATCGGGACAAGTACGCTCATAAGAATTATCAAACACCTGGCCATCAATCAGACTTCCTTTGTAATGCACGGTAACAATGCTCCGTGCACCCGGAGAAATCGTACTTTCGCCAGTTTCCAAAACTTTGTAATAGATTCCACACGGCAACGCGAAAACACCTTCCTGAAAAGATAGTTTTTTCAAAAATCGCCGATTGGCCTCTTTGTATTCTTTCTTTTTCCCCATAAATAAATTGATTAAGAACTTGCAAAAATAATCAGAATAACAAAGGATTTAGCATAAAAACTGTATATTTGTTTGTTGAACTATAAAAAACTTCTCACTATGGGACAAACAAAGACTACACGTAGCATCAGTGCTACCGGACTATTCTTACTTATCATGATGACTGTGGGCCTATATTCATGCACACGCACTCAAAAAGACATCATTCCTTCTGCCGATTATGCACCGTATGTAAATGCGTATACGGGAGGAGTCATCTCGCAAAATTCGACCATACGTATAGAACTGACCCACGACCAACCCATGGTGGATATGAACAATGAGTTAAAAAGCAATCCGTTCAGTTTCTCACCTTCATTAAAAGGAAAAGCATATTGGGTTAGCAACAACACCATTGAATTTGTGCCCGAAGAAGGAGCGCTGAAACCGGGAACACTTTACGAAGGAACTTTCCGGCTCGGAGACTTCATCGAAGTGGACAAAAAGCTGAAAGAGTTCAACTTCTCATTCCGTGTACAGGAACGTAACTTCACCCTGCAACTGGAATCATTGCCGATTACAGCTACCCGACCGAATGAAATAAATATTAAAGGAGAGATACGTTTCAGCGACGTAGTGAAAAAGGAAGAGGTAGAAAAGATGCTGACTGCCAGTGACGGAAAAAAGAGTTATCCGGTGGAAGTCACCGCAACCGACAATCATACCCGGTATTTGTTTAGTATCAGACAAATCCCCAGAGAAGCTGATGATTACCCCTTGACTATCACAGCCAACGGCAACGCAGCCGGCATCGACCGTAAACAAAGCGAAGAAGTACTGATACCGGCGAAAGATTGTTTCCGTTTCATGTCTGCCGAACGCATCGACCAACCGGAAAATGGAATCGAGATTGTTTTCTCCGCTCCCTTATCCACTACTCAAGATTTAAAAGGACTGATTGAGATCCCGGAAATCTCCTCATCGATCTTCCAAATCAGTGAGAACAGAGTTTTTATCTATTTCGAAGCAAACACACAGAACAAACTGACGTTGAATATCCATGAAGGAGTCAAAGACTGTCAAGGTAAAGCATTGGGAACTTCTCATACGATCTCATTCAGTGAAGTAAGTCTGAAGCCACAAGTGGAAATGTCTACTACCGCCGCTATCCTGCCCGATTCGAAAAGTCTGATTATTCCTTTCAGGGCTGTCAACCTATACGCTGTGGATTTGAGCGTGATCCGCATTTTCGAGAACAATGTATTGATGTTTATGCAAACCAATTCACTGGCCTCGGCCAATGAGCTACGCCGTTCGGGAAGACTGGTTTACAAGAAAACATTATGGCTTGCCAAAGATGCTTCCAAAGACATTCATCATTGGGGAGATTACTCGATAGACCTTGCCGGATTAATCCACCAGGAACCGGGTGCCATCTATCGTGTCATACTTTCATTTCGTCAGGAATACTCCGCTTATCCTTGTGGAGGAGGCGAGAATCAGGATATGAAATTCGCCGACAGCAGCACCTCCGACGGGCTGACCAAAGTAAGTGGAAGTGTTTTGTCCGAAGAAGATGAAGCAATCTGGAATACCCCCGAAGCCTACTATTATTACAATGGCGGAACAATGGACTGGAGTGTGTACCGATGGACGGAACGCGACAACCCCTGCCATCCGTCTTATTATATGGATTCAGACCGGGCAGCTGCCTGCAACGTTTTTGCTTCCAACCTGGGAATGATTGTAAAACGGAACTCACTGAATAAACTGTGGATTGCCGTTAGTAATATTTTGGATACAAAACCGATAGGGAAAGCACAGGTAACAGCGTATAATTTCCAATTACAACCCATAGGGAAAGGAGAAACCAATGGAGAAGGATTCGTTGAAATCACTCCGAACGGTGTGCCTTTCATTATCGTGGCAGAATCGGACAAGCAAAAAGCGTACGTCCGCGTTGTGGACGGTGAAGAACAGTCCGTCAGCAGATTCGACGTGGGAGGAAAAGATATTCAAAAGGGACTGAAAGGATTTATATATGGCGAAAGAGGAGTATGGCGCCCGGGAGACACGCTGCACATTTCCTTTATATTGGAAGACCGCGAAAAGAGAATCCCCGACAAGCATCCCGTAGCACTGGAGATTTACAATCCGAGAGGACAGTTCTACACAAAAATGATTTCAACACAAGGAATGAACGGATTCTATACATTCGACGTTCCGACACAGGCAACAGACCCGACCGGACTTTGGAATGCGTATATTAAGGTGGGAGGAACCACCTTCCACAAAGGTCTGCGTATCGAAACCATAAAGCCCAACCGCTTGAAAATAAATCTGGCATTGCCGAAGGTGCTTCAAGCCACGGACAAGAATTTCTATGCCCCACTCACTTCAACCTGGCTGACAGGAGCAACTGCCTCCAAACTGAAAGCCAAAGTAGAAATGTCTTTATCGAAAGTGAATACACAGTTTAAGAATTACGGACAATATATCTTTAACAATCCGGCTACGGATTTCACGACTATCAAAACAGATATATTTGACGGCACACTGGATGCAGAAGGAAAAGCAAATGTCATGCTGAAAGTTCCGACCGCAACGGAAGCGCCGGGTATGCTGAACGCCACTTTCACCACCCGCGTGTTCGAACCGGGAGGAGATGCCAGCATCTACACTCAAACAATTCCATTCTCACCATTCACCTCTTATGTCGGTATCAATCTGAACCAGCCAAAAGGCAAATATATTGAAACTGACAAAGATCATGTATTCGATATTGTAACTGTAAACACGCAGGGACAGTTAGTGAACAGTTCTAATCTGGAATACAAAATATACCGCATCGGCTGGAGTTGGTGGTGGGAAAACAGTGGTGAATCTTTCGGAACGTATATCAACAACAGTTCCATCACTCCTGTTGCCAGCGGCAATTTACAGACAAGAGGCGGAAAAGCATCTTTCAAATTCCGTATCGATTATCCGTCATGGGGACGCTACCTGGTTTACGTGAAAGATAAAGAGAGTGGACATGCCACCGGAGGTACAGTTTATGTTGACTGGCCGGAATGGCGGGGACGTTCGAGCAAGACTGATCCCAGCGGTATCAAGATGCTTGCTTTCTCGCTGAACAAAGATTCTTATGAAATAGGAGAAACAGCCACAGCAATCATTCCTGCAGCAGCGGGAGGACGTGCACTGGTATCCATAGAAAACGGTTCTACCGTATTACGACAAGAATGGATAGAGGTTTCCAACGGAGGAGATACGAAATATACATTCAAGATTACACCGGAGATGACTCCGAATGTATATCTGCATATCAGTCTGTTACAGCCTCACGCGCAAACAGTCAATGACCTGCCTATCCGTATGTATGGCGTCGTTCCGGTATTCGTGACTAACAGTCAGACGGTGTTGCAACCGCAGATACAGATGCCGGAAGTGTTACGCCCGGAAACCAACTTCAATGTGACCGTCAGCGAAAAGACCGGAAAACCGATGACTTATACATTAGCTATTGTAGACGACGGTTTGCTGGATCTTACCAATTTCAAAACCCCGGACCCATGGAATGATTTCTATTCACGCGAAGCACTCGGCATCCGGACATGGGATATGTATGATAATGTATTGGGAGCTTCCGCCGGAAGTTACAGTTCACTTTTCAGTACGGGTGGAGACGCCACATTAAAACCTGCCGATGCAAAAGCAAACCGCTTCAAACCGGTAGTCAAGTTTATAGGTCCTTTCTATCTGGGAAAAGGTAAGAGCCAGACGCATACGCTGAAACTTCCGATGTATGTAGGTTCGGTACGTGCCATGGTGGTTGCCGGACAAGAGGGAGCGTACGGCAATGCGGAAAAAACGGCTTTCGTGCGGACTCCGTTAATGATGTTGTCCACCTTGCCCCGTGTGCTTAGTATTCAGGAAGAAATCACCGTTCCGGTAAATATCTTTGCGATGGAAAATCAAGTGAAGAATGTAACCGTATCACTTCAGGCATCCGGTGGAGGAGTACAGATTGTAGGGGCCAACCAACAGTCGCTCAAATTTAGCCAACCGGGTGACCAGCTCGTGTTCTTTACCTTAAAAACAGGTAGTAAAACAGGAAAGGCTACCATCCATCTGACAGCCAATGGTGGCGGACAACAAACTAAAGAAACCATTGAAATAGAAGTACGCAACCCGAATCCGATAGTAACCCTGCGCAACAGTCAATGGGCAGAAGCCGGACAAAGCAAAGAACTTTCATACAATCTAAGCAGTTCTTCTGCAAATAACCAGATAAAGCTGGAAGTATCACGCATACCTTCGGTTGATATCAGCCGCCGGTTCGACTTCTTATACAACTATCAGCACCATTGTACGGAACAGTTGACTTCCAAGGCTTTGCCTCTTCTGTTTGTCGGTCAATTCAAAACAATAGATAAGATAGAAGCCGAAAAGATAAAGACAAATCTACAGGAAGCTATCCGGCAGATTTATGGTCGTCAACTCCCCAATGGCGGATTTGTATATTGGCCGGGAAATGCTGTTGCCGACGAATGGATCAGTTCTTATGCAGGAATGTTCCTGACACTGGCACAAGAAAAAGGATACGCCGTTCATTCGAACGTATTGAACAAGTGGAAGCGTTTCCAACGTGCTGCCGCACAGAACTGGCGGATGCCGCAGGATGCAAGCGGCTGGCAACAATGGCAGTCGGAATTGCAACAGGCTTTCCGTTTATATACGCTTGCATTGGCAGGAGCACCGGAATATGGGGCCATGAACCGGATGAAAGAACAGGCAGGATTATCCATTCAGGCTAAATGGAGACTGGCAGCAACCTATGCACTGACCGGAAAGATGAAACCGGCTGAAGAACTGGTGTATAATGCGGAAACAACAGTAAGCCCCTACTCTTCCATGAATCAGATTTACGGTTCCTCCGACCGTGATGAAGCTATGATTCTGGAAACACTGATCCTGATGAACCGGGAACGGGATGCTTTACAGCAGGCAAAAGTCGTTTCAAAGAATCTGTCACAAGAGGAGTGGTTCAGTACACAATCCACCGCTTTTGCTCTTATGGCAATGGGACGTCTGGCTGAAAAGCTGTCAGGCACATTGGATTTCGTATGGACATGGAACGACAAACAACAACCTGCCGTGAAATCGGCTAAAGCTGTGTTTGAAAAGGAAATCGCCACCACTCCCAAATCCGGTATGATTGCTGTGAAGAATCAAGGAAAAGGAGCGCTTAGCGTAGACCTTATCACACGCACACAGTTGTTGAACGATACATTACCGGCCATCAGCGACAATCTTCGCATGGATATAAGATATGCCAACCTGAACGGTACACCGATCTCTGTCAATGATATTATACAGGGAACTGACTTTATGGCTATCACCTCCATATCCAATATTAGCGGAACTTCCGATTACACCAATCTGGCACTGACGCATATCATACCGTCCGGTTGGGAAATATACAACGAAAGAATGGTTGCCCCCGAAACGGAAAGCGGAGCAGCCGACGGTTCCGGTAAATCCGTCAGCAAATATAATTATCTGGATATACGCGATGACAGGGTATTAACTTATTTCAATTTGCGTCGTGGTGAAACAAAAGTATTCACTGTCAGACTGCAAGCGACTTATGCAGGTAACTTTATTCTTCCTGCCGTTCAATGTGAAGCAATGTATGATGTAAACGTACAGGCACGCAGCAAAGCGGGAAGAACAACTGTCAGTCGATAGCTTTTAACATTTAAATGAATCCTATATATAAATTCTTCAAACGATTATCTGTTACTAAGAAAGTAATGACAATAAGCATTGCTCTTTTGATGATAGGATACATCTTTTGCCTTCCCCGGCAACTGTTTCATGTACCCTACTCCACCGTTGTGACTGATCGAAACGAAGAATTACTGGGAGCACGTATCGCTTCGGATGGTCAATGGCGGTTTCCTCCCCGAAAGACAACACCTGAAAAAATCAAGCAATGTCTTATTACCTTCGAAGATAAACACTTTTACCACCATTGGGGAGTTAATCCGCTATCTACCGGAAGAGCACTCTATCAGAATTTAAAGAATAAACGTGTTGTAAGCGGAGGCAGTACCCTTACCATGCAGACCATCCGTCTCGCCCGGAACAAACCCAGAACTATCGGAGAGAAAGTCATCGAAATGATCTGGGCTACCCGTTTGGAGTTTCGGACTTCCAAAGAGGAAATCTTATCCATGTATGTCTCCCATGCACCATTCGGAGGAAATGTAGTAGGACTGGATGCTGCTGCCTGGCGCTACTTCGGTCATTCTGCCGAAGATTTATCATGGGCGGAATCAGCCATGCTGGCCGTCCTGCCCAATGCCCCCGCCATGATTCATCTATCCAAAGGACGAAAAACACTACTTTCCAAACGCAACCGTTTATTGAAACAACTTTTTGAAGAAGAGATTATTGATGCGTCCACCTATGAATTGGCTATCAGCGAACCGTTACCCGACGAACCACATCCTCTTCCTCAAATAGCCCCCCACCTGGTTACCCGCTTTTATCAAGAAAGAAACGGATTATATACCCGCTCAACCATCGATAAAGGAATACAAACCCATATAGAGAGTTTGGCGGAACGGTGGAGCAATGAATTTAATCGAAGTGATATCCGTAACCTGGCTATCCTAATTATAGACATTCCCACCAATCAAGTGGTAGCATACTGCGGAAATGTACATTTCGACCGTAAGCAAGGGGGGAATCAAGTAGACGTGATTCAAGCTCCCAGAAGTACAGGCAGTATTTTAAAACCCTTTCTCTATGGTGCCATGCTACAGGAGGGAAGTCTATTACCGCAAATGCTGTTACCGGACGTACCCGTTAATATCAACGGCTTTACTCCACAAAACTTCAGCCTGCAGTTTGAAGGAGCCGTCCCCGCTTCCGAAGCTCTTGCCCGCTCATTGAATATCCCGGCTGTCACCATGTTACAAAGATATGGAGTACCCAAATTTCATCACATGCTGCAACAAATGGGGTTCAAGACTATCAACCGATCAGCCTCCCATTATGGATTATCACTCATTTTAGGAGGTGCCGAAGCTACTTTATGGGATGTGACGAATGCTTATGCACAAATGGGACGAAGCCTCTCCAACAGTCATTCCAACGACCTTCCCCAAGAAAAGGAAGTGCAGATACTACTGGGAACAGAAGAAAAGACAGTTTCGGAAAGAGATGGTTCAAGAAAAGTTACTTCAGGAAAGACCATTTCAAGAAAAACAACTTCGAGAAAGGATATATCAGAAGGAGTTATTTCAGAAGGAGTCATTTCGGCAGGAGCGGCCTGGCTCACCCTTTCCGCCTTAACAGAAGTCAACCGCCCTGAAGAAATTGACTGGAAATCAATCCCCTCGATGCAGACTATCGCATGGAAGACCGGAACGAGTTACGGATTCCGTGATGCCTGGGCCGTTGGCGTGACTCCCCGCTATGCAGTAGGCGTATGGGTAGGAAATGCAACCGGAGAAGGAAAACCCGGATTGGTCGGTGCACAGACAGCCGGTCCCGTATTATTCGATATATTCAATTATCTCCCATCTTCACCCTGGTTTGAACGTCCCACAGGAATTTTTGTTGATGCAGAGATATGCCGTCAATCCGGTCATCTGAAAGGACGTTTCTGTGAAGAAACCGACACCGTACTGATCCTTCCCGTCGGATTACGGACAGAGGCTTGTCCTTACCATCATCTCGTCACACTATCCGCCGACGAAAGCCACCGCATCTATGAAAACTGTGCAAACACGGAACCTACCATTCAGAAATCATGGTTTGCCCTGCCGCCCGTATGGGAATGGTACTATAAACAACACCATCCGGAATATAAACCGCTGCCACCTTTCAAAGCCGGCTGCGGAGAAGATTCTTTCCAACCCATGCAGTTCATCTACCCTCCGATGAACGCCCACATCAAGCTGCCCAAGCAACTGGATGGCAGCAAAGGCTTTATCACGGTGGAACTGGCACACAGCAATCCCAATGCCACTATCTTCTGGCATCTCGACGACACCTATCAGACACAGACACAGGATTTCCACAAAATTTCCCTGCAACCTGCTCCCGGCAAACATTCCCTGACGGCAGTAGACGGAGAAGGCAACACAGTTTCCACCACTTTCTTTATCGAATAAACATCTTATTTTATTATCTTTGCCGCATGAAACAGCCATTAAAAGAAAACGGTGGACTACCGGCATCTATCCTCTGGACACTTGCTATTGTGGCCGGTGTCTCGGTAGCCAACATCTATTATATTCAACCTCTATTAAATATGATACGCCATGAACTTGGCATATCAGAGTTCAGAACTAACCTGATTGCCATGGTCACGCAAATAGGCTATGCGGCAGGATTGTTGTTTATCACCCCTCTGGGAGATTTATATCAGCGTAAGAAAATCATCCTGGTCAACTTCACCGTTCTGATATTCTCTCTATTGACTATCGCCCTGACGCACTATTTTCATTTGATACTTATCGCTTCATTCCTCACGGGAGTTTGTTCGATGATTCCACAAATATTCATTCCGATAGCCGCCCAGTTCTCCCGTCCGGAAAATAAAGGCAGAAATGTAGGGATTGTCTTATCAGGACTATTGACCGGCATTCTGGCTTCACGTGTCGTCAGCGGATTTATCGGTGAACTGATTGGCTGGCGGGAAATGTATCACATCGCTGCAGGCATGATGTTTATCTGCGCAATCGTTGTATTAAAAGTCCTTCCTGACATTCAGACCAACTTTCAGGGAAAGTATAGCGGCCTGATGAAATCTCTGTTAGCCTTAGTGAAAGAATACCCGCAACTGCGGACCCGCGCGCTTCGAACCGTATCAATACAGTTTTCATGACTACTTACTTTATTGGCGGTTCAATGGGAACATTTCTGGCGGGCAGCTTTTGGCAACTGTATGGTTGGCACGGAGTTATCGGTACCGGAGTCGTTTTAACCGGAATTTCTTTATTAATTACGACTTTCTACAAGAAGTGAGTCAACAAAACAGACGGTCAAACCGTTTATTACAATAAAAAAGCCAATGAAATACGGAGTTAACAGACAAATCTTACTTATCACAGCCGGCACCGTCTGGATTATAGCCGGTGCGAATATTCTGCGAATAGGAATTGTAACCTGGTTAAACACCTCCCAAGATTGGATGTTCAAAATAGGAGAAGCTACCGTCGTTTTCTTGTTATTCTTCGTTCTGGTGTTCAGAAGGCTTTATTATAAACATACCCAGCGAATCGAACAAAAGAAAGAACACAGAAATTGCCCGTTCTCCTTTTTCGATGTGAAAAGTTGGATTACAATGATCTTCATGATTTCTCTGGGAATTACCATACGTAGCTTCCATCTTCTGCCCGAAACGTTCATTTCTGTTTTCTATACCGGATTATCCATTGCCCTCATCCTGACAGGGGTACTTTTCATCCGTTACTGGTGGATAAGGCGTAAGACTTTCGCTAATTGAGCCGGTCTTATACATATTCCAATCAAATACAAACTTATAATAATTTTTATTGCCTGACGTTTTGAAGCAAAAGATTTCATTCTTTTTTGTTGTATCTTTGCGCGGCTATAAACAAAACAGTAGCCGGAAAACAAATAAAAGGTTATAAGAATCAACATGAAGAAAGCCCCCTCTCCCCTTGTATCATTGATACCGATCATTGTACTGGTGTTATTATTGTTTGCCACTATCCGCACATTTGGCAGTGATGCCCTAAGCGGCGGAAGCCAAGTGTCACTACTCACCACTACAGCTATTTGTATCCTTATCGGTATGGTGTTCTATAAAATTCCCTGGAAAGATTATGAGCTCGCCATCACCAACAATATTGCCGGAGTGGCAACAGCCATTATTATTCTATTGATAATCGGTGCGTTGAGCGGGATCTGGATGATTAGTGGAGTAGTGCCTACGCTAATCTACTACGGGATGCAAATTATCCATCCCAGTTTCTTCCTGGCATCTACCTGCATCATCTGCGCATTGATTTCCGTTATGACCGGAAGTTCGTGGACTACCATTGCTACCATCGGTATCGCCCTGATGGGTATCGGAAAGGCGCAAGGTTTTGAAGACGGTTGGATTGCCGGAGCCATTATTTCAGGAGCATACTTCGGAGATAAAATATCTCCTTTATCCGAAACCACCATCCTGGCCTCTTCTATCACAGACACTCCCTTGTTCCGTCACATCTTTCAGCCGGATTTGTTGGAAGAAATTTCAGGAATTGCCGCTTCCGGATTCGATTCACTGTTTAAAGGACTAATGATGACTATCTACGGAGAGACAAATTTACACACGGATAATGCCGTTCTGACAGATTTAATTGCCACACGTGGCATGTCAGGAATGATGAATACGATTTGGTTGATACTATGTGCCATGTGTTTCGGCGGAGCAATGACAGCAAGCGGTATGGTGGGAAGTATCACTTCCATCTTTGTGCGCTTTATGAAGAAAACAGTCAGCGTGGTCAGTGCGACGGTTTGTTCCGGTCTGTTTCTTAATCTGACCACTGCCGATCAATATATCAGTATTATTCTGACGGGAAATATGTTTCGCGATATTTATGCCAAGAAAGGGTATGAAAGTTGCTTACTAAGCCGTACCACGGAAGATGCAGTAACCGTTACATCCGTATTGATCCCGTGGAACAGCTGTGGAATGACTCAAGCCACCATCTTGAGTGTACCCACACTTGTGTATCTCCCTTATTGTTTTTTCAACATTATCAGTCCTTTAATGAGTATCACCGTGGCAGCCATCGGATATAAAATTGCACGACGTTCGTGAACAATCTGGCATACACTTTGTTTTTGCAATAAACGAACAACATATTAAACCTAAACAAAAAAAAGTTATGAAAAAGTTTATTGCATTAGTAGCATTAGTATTAGTGAGTGCAAGCACAATGATGTATGCACAAGAAAGTAACGCAGCAGCACGCCGCGCAGAAAGAAAAGCTCAAAGAGATGCAGAGAGAGCGAAACTCCGTGCCGAAGAAGAGGTGCAGGACATGGCAGCCTATCAACAAGCTGTACAGGCTTTGAAAAACAAGCAATTTGTATTGGAAGCTAATCAGGTTGTCTTCCGCAACGGTATGAGTGCTTTTGTTACTTCAAACACCAACTTCGTCCTGATGAACGGCAACAGAGCTACCGTACAGACTGCTTTCAACACTCCTTACCCAGGTCCTAACGATACAGCTTCGGTTAGTATCAGCCCGAACTTCAGCAACAACAACCTGACATTGAACGGAAATATCGTTCCGCTTGACCAATCAAATATCTTCAAGGGACGTTCCTGGTAATCCGGATACAAGAATCTTATCATAACTCCGCTACAAATCACGCAAAATGCGTACATTTGTAGCGGAGTTTTTTTTTATTCAGTATGGCTTATGAGAGAATTTATCATTGCAGACAATCAGGATATCAGTAAGGCAGGAATGATGTTCCTGTTGAGTAAACAAAAGGAGGTATCCCTCCTTTTAGAAGCTGACAACAAGGCTGAACTGATTCAGCAGCTACGATTGTATCCGCAAGCAGTGATTATTCTGGATTATACTTTGTTCAATTTTGCGGGGGCAGATGAATTGATTGTCTTGCAGGAAAGATTCAAGGAAGCCGACTGGATTCTATTCTCTGACGAACTAAGCCTGAACTTTCTCCGTCAGGTATTATTCAGCAGCATGGCTTTCGGGGTAGTGATGAAAGATAACTCAAAAGAAGAAATCATGACTGCCATTCAATGCGCCACCCGCAAACAAAGGTATATTTGCAATCATGTCAGCAATCTGCTGCTTTCGGGAACTTCTTCTCCGCTGGCAGCGTCAAGTATGGACGACCATTTGCTGACGCAGACAGAAAAGAATATCCTAAAAGAAATTGCATTAGGGAAAACAACGAAAGAGATTGCCGCAGAGAAAAATCTTAGTTTCCATACGATCAACAGCCATCGTAAGAATATCTTTCGCAAATTGGGAGTGAATAATGTGCACGAGGCTACTAAATATGCGATGAGGGCAGGGATTGTGGATTTAGCCGAATACTATATCTGACACCGCTATTCACTAACCTCTACCCCTCTAAGGGAACTATTTAACAGATAATTTCTCCGCTTCCCACACAAACTTTCGCCTCTTCATCATAAATCACCCCAAACTGCCCCGGAGCAATGCCTTGCAGCTTTTCAGAGGACAAAATGTGGAATTGCTTCTCCCCTTCCTGTATCAGTTTTCCTTTGGTAAAGTCGGGAGTGTGACGAATCTTGAAAGTGATGTCTATCTCCTTCTCCTGCCCTTTCCAGGGATTATCAGTAATGAAATGGAAATCATGCATCC
>PPYE01233526.1_pt1 | contig 15430 bp, 13 predicted proteins | sample 1559881 | NCBI WGS metagenome assembly PPYE01 (sample SAMN08240022, study PRJNA423297) | Human gut metagenome, whole genome shotgun sequencing project. | reverse complement strand
TCAATTACTTGCGTAAATTCGATGGAAGTGTCTTATATCCACATAGCTAAAGCAAGGGGTTTTACGACACATTGGATAAGTTGTTTCAGAAAGAGTGTCAACGGATAATGCGAAAGCCTTTTATTTCCTCTTCATCCCCCGGATCTTTTCTTTCTCTTCTTTCCTCACCCGGAGCGATTCTGTGATTTTCTGCAGTGCTTTGTTGTATGTAAAATCATCCAGTTTGTTTTTCATGAGATACTGCATCGTCAACTCCGGATGCTGAACATAATAAATGGACACCGCCCATGCCACTGCCATTTTCACATAGTAATCCTCCAGTGTGATCTCATCAAAATATAGAAATGCTTCTTGCAGATAGATTTCCTCCCCAAAATGATCCAGCGCCATAACAACACCGAATCTGACTGTGTAAGCCTGATCCGACTGCATGCACTGCTTTACAAATGTCCACATCTCTTTCTTATCGTTCTTTGCAGGTTTCAAGGTGCTGCAAAAACTGTCACAGACCGACCAGTTATCGATTTGTGGAAGAAAACGGCAAATCTGGCTACACCGTTCTTCCCATTCCATCTTCGCATATCCGATCACAAATCCCCGGATCATCGTCTCCTCGAATGTTTGCTCCACTTCCGATCCCTCTTCCAGGTAAGCTCTCCAGTTTCCCTTTGCGATCTCTTTTGCAAGCTTCCTGAGATGGGGGAGTCTGACACCGCAGATCCGCTCCGCTTCTACATTCGGAAGCAGGCGGGCGGAAAATTGCTGATAGGAAGGGTCTGATAATTCTTCGATTCTTTTTCTGACTTCTTCAACTGTCATCATCTTTTCCTCCTACGATTTTTCATTCCCTTTTTCCATTGTTGCCAGCAGTGCAAGAAACCGCTCGCCGTATTTCTCATATTTCTTTTCTCCGACACCGGTCACCTGAAGCATTTCTTCTTTCGTCTTTGGATGCAGCATACACATGTGTGCCAGAGTTTTATCGGAAAATACAATATAAGGCGGAACCCGCTCTTCTTTTGCGATCGCAAGCCGCAATTCCCGAAGCTGTGCAAACAATGACGGATCTGCTTCTCCTGTAACTTCCGAGGACTTGCGCACCTTTTTCTCTTTCTTTTCCACCTTGCGCTCTTTGGCAGCTTTCATAAAAACTTCTTCGCTCTCTTCCAAAAGCTGTCTGGATTTTTCCGTCAGATGGAGTACCGGATACTCTTCTTTTGTCAGCAGCAGATATTCATTTAAAATCAAATGATTCATGATCTGCCGCAGGCGAAAGACCGGGATTGCTTCCATCGTTCCGTATGTTTCATTTTCATCCATGTGATATTTTAAAATCTTTGCGGACTTTCCTCCATGAACGGTTTCTATGATCACATTGATCCCATACCGCTGTCCACTTGTCCGCACACAGTTTACCATCGCCTTTGCCGGAGCAGTCACATCGATTTCCTCAAACTGCGTCAGGCAGTTCGAACAGTTCCCACAGTAATTTGCCCCATATTCTCCGAAATAGCGCAGCATATACTCCCGCAGACATTCATTGGTAAAGCAGTAATAGGTCATCTTCTGAAGCCGTTCCCGCTCGCGTTCTCTGATCAACTCTGCTGTTTCCGGATCAAACTCTCCCTGGTCCCCTGCCTGCTCAATAAAAAACTGGTTTGTGATCACATCCTGACCGGAATAGAGCAAAATACATTCGGACGGCATCCCGTCTCTTCCGGCCCTCCCCGCCTCCTGATAGTAACTTTCCATATTTTTCGGCATATTGTAATGGATCACAAAACGGACATTCGACTTATCAATTCCCATCCCAAATGCATTGGTCGCCACCATGATCTGCTTCCTGTCATAGATAAAATCTTCCTGGTTCCGTTTTCGCTCTTCGTCACTGAGTCCTGCGTGATACCGTGTCACTTCCAGGCCTTCTTTGATCAGCTTCTCACAGACTTCCTCGACAACTTTCCTTGTCAGACAGTAAATGATCCCACATTCTCCTTCATGCTCTCTCAGATAAGCGGTCACCGCCGCAAACTTCTCTCTTGGATGCTCTACACAAAACCGGAGATTTGCCCGGTCAAATCCGGTGGTGATCATCGCAGGCTCCCGCAGGTTCAACAAGGCAATGATATCTTCCTTCACTTCCGCTGTCGCCGTCGCTGTAAAGGCACTCAGAACCGGGCGTGTGCCAAGATAATTGAAAAATTCCGCAATCTTCAAATAACTCGGTCTGAAATCCTGCCCCCACTGCGATACACAGTGCGCCTCATCTACACTCACCATCGAAATCTCTGCATCCCTTGCAAATCCAAGAAAACTTTCTGTCAGAAGCCGTTCCGGCGCCACATAGATGATCTTATACCGCCCTTCTTTTGCATAACGGAGTGCGGTCAGATACTGTCCCTGGGTCAATGAACTATTCAGAAAAGCTGCGTGGACACCTGCCTGATTCAATGCGGCGACTTGATCTTTCATCAGAGAAATGAGTGGTGAAATGACTAATGTGATCCCCGGCATCAAAAGAGCCGGAATCTGATAGCAGAGTGATTTCCCTGCCCCGGTCGGCATAATTCCAAATACATCCCGGCCGTTCATCATGTGTTCGATCAGAAATTCCTGCCCCTCGCGAAAGGAATCGTATCCGAAATAGTGCTTTAAGATATGTAATGCTTCTTCTTTTTTGTACAAAATCAATTTCTCCCTTCCAGGCTCTTTACATTTTCTATCATTATGATATGATACAAGGCGGAAATAATCAATGCTTTTAAGGAGGAATCTCTATGAATCCAATGCAATTACTGCAACTAAGAAATCTTTGGAACGGCTTCACTTCTAGACATCCAAAGTTTCCAAAATTTATGAATGCAGTCTATCAGAATGGACTTTGTGAAGGAACCGTAATGGAAATCCAGATCCGTACACCTGATGGAAAAGAATTTGCCTCCAATCTGAAAGTGACAAAAGAAGATTTAGAACTTCTTCAGCAAATGAGGTCGATGCGTTAAATCGACCTCATTTTTCAACTAAAATCCCATCTCTTCGTAGTCCTCTTTTGTAAACCGGTGATAGATCACATGACTTCCCTCAAATTTGACACAATAATAATATGCATCCGGTTTCTGATCTGCAAAATAGATCAGCACATCGAACTCACCTTCTTTAATCTTCTCAACAACGGTATGGTCGGAATACTTCTCACAGATTTCCAATAATTTTTCCAGAGTACATCCATGTACGGACACTGCTGTGATCCACTCGTTTAAAAACGGATTCTCCGGCGCCCGCTCATGTACATAGACTGCCCCTTCCGGCGGGATACAGAGGCAGAAGCGGTCTTTTTTGTGAGACACGGCAACGTTTCCCAAATATTCTGTATGTCCTCCGAACCATTCCAGTTCCTGCTGCAGTTCTTCTATAGAAAGTTCTTTTCCCAACAACCGAAGTAAGGAATCCGCCGGATAATACAGACGGATCGTCTCCTTCTGATACCCAAGCTTGATCTGCTCCTCTTTGATCAGGTCGATCAGATTTTGTTCCAGTTTTTGATACTCCTGCTCCATGTTTTTTGTTCCCCTTTCTTTTCTTATCGGTACTGTTATCTTTATCGCTGTTACCAATGTGCTATTTTACTTTTCGTCCGGAGACGTATTTTTCTATAATGTGTCTGTCGTCTGACAGATAGAGCATACGCTCCAGACGGTCACGCACCGTCAGTTCCTGTGGATGTGCAATGCTGCTGTCATCTAAAACAAGCGCATCAAACTCATATCCCTCTTCCAAGCTTCCAACCTTTCCGAAAAATGCCCCGCCACCTTTTGTTCCAAGATAGAATGCTTCCTCCACGGTCAGCGGCTTCTGTGTATCATCCACAAGCCTCCAGCGCATTTTGGAACATTGGATCGCATCTGCCATCGCCCGGAAGATCGAAGCGCTGTACCCTGCTGCCATGTCGCTTCCAAGCCCGGTCGGGATTTTCTCGGACAGGAACCTTCTCACAGGGGCGATCCCTGAGGAAAGATTCATATTGGACTGTGGGCAGTGCGCCACATATACCTGATTGTTCTTCATTTTTTCAATCTCTTCCGCTTCCATCCAGATGCAGTGTGCCATGATGGTCGGACAATCCCCTCCAAAGAGCCCGAACTGTTCATATGCCTCGCTGTAATTTGACACATTCGGACAGAGTTCTTTCACCCATGCGATCTCACCCGGATTTTCAGATAAGTGGGACTGTACCGGCAGTTTTTTCTCTTTCTGCAGTTCTGCCAGTCCCCGCATCAGCTCATCTGTGCAGGAAGGGATAAATCGTGGTGTGAGGATCGGTCTGACATGTTGAAAACGTCCATCCGTTTCTGCAAGCCATCTTCTCGTTTCTTCCAGCGATCTTTTTGCACTTTCTTCCTCCAGATCCTTCCCTCCGTTTCGGTCCATATTCACCTTTCCCACATAGGCCGACAACCCGGAATCTTCCAAAAGTTCCATCAGGATCTTCGTTCCCTCCACATGCATTGTCGCGAAAATGACCGCCCTTGTCACATCACTTTTTTTTAGTTCTTCCACATACATCGTATATGCCTGTCTTGCGTACGCTTCACTGGCATACTTTGCCTCCTCCGGAAACGTATGCGTATTGAGCCACTCTAACAGTTCCAGATCCATGCCAAGTCCCCGGAACGCATACTGAGGCGCATGCGCATGAAGATCCACCATCCCCGGGACGATCAGGGCATCTCCGCAGTCTTTCACCGGAAGTCCCTGATACTCCTTAGGGATTTCCGAAAATACCCCCGCACTCTTTCCATCCACACAGATGACATACTGCCCCTCGGCCACCCGCAGTCTGTCCATCGTCTCGCTATAACAAATATTTCCTTTTAAAATAAAATCGGTCTTCATTTTGTTTCTTCCTCACTTTCCCAAACATTGTTGCCGAAAGTTCACAACTCCATTCCGACAACTTCTATATTTTCACGCAGAAAATGGGGCGATGCAAAAAGTACACTGCCTCCCTGCATCTCCCCACTTATAGTCAACTATTCCGGTAGTTTGTAGAAACGTCCAACCAATCTTGAACATATATAAGTTCTGCTCACTTCCACTTCATTATAAAAGATTCCATTTGAGAAGTCAATTCACGACAAACACTTGTTTCTTGTATCCAGAACTTTTACAAAATTTTCTCTTCTCTTTTTCTTAGAATTCCTCTGCTTTTTTTGAAATTTCCTGCCTGAACCGGCAGACTGAATATTGACAATCCCGATACTGACTTCCCTTTCTTTTTGAAAAAACAGTATCAGGATTTTTTGATTTTTATCTTGCGAAATGCATTAGATATGCTTTAGATTTTACTCTTTCTGGTCAGACTGACCACATTTTACAGACTCTGCTTCTGCGAGAAATGCTTCCATACTTTCTGACTTTGCCGCAAGCACCAGCCAGTTTCTCAATACTTCCAGATTTTGCTCTGTCTCAATCCGTTTTCGGAACATATCAGGAATCTTGCCTTTGCACTCCAGAATCGTGCACAACGAAAGTCTTGCACCTTCTGCTCTTCCTTCTTCTCTTCCCTCAATTCTCCCTTCTTTTCTCTCGTCTTTCAGCATCTCTTCCAAAATCATAAAACGTTCCTCCATCTCCCGGTCTCTCTTGATTTCCTGAATTGTTCTCTGCAGTTTTTCTACATAGTCATCGTGAAAGTTTTGTTCGCTTTCCTGCAGTCCTGCTTTTACAAATCTTAAAAAGGTGACAAGTTCTTTTGGAACTTCGTCTTCATTTTCCCCATGTGTACTCAGAAAAATGGTACACCTGCCATCCTGCAGTTTGCTTTCTTTACATTCTTTGCACTCACTTGAAAATGTGTATCGATATTTCTTCTGCCCAAACGGGTCAAAGTCACATAGAAAAATAACATAAGTATCCGGGAGTTCTTCATACTCTTCCCCGGCTACCAGCAGTTCCATATCAATCTGACTTTGATAATATCTGCTCCTTCTCCCAAGTGCCGGCTTTTTGGACACCTGCATTTCCACATTATAGTGTGTTCGTTCTTCATCATTTGCATAGACATCCAGACGGACTCCCTTATACTCTGGGTGGTAGATCATACTCTTTTCCTTACTGACAACCACTTCTGAGAGTTTCGTCTGAAGGACCATCTCCAAAAAATCTTTGCAGTTTTCCGGCATCGTCATCACTGCGCCGAACATAAAGTTATCTTTGATCGTAAGTTCTTTTAATTGTTTCTTCATCTGTTTTCCTCCGTTGTGCAGAGGAATTCTAGGAAAAAATTATAACATGTCCCTTCTGCTTTCTGCAATCTCTATTCGCTCTTTACATTTCCTTTTTCAATGTTTTCTTCCACGATTGCTTTCACGCATTCCCACACTGTTTTTGATGTCTCTTCCATTTTTTCGTTCCGTTTGTAGATCTGTGACCGTTTCACCCCATGTTCTGCCCAGCTTTTTCCTCCGGATGCGTGATTTAAAAGAAGTGGCTGGAAATTGTCCAGGAGGTGTGCATACTTTGCGTCACCCGTCTCGTATGCCTCAAATTCCTCCCAGAGTTCCCGGAAATAAACGCCCTGATCTGCCGGTAGGATTCCAAAGATCCGATCTGCCGCTTTTTCTTCGCGCGCTCTCTTTGTGGCTGCTCCGGCGCTGTCATATGCATACGTATCTCCTGCGTCGATTTCTACGAGATCATGAATCAGTACCATCGTCATAACTTTCAAAAGATCTACCTCTTCCTCCGCATGCTCCTGCAAAAGTACCGCCATCAGCGCAATATGCCAGGAGTGTTCGGCGTCATTCTCTTTCCTCTCACCATCGGCAAGATAGGTCTGCCGGAATATATTTTTTACTTTGTCTATCTCCATCAAAAATGCAATCTGCTGCTGTAATCTTTCATGCTTTTCCATCATCTCATCATTCCTTTCTTTTTCGTGATCATGCCTGTTATTACTATACCACACTCTCCTTTTTTTCACATCTGAAAATCGCAGCGAAGCATCTCCAAAAGCAAAAACAGAGATGCATTCCTGCACCTCAAAAGTATTTTCCCCAGCTCTTGACAAAACACAAAAAGCCGTCATGCGTTATTCCAGCTGCTGCATCTTTTCTTTTACAGCAATCAGATATCAGCCATGACAGCTTTCTTACGATTTTTTATCGTCTGTTATGAGTCCTTTTTTTGCTTTTTATTCTATTTTGAGCTTTTTCCTTCACACGTTCTCTACAGCTTGTGTTCTTTCAGCCATTCGCTTGCATGTCCTGCGATCTCGCGGATGCATCCATCTTCTACCGGAGAAGCGAGTCCTGCACCTGCCACCAGACCGAGGAAGGTGTCTGTTCCGCCGCGCTGTACAAACATTTTGTATTTCTCCCATGCCTGTTTCCAGTCTTTTTCGATTTCAAGCCAGAACTGCAATGCAACTGTCTGTGCGAGACAGTAATCGATATAATAGAATGGTGTCAGATAAATATGATTCTGTCTCTGCCATCCGCCGCCTCTTCCGTAGAATGGCATCCCTTCCAGATCAAGGTACGGACGGTACATTTTCTCTAATTTCAGCCATGCTTCATTTCTCTCTGCCGGTGTCATTTCCGGGTGTTCGTACACAACCTGCTGGAAGTGATCGACAAGACATCCGTATGGAATGAAGTTTAAAGTTCCCTCTAAATGGGAGACTTCGTATTTCTTTGTCTGGTGTTTGAAGAATAATTCATACCACGGTGTCGCAAAGAATTCCATAGACATAGAATGTGTTTCTGCCGCTTCCATGGATGGGAGGTGCATGTCGATCAGCTCAATATTTTTCTCTGCCATATATGCTGCAAATGCATGACCTGCCTCATGTGTCAGAACATCCACATCACCGGCTGTTCCGTTGAAGTTTGAGAAGATAAACGGGCAGCCATATCCCGGAATATCTGCACAGTAACCTCCGGTCGCTTTTCCCGGTTTTGCCACAACGTCAAACAGTTCTCTGTCGAACATCATCTTGATGAAATCTGCCGTCTCCGGTGACATCTCTGTGTACATCTTTCTTCCGGCTTCCATGATCTCATCGTAAGTTCCCTGCGGAATTGCATTTCCATCCGGGAACTGAAGGCTGTCATCATAGATTTTCAAATCTTCTACCCCGATTCTCTCTGCCTGGTTCTTCTTGATCTCGCACACGATCGGAACGAGATCTCTTACAACCTGCTGACGGAAGTCTGCGATTGCCTCAGGCGCATAACAGTTTCTCTGACGGCGGACATAGCCAAGCTCTACAAAGTTTTTCATTCCGAGGCGGTGCGCCTGCTCTGTGCGGTTCTTGACAAGCTTGTCAAAAATCTCATCTAACTCTGCCTGATGTTCATCGAAAAATTTCCCGGAAGCTTCATATGCAGCTTTTCTGACTTCTCTGTCCTGGCTCTGCATGTAAGGTCCTAACTGAGAAAGGTTGCATTTTTCTCCGTTGAAATCAATCTGTGCACTGGCAAGCAGTGACTGGTACTGTGTCTGCAGCGTGCTTTCTTCCTGTAACAGTTCTGTAATCTCCGGTGAAAATCCTTTCATCGAAAGTTCCAGATTGATAAACAGCACTTTCCCCAGCTTCTCTTCCAGTTCTTTTCTGAACGGAGATTCTAACAATACTTTGTTGTACTTCTGCATCTCTTCCTCCAGCATCGGTCCGATATGGTCATTGTACTCTCGTTCCTTTGCATAGAACTCATCTTTCGTGTTAATTGTGTAGCGGATATACACGAGAGAGTCTGCTGTGGAGATTTCTTTTTCCACATCGTTCATCTTATAGATCGCCTGTAACTGCTCTTCGGCAGACTGTGCATGTTTTAATTCCTCTGTGATCTCCCGGATCTTCTTTTTTGTCTCCTCAAGATCAATTTTCTTGTAAGTAAACTCACTGAATTTCATAGCTTTTACCCCTTTCCGGATTTTTATTTCCTCTCCCGCAAAGAGCAGGAGATGCTTTTACAACGTGTTCCGCTGCAAATTTCTTATTTATAAAAGAGCGTGCCGGATTTTCTCCGTCAGGGCAAACCTCTTACAAATCTGCCACACACACGCTCAAATATACATCATTCTTTTGATTTTATCGGAAGAAAAAAAGCAGTACAAACAAAATAACGCCTACAACGACTGCAAGTACCGGCCACAATGCCCAGAAAGCGCCAAGTACCATCGCCAGATAATCATTTTTCTCCAATGGAACATCCTGAATTTCTTCTCTGAACTTATTGAACTTTGCGTCCGCATCCTCTATCATCTTTGCACGCTTACTGTTTTTTCCAAATAATAACATCGTACTCTTCCTTTCTATCTTTACATAAAATCAGTGTCTTCTCTATTATACTATGCTTCCTCTTTCTTTGCCAGTGGGAAGTGACATGCCACATAGTGCTCCGGCTCCAATTCTCTTAATTCCGGTGTCACATGCTTACAGATTTCCTGACAGTATTTACATCTTGTATGGAACTTACATCCTTCCGGTGGATGTACCGGGCTCGGAATGTCTCCTTCCAGAGGGACAATCTCCTTCTTCGCATCCGGATCTGTCGTCGGGATCGCAGAGAGCAGCGCCTCTGTATATGGATGCATCGGATGATCAAACATCGCTTTGGAAGATGCCAGCTCTACAATGTTTCCAAGATACATTACACCGATCCGGTCACTGATATATTTAACAACACTCAATCCGTGAGAGATAAACAAGTACGCCAGGTTCTCTTTTTCTCCAAGGTCCTTTAACAGATTGACGATCTGTGACTGAATGGATACGTCAAGGGCTGATACCGCCTCATCACAGACAACAAATTTCGGTTTCAGTGCAAGGGCACGGGCGATTCCGATACGCTGTCTCTGTCCTCCGGAGAACTGGTGCGGATATCTGTGGATCATGTATGGCGCCAGACCACACTCTTCCATTGTCTTCATGACATAATCCTGCATCTTGTCATCGTTCTTCTGGAAGAATCCGTGAGCAAGAAGTCCTTCTCCGATGATCTGTCCGACTGTCATTCTCGGATTCAGAGAAGAATATGGATCCTGGAAGATCATCTGCATATCTTTTCTTAAGATACGCATCTCGCTCGTCTTTAATCTTGCAAGGTCAACTCCATCGTCTTTGTATTCTTCATATTTCTGGAATGCCGCATCCGAATTGTATTTTGCCCGGAGTGCCGAAAGTTTCTCCTCAACGACAGCAAGTTCTTTTTCCTTAACTGCGATTTCACTGCTCTTGTCTTTTCCTTCGGTCTTATCTTCCTCTCTCAGGTTCCGCAGCACTTTTGCAATCTTGAATTTCTCAAGAATCTGCTGTTCTGCCTCCTGTGTCTTATCTACGGCATAAAATCCTCCGATGATCTGTACGAGGTCTAAAAACTCTCTGTTGCATTCCTTGCGGAGTTTTTCACATGCTTCCTGCTTCTGGAACTTCTCAGCTCCGTCCGCCATCTTCTCATACTCTGCCTTGAGTTCTTCTACTTTCTTCTCAAGTTCTGCGATTTTTTTCTTCCTCGGTCCGATATTTTTTACAGTTTCTTCCACATAATCCGGTGCCATCTCCGTCAGAGAACGTCCATAATACATGGTCTTTCCTTCTGTCTGTGGATAAATCTGCAGCAGTGTTCTTCCAAATGTAGATTTACCGCAGCCGGATTCGCCTACCAGTCCGACCGTCTCTCCTTCATAGATATCCAGTGTGATTCCATCATTGGCGCGGACATACAACTGTTCTTTCTGGAAAAGTTTTGTCTTCTTGATCGGGAACCACTGCTTTAAGTCTGTGACCCTCAGAAGTACTTTCTTCTCTTCTTGATTTCCCTTATGATTGTTTTGCATGACGGCCCTCCTTCTCAGGATAGAAGCAGCGTACTACATGATCCCCTTCTACCTGTTCCAACTTTGGTTCTTCTTCCAGACATTTCTGTGTCGCATACTTACAGCGCGGTGCAAATTTACATCCTTTCGGAAGATCCAGCGGATGCGGTACCGATCCCGGAATTGCTTCCAGACGTGCTCCCACCGGTGTATCCAGACGCGGAATGGATGTCATCAAACCTTCTGTATATGGGTGTGAGAATGCATTGTCCCTTGCAAAAATCGCATGTGCAGGGCACATCTCTACAACCTGTCCGCAGTACATAACTGCCACATTGTCTGCCATCTCATTGATGACGCCAAGATCGTGGGTAATGAACAGGATCGAGGTTCCCTTTTCCTTCTTCAACTCGTTCATCAGATGAAGAATCTGTGCCTGGATGGTTACATCCAGTGCGGTTGTCGGCTCATCCGCGATGAGAAGACTCGGCTCACACGCAAGTGCCATCGCGATCATGACACGCTGCCGCATTCCACCGGACAACTGATGTGGATACTGTTTCATGATCGATTCTGCATTTGGAATCTTCACAGATTTCAACATCTCCAGAGACTTCTTGCTCGCTTCCCCCTTGGAAATCTTCTGATGTGTCAGATAAACTTCATTCAACTGTTTTTCGATTGTATAGACTGGATTTAAACTGGTCATTGGTTCCTGGAAAATAACAGAGATTTCGTTTCCGCGGATCTGGTACATATCATTTTGTGTACATTCCGCAAGGTCACGTCCTTTAAAGGTAATCTTTCCGCTGTCAATGTATCCGTTTCCGTCAAGGAGCTTTAAAATACTCATGGCAGAAACACTCTTTCCGCTTCCGGATTCTCCTACAATTCCGAGTGTCTTACCGGCCTCCACCTGGTAAGACACTCCGTTTACTGCCTTTACAATTCCTTTTTTTGTCTGAAAATATGTATGTAAATCATCAACTTCTAATAAATATTCCATGTCTCTTCCTACCTTTCATTGGATTTTGGATCAACTGCTTTGCGCAGACCGTCTCCAAAAAGGTTGATGCTGATCGTACAAAGTGCAAGTGCGATAGACGGGAATACCCATCTCCACCAGAACTGAGAGATGACCTCTGAAGACCGGCAGTTGTTCAGCATGTTACCCCAGGATGGGATCGGCTCACCGACACCGAATCCAAGGAATGACAGACTGGACTCTGTAAGCATACATGTCGCAAATGAAAGCGTTGCATTTACGATAATAATTGTCATAACATTTGGCACGATGTGGCGGAAGATAATATTTCTCTCACGCACTCCAAGCGCCTTCGCTGCTGTGACGAACTCTTTCTGACGTTCTGCAAGAACCTGTGCACGCACCATATTGGCAACACCCGGCCAGCTTAAGATACCGAGAATGATCATGATCATGATAATACGCCCGATCTCCGATACCTTATTTCCAATCAATGCCGAAAGGATCAATGCTAACGGGATAAACGGCAGAGAGCCTACTACCTCCGCGATACGCATCAGGATGATATCCACCTTTCCTGCATAGTATCCGGCGATACCTCCGACAATGATACCGATCACAAGTGAGATGATGACGGATACGAATCCGACAGTCATTGTCATCTGTCCACCCTTTAACATACGGAGTGCAACGCTTCTTCCAAGATTATCTGTTCCAAACAGGTATCCTTTCAATCCCCATGACTCGACATTTCCATCTTTATCAATTGCATAGTTCTGATAATATCTGCTTGAGACACTTACGATGTCTTTCATTCCGGATGGAACTTTAATCTGCTTGTTATTATTTCCACCCCATGCCTGAACCGTTCCATCATCCAGAAGCACCGTGACATGATTACGTCCCGCAGATATGCTCTCCACATGTCCGTTTACATCTTCCGGAATTTCCTGAATCTTGTAGTCGTTGGCTCCCCAGCATCGAAGTGTACCGTCTTCCAGAAGCGCAAAAGCTGTCTTATCTGTCAAGGCGAAATCCTTCACTTTTCCCTGAATCTCTTCCGGAACTGCATCAAATGCGGTTGCTCTCTTTGCCATCGGGATCAGTTTTCCATCTTCGGTAAGTGCAAGACCTGTCTGAATATTTGTCTTGACCGTCTTGACATTCTCATCTTTTGTCTTGGATGTCACAACATCGATAGTATTTTCATTTCCCCATTTTACAACACTTCCATCTTCCAGTACTACGATGGATACCTGGTATCCGGCAGAAATCGATTTTACTTTCTTTCCTTTTACTTCTGCCGGGATACGATTCAGATTCATACGGTTGAATCCCCATGTGAACAATTCTCCCTTGTCATTCAGTGCAAGGACATGATCCTGACCAACTGCGATATCAACAACTTTTCCCATATCTGACGGGATCTGTTTTAATCTGTCTGTCAGTGTTCCCCACTCATATACGACACCGTCATTGTCAATGCCGACACCAAATGTCGGTCCGGTCTCAATCTCTTTTGCATTTCCCTGAAGTTCCTTTGGCACATCAAGGAATTTCATTCCCGGTGCAATATTCTTCTGTGTCGGGTCCTGATAGTTCATTTCCTGCTTCAGCCAAATCGGCAGTATGAAACACATTATAAATATCGTGATGAACACAATTGCAGACCCCATGGCAATTTTATTCTCACAAAGCCGTTTGGTAATGGTCCGAAAAGGGCTCTGCATCTGCTCTTCTTCCAGCACTGAGCGCTGCTTCTTTTCTTCTTTTTTGCCTCTCTTTAACATGTGCTTTCCTCCGTGATTACTCTAATTTGATTCTTGGATCCACTATACAGTAACAGATGTCTGTGATCAGGTTTGCCACAAGCGCTAAAAGTATATAGAACATCTGCATGGCCAGTGCCACAGTATAATCCTGACCGTTTAAGGAATCAATGAGGAGTTTTCCTACACCTTTCCATGAGAATAGTGTTTCAATAACAATGGATCCACCAAAGATCGCAACAATCGAACCAACAACAAACCCCGTAATCGGAATCAGCGCATTTCGGAATGCATGTTTGTAAATGACTGTTTTCTCTCTTAATCCCTTCGCTCTCGCAGTTCTTACATAATCCATGGATAATGCGTCAAGCAGTGCACCTCTGACATATCTTGTCATTCCTCCAAGTCCCGCAAATACCATAACAAGAACCGGAAGACAAAGATGATATAGATAATCGATGAATGCCCTAAATCCTGTATATCCGGCACCGGTCGTCACCATACCGCTGATTGGGAAGATTGGGATTGTGATTGCAAACAGGAAAATAAAGATCAACGCTGTAATGAAAGAAGGAATACTGATTCCAATGATCGTTGTAACCTGTACTGTCGTATCAAACACCGAGTTCTGCTTGACTGCAGCCTTGATTCCGAGGGGAATCGTAATCAAAAACAACAAAATATAATATACCACATTCAGACAAATCGTATTTTTCATCGGCGGTCCCACAAGCTGGAGAACCGGAACTCTATATATAGAAGAATATCCGAAGTCTCCTTGTAACATATTGCCAAACCAGCTGAAATATTGAATAATGACCGGTTTATCCAGTCCAAGACGTGTCCTTGCGTCCTGATAAAGTCTTTCGTACTCCTCAGGAGATACACTCATCTTCTGTCCCTCAACCATCATACGTGCCGGATCTCCCGGAACCATTTTGAAAAGGCTGAACAACAGTATGGACAAAATAAAGAAGACGACTACCATATAGGAAAGTCTTTTTAAGATGTATTTAACCATTCTTTGTAACCCCACTTTTATTTTTGTAAAGGAATTTTCTGCTTTGCAGGTTTCTCATAGTATGTAATTGATTTTATCTACATTACTATAACGATGAAAAAGGAAGCGGGCAACCGCACCGCCTCCCATCTCAATTGCTCATCCTGTCCAAACTCTATTCTTCAATATATGCATCCAGAACGAATCCCCACCAGTTATCATATGCACGCGGGACAAAGTTCTTCAGCTTTGGATTGTAGAACCAGTAGTCTGTTCCTGTTGAGAGAACTACTCCCGGCATTTCCTTGTTCGTCTCTTTTTCAAACTCTACAAACAGCTTCCGATACGTCTCTGTATCTCCCGGTTCTACTTTTCTCATTTCCTGTGTGATGCTCTTCAACTCTGGATCACTGACACGGTAGTAATTCCAAAGTCCCATTCTCTCCGGTGCATCATCAAAGAAATACCACCATGAACTAAATTCCGGCAATACCACACCGCATGAGAACACATTGTATGTAGCGTCCACGCCTTCACGGTTCAGCTGATTGACAAGCTGTGCGAAGTCCATCTTCGTTCCTTCCAGCTTCATACCAATCTTTTCTGCTTCCGGAGGAATAACCGTGTTGTAGAGGTTCGTGTCATCTCCTTCTCTATAAGCCCATTTCAGAATCAGTGGCATCAGCTCTCCGTCGACTTCTTTATATCGAATCTTATCTTTTCCTTCTACAAACTCGCCGCCGCTTTCATTTAATGTCCATCCACCATCAATCAATTCCTGTTTTGCCTTATCGATATCGTATGTATAATGTGTCAATTCGCTTTCCAGTTGGTCCTTTGTAGCCTGATAATCTG
>PPYE01643891.1_pt1 | contig 15432 bp, 16 predicted proteins | sample 1559881 | NCBI WGS metagenome assembly PPYE01 (sample SAMN08240022, study PRJNA423297) | Human gut metagenome, whole genome shotgun sequencing project. | reverse complement strand
TTAACATGCAACATGAACTACTCATCGGCTACACTGACCGCCACACCTTCTTGAATCGCCTCAGCGGCAGCACTAAGCTGCTCTGTTTCGTCGGCCTATCGATTATCGGCATGATGACCTACGACACGCGCTACTTGATTGGTGTGATGATTTTCTCATTGATTGTCTTTCAACGTGCCAAAATTCACTATCGCGACATCGCGTTCGTCCTCAACGTGATTATTGGGTTCTCCGTTCTGAACTTAGTCATGGTCTACGTTTTCGCACCGCACTATGGCGTTTCGATTTATGGTACGGAGCACTTGTTGCTCGGTCAGTCTGACCATTACTTTAACTTGACGGCTGAACAGCTCTTTTACGAGTTCAACTTGTTACTGAAATATACCTTTGCCGTTCCATTAGCGCTGATTTTTCTGATGACGACTAACCCGAGCGAGTTTGCGGCGAGTCTCAACAAGATTGGCATCTCCTATCGCATTAGTTACTCAGTCGCCATTGCGCTTCGCTACATTCCCGACGTTCAAGCGGATTACCGGACCATTAGTCTTGCCCAGCAAGCTCGTGGTTTTGAAATGTCGAAGAAGGCCCACTTTATGACGCGGGTCAAAGGTGGCCTCCAGATTTTGTTGCCACTGATTTTCTCCAGCTTGGACCGCATCGAAACCATCAGCCAAGCCATGGAACTCCGCCGCTTTGGTCAGGGCAAACGTCGTAGCTGGTACATGGCGCAACGCTTCAAGCGCAACGACTACCTCGCATTAGGCCTAGTCGCCCTTATCATTATCCTCGGCATCGCCCTATTTGGCGTGAATGGTGGCCGTTTTTGGAATCCGTTTAAGGCGTGAACGTGTGGTCTTAGCATTAATGCTAGCTTAATATGTATGCGAGCCTGTGAGACGGCTTGAAATAGACTGATAGGACGAGAAACTGAGATGGTTTCTCGTCCTATTTGATATAACAGAAAGTAAAGTAGTCTCGACACTTGTACACATTAAAATTCATCTGTGGCTTTTTTGCTAATTTGTTGTGCAAGCACTACTGCTAGTGCTAAAGCAATTGCGGCACAGATACCTACTCCGATAAAGCCATACCGTGGATAGATAAACCCACCTATCATCGAACCAAAGGTCAAGCCTAGGTACAAAAACGAACTGTTAAATGACATCACAGTTGCGCGACTCTTGGGGACAATATTAACGATATAGGTCGTTAATGCCGTTACCCCAAATCCCTGGGCAAGGGCTAGCAATACCAAAAACAAAATCGTCACTATAAGTGCCTGCTGAAAAATAGAAAGTCCCAGGACGAATCCAACCGATAATAATCCATTTAAAATGACACTTTTCTTAGCGCCCAAGCGCGTGGTAACCTCACCACCGAAAAAGCTAGCGGCGAAATTACTAAGTCCATAAGCAATAAACACATAGCCAGTCTGACCAGTATTTAAATGAAACGTCTGGGTGATAAAAGTCCCCAGAAAAGTGTAGATTGAATAAAATCCGAACATCCATACAAAATTGATCAGTAGCGCATAAATAGCTTTAGGGGCTTTTGCTAGCTGTTTAAAACTAGCAAAGTAAGCTGAACGTTTAGTATTAACAATCGGCATAGAAGGCACTACTATTAATAAAACTGCGAAAGCAATTAGGGTGACTAATCCAGAGCCCCAAAAGGCCATGTGCCAATCTGAAATCTGAGATAAAGTTGTACCTATTGGGACGCCTACAGCAATCGATAAAGATAAACCAGACATCACAATGCCCATAACAGTATTTAACCTTTTACCATTAAAGTACGCTCCAATCGTTGCCCAAACATTAGGCAGTGTTAGCGCAGCCCCTAAACCGGCGATTGCTCTAAAAATATAAAACATACTTATACTATTGGCTAAAGCACATAAGAAACTCCCAACTAGAAACACTAAGATGCCAACCTTTAACAGTGCTTTCCGATTTAATCGGTCGCCCAGCGGTCCCAAAAACGGTGAGCCACAAGCATAACATAATGCATATATAGTTATTGAAAAGGCAGCACGACTGATGGATATACTGAAATCATTTGCTATAGCTGGAAGCAAAGGGGAAATAATAAAAGAATCTGCTCCTGTTATAAAAACAATTAAAAATAATCCAATTATCATTAGCGTTTCCCGCATAGAATACTGATTGTGATTTTTGTAAATGTTACTCACACTCTTTCTTGGTCAGGTTAATTACTACGCTGCCCGCCCATTGGACACAGCGCTATAATTCCTGAAAATTTTCATGCTTTCCTTATGGACAATGTTAGTAGCATAGATAAAAAAGACAATACGGGAATTTTTGTTTACCTAGTATAAAAGAATTCCATGGATGCGAAATCAGACTATAATAACAGTACGAGGAGTGGTTTTATGGAAACAGCAATTTCAGTTACTAGACATAATGAAGTTTGCCCATTAGATGTTACGATTAACATAATTGACGGCAAATGGAAAAGTATTATCTTATGCCGATTAATGTCAAAAGAACTTCGGTACAGCGAATTACTCCATTCACTGTCCGGCTGCACACGCAGAATGCTCTCTTTACAGCTGGCTGATTTAATACGCGATCATATTGTATATAAAACAATTGACGCAACATGTGCGCCTATTAAAACAACTTATCACTTAACAAAACTGGGTACTTCCCTCATCCCTCTAATCAAAGCAATGGACACGTGGGGCGAAATGTATTTAAACACGATCTAATCAAAAAAATGCACGAAAACTTGCACCGCTGAAGTATCACCCCTTTATAAGGCAATAGACTCGCTACTTTGTAGTCCCCCTTCTTCGGTACCGAGTTTCGACATCCGACTTTTTCCGAATGCATAATTTGCACCTAAGATTAAAGTGCCGCAAATGTTTGCAAGCAATGCTATACTTTGCTCAGGCATAGTGGCCTGAAAATCTCAAAGAAAGGGATACGAATTATGAATACTCAAGCGATGTTAATCCAAATCAAAACGTGGTTAAAAACAAATCACAAGTCTCAAAAATGGTTAGCACAGCAAATTGGTCTGTCACCTGCATTTCTTAGCCAAATACTAAGTGGCACACGGAAACTCCAGACTAAAAATATTATCGCAATCTCAAAAGTAACCGCCATTCCTTTAGACACACTGATTACATCTGAACACGTTGATAACAAGGAACCACAAATTGTCTTGAGGGGCAGTTTATCAAGTCACAATTCCAAAAAGCAAATTGAACAACTTTTATGGGATATCCAGCAATGCGTTGATTTGGAGGCGACCATTCATGATGCATAATTCCAGTGCAATTGCGTTAGCTGAGTCTGTCGCAGAGAATATCGCTAGCACCTTTCTGACCAACTATTTCGGGTCAGACATTTTTATTGGCGCTGATATTGAACGCATTCTTGCGGAACAAGCTAATATTATTTATCAAGATGTTGCTGACCCGAAGTATTCTGGTGCAGCCGTTTCTTATAAAGGCACCCACTTCATTGCACTAAACACTCACCAAACTTTGCGCGCACGATACGACAGTGCTGCCCATGAACTTTGGCACTTAGGACTAGACACTAATCTATTCGGAGACAATCACAATAAAGCCCTCAAAATAACAACCACACCTGATTTTGACACTGAACGAGCCGCTGATCACTTTGCAGCAGCCGTCATGATGCCAAAAGACGCCATAATTCGCACCTGGTATAAGTATGTTCACAATTACAGCAAGCCTAATCGTCAACTGGCACAAACGGCGATTATTCGCGTTGCTAATGTTTCATCCATGCCATACGAGGCAGTCGCTCGCCGCTTATCAGAACTCGATTTATTGTTAAGCACATCATTGGTCCATTTAACAGAAGACGAATGGCAAACAATTGTCAGTGCTTCTAGTTTCCCGCCAAGCCCGCTAGACCAAGTAGTCCCGTTCAAAAAGTTTTCGCACTATTCTACCGTCGTCAATCAACTGGTCGACCACCAGCAACTGTCATTATTAAAAGCCGCACAGCTTCTGACATACGCAGATCCAACAGTTGCGAAGAACTTCTTGGAAAGGCGCCAAGCACTCGTCGACAAGCTTGAAGCGGATGATTAGTGCGCTTCAACAGGCCTTATACCGCCGGCTTTTCGACATCGCCAAACGATCCAACTTATCAATAACATCACCCAAGCTTACGCAACTACCATGATTAACCGCCACCATTCGAACCATTATTCCACATCACCAATACTGTTATGCCAAAAGCGACTAAAAACGCCGACTTTAAAATTGATAAACCAACGACCATCCACTAAACTAAAGTTAACTCTTACAAAAAGTAAGCATAAACCGTTTCGAAAGGATGTTTTATTGTGACTAGTTATGATGAATCACTGCAATTTAAGTCTGGCGTGACCCTGCGCAATCGGCTAATGATGTCGCCAATGACCACGACGCAAAGCTTTTATAATGGGAGCATCACCCGTGATGAAATTGACTATTATACGCAACGAGCTGCAGGGCTCGGCGCTGTCATCACTGGCGCAGCTAACGTTGAAGACTTAGGTAAGGGCTGGCACGGTGAATTGAGTATCGCTCACGACAGCATGTTACCGGGTTTAAGCGCACTTGCGAAGGGCATTCAGAGTCAGGGTGCCAAAGCAATCGTCCAGATTTTCCATGCAGGCCGGATGACCCATCGGGCAGTCTTGAATGGTGAACAAATCGTCTCAGCCAGTGCCGTTGCTGCCCTGCGTGACGATGCTGAAACACCTCGGGCGATGACGATCGACGAGATTCACGCCACGATTGACGCATTCGGTGAAGCAACCCGCCGCGCCATTCAAGCTGGCTTTGATGGTATCGAGCTTCATGGTGCCAACACGTATCTCATCCAACAATTCTTTTCACCACACAGTAATCGTCGGACGGACGAATATGGTGGTAAGACACCACAAGAACGTTATCGCTTCATCGATGAGTTGTTGCAATCAGTCTTTAAAGCGGTCGACAAATACGCGGACCGGCCCTTCATCGTCGGCTACCGTTTCTCACCCGAAGAATTCGAGGAACCTGGGATTCGGTTTGAAGATACGCTTTGGCTACTCTCGCAACTACGCGACAGTCGACTCGATTACGTCCACGTTTCACTGAACAACTACGATCGCGTTGCGCGGGATAAAAACCATGCCGATAAACCACTAATTGCGTATGTTCACGACGCGTTGCAGGGCAAACTACCACTCGTGGGGGTCGGCGGTGTCCGGACCCGTGCCGATGTGCAAGCCGTGCTGCAAGATGCTGAGCTGGTCGCTGTGGGACAGCAACTCCTTTATGATCCAACCTGGGCTGTCAAACTTGCTAAAAATGCGGATGATACGATGGTTACGGCACCGTTTGAAGAAGCGGTCGAAGTTACCCCACTCAACCGACCGCTGTATGAATTCGCAGCTGCTCGTTATCATAGTGTCATTAATTCTTAACTATTAGTGAGCTAATTGGCAGTAATGCCGTTGCTGGGTTACCGCTGAGAAATGAACTAAATTCAAGTTACAAAAAGTCGCCTCAAGATTGCTCTTGAAGCGACTTTTTTGTGGATAGATTTAATTGGTACACTGAAACTTGTGGGCGGTACTGGCCGTGAAACAAGGTTGTTTTATGTGTCGGCTATCTGAACACAGTCCAGTCGATTTATTGATAGTAGCGGCTGAACATTGATATTCTGCGCTTCTCACACAAATTTTCTAGTAGCACAGAATGTTTCACGTGAAACGTTCTACGTTAAACCTTATTTCACATCTCACTATCAAGAATCACTCATCTCATCAGCAGTTCCCCCATTGTTTCACGTGAAACATTTACGACTTCAGCAGCCACGCTAACTGCTGCAGTGCCCGCTGGTGGTCCCCTTGATATTGATGAGCCACATAGTAATAAGCCAGTGTTTCATGCGTGGTCGCCTGCTGAGCCGCTGGTAATTGATAATACCGGTCAAAGGCCGCTTCAAATGCTGCTAACGTGGCCGCAGACGGCTGTTCACGCCGAGAGAACTGGCGGAGCTCCGTCCGTGTCATCCGCGTCCGGGCAATGGGCTGCCGTTCTGACTGTTGCACTAGCCGCTGAGTAAGTTCCCGTTTCATCGTCGCATCCGCATGTTGTGACAACCAAGCTTGAACCCGCTGAGAATCAGTCTGTGCGGACAATTGTTCGAACCAAGTCAATGATAATGGTTGGCCCCAACGCGTTGTCAGTAGTTTTTCCCAATCCGCGCGCTGAGTCGCTTGTTGGTGATAACGCCAGCCCCAACAGCTATTGAAGACATCATCATAAAAACGGGTCGTTTGGCGCTCATCTAGTTGCTGCGTCACTTGATTGAGTTCCGTGACAAATTGGTGATCCAGCATCGCTAATCGACGGACTTGAATCTGACCTGTTTGCCGATACTCTGTCACCATTTGACCAAACTGATAAGAATTAACAAGTGGCCGTTCCGTCGTTGGCGCGGATAGTTGCTCAAAGCGTTGCTTGGCCGTTGCGCGGTCTGGCCGGGTCACGATGATTGCCGCCAACTGTTGTAAGTAGTGGCGATAAGCTGAGCTTTGACGCAAATCCTGCTCCGCTTGTTCAGCGGTTTGGGCGGCTTGTTGCTGACGTTGCTGTTGATTTTTGAGCAGTTGTGCGTGGGCCGCTTCTTCGGCAGTCGTAATCGCGTCCTGTTCAAACTGAGCCAACCGTCGATAAGTTTGCTCCGCCGGCTTCAATTCTTGTAATGGCAACTGTTTGGTTTTGCGCCGTAAATAGGTCGTCACAGTTTGGGTGGTTGTTTGGCGCAACTGTCGCGCTTGCGGGACTTGCTCGCTTGGTAACTGTGGCAACCACGGTTGAGCGAACATGATCGTCGGGACGACCGGAATCGCCGTCGTCAGGCTCTGGTACTGTGCGACCGCGTAGAAGTTATCTTCAGTTGTGATGACCATCAGGTACCGCGTCTCGGCATTCATGAATTTCTTGACGCACTCCGAACCCACGATCAGTTCCCGGTGGTTATGCTTATTTTGCACATGATATTCATACCGAACCGGTTTATGGCACAGCTCGCAATGATACCATTCGCGGCGTGCCTCACTTGGATTGACGACGTACGGCAAGCTGGCCAGTAATTGCCATTCGTGACTACAAGCGCTAAGCCATTGCGCGTGCTCCTGTAGAATCAAATTACGAACGGTCGGCTTCAGAAAGTCACTGTCCGCTTTGACGGTCACGTGCGCCCTTAATAAGGCACTGATTTGTTGAAGTGTTGTTCGCCGCCGCGCGCGTTCGCTTAATAAGAAAAAGCGATTTTCAGCGGGCGTAATTAAGGTTGTTGCTGCTGGCAATCCTGCCACCCCTCTCGTTGAAAAATACCGTTCTAGCATACCATAATTTCACACTATAATGCGAACGTTCGTTCTTAAAATAACTAATTTCGTCTCGCTAGTTACGATTGCGTCTTGCTCAGCAACGCAACCACCGTTAATCAGTTAGTTTGTTATCAGGTTTTTATCCTGAATTGTAAACGACCGCCCTTTTGCCATCTTTTTTACCCAGATTAATTGTTGCGTTCCCATGGTGGTGCTAAACTAGCGGCGATTCAAAAATAAGTTTCAATTTAGGGGGATTCTTGATATGAAAAAATTAACCACAGTCGTTGCAACGTTAGCCTTAGCTTTGCCACTCACCGCCACACCGTTTGCCGGAACAACCTCAGCCAGCGCCGCAACTGCGACCCCAAAGACGACGCATCCCTTAGACAAAGTGAGTCATTTTCGCGCCACTTCAGTGCATGTGCAACACGCCACCACGCTGACTACGATCCAGTTTGCCGCTGACCGTGCCAGTGCCACAACGACGCCCGCGAAAACTAAAATTGCACCCAAAACGACTTATACCGCGACCAAAACCATTATCCTGACCACCGGCAAGCATGCGACCACGGCCTACACGCTCATCAGCTAGCACGGCAAAGTTCTCGGTTGGGTCAAAACAGCCGATTTGACGAAACAAGCCGCACATCCAAAAGCCACAACTAAGCCAACCCCTAAGCGTAATGCTAAAGCCACTAAACGTGCGACTAACAAACGGACGCCAGCACATAAGGCAGCCCCAACGGCCAAAAAGATCACCTTAGTCGCCAAACATCCTAAGACCAGCATCAAGGCTACAACTAAAGCGACGCACCCGAAGGCCAATAAGACCGTAACCAAGGCCACTAAACGGGCACCCAAGTTGACCATCAAACCAGCTTCCTCGACAGAAACCGCCGAAAAGGCCATTCAAAAGACCACTAAGAAGGTCACTCGGAAGGCCACTAAGAAAGCTAATCGGCAAGCGGCCAAGAACATCACGAAAAAAGTGACGAAAAAGGTTGCCCCGGAAGTAGCTTCGAAAGTAACTTCGAAAGCAACTAAAAAAGCGGCCCCGAAAGCCACCAAGAAAGTGACAAAGCTGGCCGCTAAAAAGCACTCACCGTTAAAGCCAACAGCAGCCCATCCGACTCACAAAACTAGTATCAAAGCATCTGCAAAACTTTAGCTGAGCTGGTAGCGCTGACTCGAACCACCGCAATTCCTTAAAGGCTCAATCCTAAATCATGCTGTAGCCCCCAATGCAGCATACCAAAAATGCCACCCGTGACTGATTTAGCTCATCACGAGTGGCATTTTCACTTTTAATTATTAGCACCGGCAAACAACCGCCTGGTACTAGTTTGATTAGTCAAACATCTTCTTAGTCGCCTTGAGCAAGGTCTTGGGATCCTTGTCATACCGCGGTGTCTTGACCAAGTTATCCATTGGCACACCAGCAAAGTGGTAAGCGGCAATTTCACCAGAACGAACCGCACTTTGTTCCGTGAAGATCATCTGGTATGGTTGTTCCGCAAATTCACCGGTGAAGGCTAAGTTCGTTGAATGCTTTGGTAAGACTTCTGGCCGATCTGACTTAGCCCGATTGTTGAACAACGCTGAGGCATATGGCATGTATACCGGAATATTGTTGATAATGCTGTCCAAGATTTCTTTTTCCTTATCCTTGATGTTGCCAGGACCAGGGTCGACCTTCGACAGTTGACCAATCAATTCTTGTGCCATTTCTTTCCCCGTCATCTTGATATACGGCTTGTTAACGAACTCACCTTGACGCCGTGGGTATAAGAAGTAGCCCCAGAGAACCGTTTCATTTGGCTGCTGAGTCGTAAAGTGTGGTTGATGGTGCACCACGATCGACATGTTGACATCCTTTTGATTCAACGGTGTGATTGGCGTCGTCGACAAGAAGGAGTTCAGGGCATTCCCAGGTTCCTGTGTCGTGATCCGCACGATTTCGTTGAGGAATAAATGATTCTTGGTCGTCAACGTGAAACTGACCCATTCGCTGGCATTGCGATCGTTGAAGAATTTGTCTGGCGTCCCTAAGTTGTAGAAACGTTCAGTCGCTTTCTTCCAGAGACTAGCACTGACACCATAATCCATATTTTCAGGCGCTGGTGTGTTGTAGTCCCCCATCGTGGCAGAATCGGTAATCGACCCGTTCGTAAAGATGACCGCGGTGTCGTCGTCCACTTCGACTTCTTCGGTCTCACCAGTCTGAGCATCTTCAATCACTAAACCGGTGACCGTAATCTCATCTTGCATTGGTGTGTCTTTAAACTGCCAATCCTTGACGATCTTGTTGTCGATGAACGTGACGCCTTGCCCTTGCAGATACTTGATCAGTGGCAAGATCATGCTTTCGAATTGATTGTAACGCGTCCGGTTAACCCCGACTAAGTGTTCAATTTGCGTAAATTCATAAATCATTTGGTGCATGTAACGCCGCAGTTCTTGGGCAGAACTTTGGGTTCTAAAAGCAAAAGTCGTTTCCCACATATACCAGAAGTTCGTCTGGAACATGTGTGGGTCATCCTTGAAGTATTCGGCAATCGAAACGTTGTCGAGCTTCGTTTCTTCACTATCTGGCATCATGATCAACTTGGTGAGTAAGGTCCGATCCTTGTTGTTGAACCCTAACTTACCCGCATTAATAATGCCCTTTCCGCCTTGCATCAACCGTGCAATATCATAGGTCCGGTGCTTAGCATCAAAGTCACGCGTATCTTCGGCCGCCGTCACCCCCGGTTCAGTTACCGATGGAATCCGGTCCAACAAATCCATTAAGTCAACGTACGTCCGGTAATTCAGCATCCGACCACCACGGGCAACATACCCCGTCGTGTTTTCCATCGGATGATTCTTGTTCCAATACTCATTGGTAAAATCGGTCGTGGCACCACCATCGTTCGCACCGTGCATATCGACACCGTAGAACTTGATGTCCTTGCCGTCCCAATGACCATCTTGAATCAAATAGACCGCCGCAGCCATGTTCGATAGCCCGGCACCAATCATAATTGCTTTACTTTTAACCATAAATAACGCCCCCAAAATAGGTATTAGATTCTGATAACGCTTACAAGTACATTATACAACTTGGATAGTGATTGTCCAGTTTGAACTGAAAATTTTTACTTTCTTGCACCTTTCTTAATATTTGCGCTGGTCAACCAGTCACTGCCTACAGCGTAACACCAATTGATGAATTTTCTCCAACTAAACACATCGTTTTAGGCCAATTTAAGGTTTACAAAATTCCAGCATTGCGCACAGGCCAAACGTGGGTCAAACCGGTCTAGCGCGCGACTTCATTCAAGTTCGTTGGCGGCATTCAACCAGCGACATCACGGCCACGCGGACACATTTTGAATTCTGTCCGTTGCGGATTGTGTAAGCGCTACCATAAACTATAAGTGTTAAGTAACCCAGGCCAGCACGCGTTGACACTCATCCCCAATTGGGCCAGCGCACCGTTTTATCAGCCGCCGCTCCATTTCCCCGCTGACCGTGTTACCAAACAGTGTCTTAAATTAGTTATCAACCAATCCGATTTTGAGGAGGAAATTTATCATGAGTGAAGATTTAATGTTTGTTAGCCCCGATAAGTATATTCAAGGTGCCGGACTCTTGGAACATTCCGCAAGCTATATCAACGCCCTCGGGAGCCATCCGTTGATCATGGCCGACGCGCTGATTTGGAAAATCGTCGGTGAAGACTTCGCGACTTACTTGAGTCAACACGATTTTGACGTCACACGGGTCACCTTTAATGGTGAAGCCTCAGTTCAAGAAATCGCGCGGATCACACAGATTGCCAAGGATAACCATAACGATATTATTATCGGTCTCGGCGGCGGCAAGACTCTCGATACTAGTAAAGGGATCGCTGAAGAAGTGGGTGCCAAGTTAGTCATCGCGCCGACTGCGGCTTCAGCGGATGCACCAACCGCTGGCTTATCAGTGCTCTATACTGAGGAAGGTAGCTTCGACCAATACAAGTTCTACCAACGTCACAGCGACTTAGTCTTAATGGACACACAAGTCATCGCTAACGCGCCAGTCCGGACACTTATCTCTGGGATTGCTGACGCGATGGCCACTAATATTGAAGCGAAGGCGACCGCGCAATCCCACGGCACAACAATGGGTAACGGTGCCGCTACCTTTACTGGTCGGGCGATTGCGGCCGAATGCGAACGCGTCATTTGGAAGTACGCCTATGAAGCCGTAGAATCCAACGTCCAACACATTGTAACGCCGGCACTTGACGCCATCGTCGAAGCCAACACCCTACTCTCTGGGCTCGGATTTGAAAATGGCGGTTTAGCGGCAGCCCACGCCATTCATAATGGCTTCACCGCCGTTAAGGGCGACGTCCATCATTTGACTCACGGCGAGAAAGTGGCCTTTGGTACCATGGTTGAACTCGTATTACAGGGTACTTCACACGAAGAACTCAATCGCTACATTGAATTCTACTTGACCCTTGGCTTACCAATCACGCTAGAGGCGACCCATCTCGATCAACTATCCGATGAAGAAATGCTGCAAATTGGTAAGATGGCGACAATGCCTGACGAAACCATGAAGAACATGCCTTTCAAAGTTACCCCACGCGAGGTGGTCAACGCCATGAAGGCTGCATCGACCTTCGCCCACACTTACGAAGCCACCCATACGATCAAACCAATCTTGCCGGCTAAGTAATCACTAGTAGTCACAGTCACTGCTTGCTTGGAAGTATTGGGCTTGATGGCTACAATGCACGTCGGTTCTAATAATTAAAATGGCCGTTTCAGATTCGAGTCTGAAACGGCCATTTTGGCGTCGCTGTAACGCTATTATCATGAGTACTGGCAGTCGATTAGTCGGCCTTAAATCCGCGGCGGACAGTACCGCCAGTTTTAGCTACTAGCTATAGAGCTACTCTGATCGGTAGCGCACCCCACCGATTAGCTGGATTGATTTTTGACCAATCAGTCTAGTTGGTATGCGATTTCGTTGTGATTACCGAATCGTGCCGGTATATTGGAAGGCATCCGACGTTGGGTCCTGCAAAAAGGCTTTTAAATCGGCCATATTTTCAACGACGGCCTTGCCTGACTTCGCCAACATGACGTTGAACGTCCCTTCTGCTAAGGTTTCGCCATAGTAAGCCACTGGGATATCCAAGCCATACGCCGTGCCAGTCTCCCAAATCGTCCCGGTATCAAAGCCATCAACAACGGCCACCACTAGTTTGGCCTGTTTCAGATGCGCCACGTTATCCGCAAATACCGCATTCCGGTCCGCTTCGGTCGCATCCGGCGTCAAATCGATCCCATCGAGCCGGGGACTGTAATAAGTAATTTCTAAATTGTCCATCAATTTTTCAATCTTAGCTAGTCGTTCTGGTTGGCCGGCCGTAAACCATGGTCCAGCTAAATAAATCGTTGGGTTGTCACTCTTAATTCGTGTACTCATCTACTCAGTCCTCTTTCTCTTCATTAAATCAAAAAATCAAATCAGTCATGTTTATCCAGTTTAACCGGCCATTCACCTAAATTCAAGACTTGACGTTTTCGCATAAAAAAGAGCCGGGAGCAGACCCGGCTCTAATTCGTGTTATTTGTTACTTAATTGGCTTAAGCCATTGAAATCAGCCGTTGATAGTTCAACGTTGGCAGCCGCCACATTATCTTGCAAGTGTTCGATGGAACTCGTCCCTGGGATTGGCAGGATATTGTCTGAACGCTTTAATAACCAAGCTAACGCAATTTGGGCTGGACTAACTTGATACTTCTGCGCCATCGTACTGAGGGCACTCCCTGGCTGCGCTAGTTCACCAGTCGCTAACGGGAACCATGGTAAGAAGGCCATGTTTTGCGATGCGGCGTAGTCGACCACGTCATCGTCACGATGGTCAGAAACATTGTACAAGTTCTCGATGGCATCGATCTTGGCAACCTTTTGAGCTTCCTTGATTTGCTCAACCGTGACTTGGCTCAACCCAATATGCTTGATTTTTCCTTCATCTTGCATCTTCTTGAGTTCACCGACTTGTTCGGCAATCGAGAAGTGCGAATCAATCCGATGTAGGAAGACCAAATCTTCGTGGTCAAGTCCTAACGTCATCATTGAAACTTCGACTTGTTGCCGTAAATAATGTGGTTCACCATGCGGCGTCCAAACGTTGGGACCTTGGCGGGTCTGACCGACTTTATCAGAAATAAAGATTTTATCCCGGTTGGCAGCATCCTTCAAACCAGCTGCTAAGTACCGGTCAGCATACCATGGCCCGTATGAATCGGCCGTATCAAAGAAATTGACGCCATATTCCAGCGCCTTCTTGATGACCTTGACCCCATTTTCCGGATCCGCGTAAGGGCCCCAGGTACCTGGTCCAGTCAACTGCATCACACCATAACCCAGTCGATTAACTTTAAACTGGTCATCAAACGCGTACGTTCCTGCATTAGCTGCATTAATCGTTGTCATCAAATCGCTCCTCATTATTAATTTAATTATTATTCTTACTTAGTTTACTCCCAGAGCCCCAAGCATGGTCAAACATTTTGCCCGTTAGCCCTGAGTTGGATTGTGCATGTACGCACCCGCAGCGTCCGGCAAGGCGTTCAACGCCGCCATATCCGCGTCACTGATCGTAAAGTCCAATTGGGTATTCGCAGTGATATGCGCAGGTGTCACCGCCTTAGGTAATGGCAAGACGCCATTTTGTAAGACAAACCGTAGTGCTAACTGAGCGACGCTGACCCCATATTTATCGGCATATGCTTGCACTTGCGGATTATCCAGTACGCCGCCAGTTGCGAGTGGCGAATATGCTTCGACCAACATATCATGGTCTTCTGAGAATTGTGTGATCTTCGGCTCAGTAAAACCAAGATAGTACTGAATCTGATTGACCATTGGTGCGACCGTCGCTTGTTTGAGGACGTTCTTTAAATCGCGAACCGCAAAGTTTGAGACCCCAATTGCCTTGGCACGGCCGCTGTCATAAATGGCTTCCATGGCTTGCCACACTTCCAGGTTAGCTTCATCATAGACACGTCCAACTTGGCTCCATGGCCACGGTGCGTGCACTAAGTACAAATCAACGTAATCCAGCCCGAGGTTTTTCAATGATTCATCAAAATCCGCCAACGCACCCTGATAAGATTTCGTCTCTGCGGGTAACTTGGTCGTCACAAAAATCTGTTCACGCGGAATCCCTGAATCGCGAATCGCCTTACCAACACTCGCTTCATTTCGGTAAGCCAGTGCGGTATCGATATGCCGGTAACCGGCTTTAAGTGCTGCTCGAACAGCTTGATATGCGGTGTCGCCACCCGGAATTTGCCAAGTCCCAAACGCCACTTTTGGAATCTGGACGCCATTTGCTAACTGATAAGTTGATGTTAGAATTGCCATGTTATTTTTGCCCCTTTACTGATTTGGATTGTCGCTGCTTGGTTGGATCGCCAACCAGTGTCGCCGCAATGATCGCCACTACGACGACCGTCAAAATTTGAATAATCGCCATAAAACCGTGACCTCCTTGATTGAATACTGATTAGTTTAGCCCCTTAGAGTAACTCTAAGGCAACTGTAAAGTTCTCAAAAATATCACTTTTTTTATTTGCCGGTGAAATGGCCCGCGATTGCTGAGCAAACGACCGACCAATGTCTAGTTCTGGCGAAACGTAACCGCCAAGTAAAAAGGCCATTCAGACAGGTTTTCCCATCTAAATGACCGTTTACAGCTAATTAGTCATAAATACTATCATGCCGGAAAATAATCGACCCAGCTAACGCGAGTAGTGCCGAGAAGCCAATGGCGAGCCACAACACTGGCGCCCAGCCGAGTTGACCACCGAGCCAACCGAAAAGCACTGGTCCGACCGCAGCTAACAGGTACCCGGCTGATTGAGCCATCCCCGAAAGGTCGGCCGTTTCAAAACCGTTCGTCGTTTTTTGCGTAAAGAAAACGACTGCCAAGCTGAAAGCAGCACCGGAACCGAGTCCGAGTAAAATGCACCATAAAGCTGACCACCCAAAGCTGGCTCC
>PPYE01275754.1_pt1 | contig 15436 bp, 16 predicted proteins | sample 1559881 | NCBI WGS metagenome assembly PPYE01 (sample SAMN08240022, study PRJNA423297) | Human gut metagenome, whole genome shotgun sequencing project. | reverse complement strand
GTACAGGAAAGCCCCCGTCCGATGGGCGGGGGCTTTCCTGTATCTTCATTGTTAAGATTCCGTTGCCAGTGCGTTGACCTTGCGGGCCAAACGGGACTTCTTGCGAGCCGCAGCGTTCTTGTGGTAGACGTGGTTCGCAGCAGCCTGATCGATCCTCTTGCATGCAGTTGAAAGGAGGGTCTTCGCCTCGTCGACATTTCCGGCCTCGACCGCATCGAGAACGCGACGGGAAGCCGTGCGCACGCGGGATTTCTCTGCCGCGTTCTTGGCGTGGCGCTTGGCGTCGGATTTCACACTCAGGATGGATGCTTTGATATTTGGCAAGTAGTTCACCCCCTTGATTCCATAGTCACTTTTGTATGATAGCACGGGAGGGGAGAAAAATCAACCTTAAATTCTTGGATTTCCCGTGTGAGGCATGGTATACTATGAGATGCGACGAGATGCAACAGGAAAATGATTGACGAGAGGTGTTCTATGCGTTTTCGCAACTTGCTCGCTGCTGCGGCCCTTGCCATGCTCGTTGCAGCGGCAACTGTTTTTGCATTTGGAGGGGGAAACGATCCTATGCCTGCCCTCGCGAAGGCAGGCAGGGAACCCGTGAGCGTGACGGTGCTCAATTACCACAAAGTGGACTCGATGCACATATCGCTTTCCGTGCTTCCTTCGGATTTTGCGTGGCAGATGCAGTACTTGGAGGATCACGGCTTTCATCCGATCACGCCCGACGAACTTTACGACAGCCTCGAAGGAAGAGGGGACTTGCCGGAAAAGCCCGTTTTGATCACGTTTGATGACGGCTACGCGGACAATTACAAAAATGCCTACCCGATATTAAAGAAACACAATTTCAAGGCGACGATCTTCGTCGTCACGGGGTTCATGGGCAAACGAAAAGGCTATCTGACGTGGGATCAATGCCGCGAGATGGAAAAAAACGGCATTTCGATTCAGGCGCACACCGTCGATCACCGATCGATGACCGACCTCACGGACGATGAGATCCGCAGTGAGATCGTCGACTCGAAGAAACAGGCGGAAGATGAGCTCGGCCATCCCGTCGAGTACATGGCGTATCCGACGGGCGCGTGCAACCTCCACATCGCGCAGCTCGTCAAGGAGGCGGGCTACAAGGCGGCGTTCACGATCCGCTACGGCAACGCGGATCCAGAGAGCAATGTTTACGCGATCGAGCGCGTGCCCGTGTTCCATACGGCGAATACGAACCGCGATTTCATCGAGCGCATTACGTATACGCCGCTTTTTGAGCGTTTCGGTTGGAAAAAAAGTTAACATAGTTAACCGGATAATATGACGAGCAAACGCGCCTCTTTTTGAGGCGCGTTTTTTCTTTGGACAGATTTCCCAAAAGCCGTTCTCCTTCCTTGCAAAAATTCGGATTTTCTGCTATAAATATAGAGGAAGTGGTGAAAAGTGGCGAAAAGTGCCACATGCGGGCAGAAAGGGGTGAGGCAGGATGTTCATGGGAGAGTACGCCCATAGCATTGATGCGAAAGGACGCATCATCCTGCCGGCGGACTTTCGACAGGAGCTTGGCGTGAGCTTTGTCATCACGAAAGGCCTCGATAGCTGCCTCTTCCTTTACGGCCAGCAGGCATGGGAGGAACTCGCGGCGAAGCTCCGCGCGCTCCCACTCGCCAGGCCGGAAGCGCGTGCGATCGTACGGTTTTTCTTTTCGGGCGCGCGCACGCTTGAATGCGACAAGCAGGGAAGGTTCCTCGTGCCCGCCAATCTCCGCACGTACGCGGGAATCCAGCTTCGCGAAGACGTCGTTTTGACGGGCGCGGACAGCCGTATCGAGGTTTGGAGCCGCGCGCGTTGGAGCGCGTACAGTTCGGAGGTCGAGCCGGACGTCACGGCGATTGCGGCATCGCTGTCGGAGCTTGGGATATGACGGAGACGGCGAGGACGGAATTTCATCACGTCAGCGTCCTGCTGGAAGAAACGGTCGCAGGACTCGTGCGGGATCCCGATGGGATTTACGTTGATTGCACGCTCGGCGGCGGCGGACATTCCCATCGGATCGCCGAGATGCTCACGGAGTGCGGGCGCATTATCGGAATCGATCAGGATGCGGAGGCGATTGCCGCCGCAAAAGAGCGGCTGAAAGACGCGCGCTGCCGCGTCGATGTGGTGCACAGCAATTTCAGCCATCTTGCGTCGGTACTGGAGCGGGAGGACGCGCCGCTCGTTGACGGTGTCGTCTTTGATCTAGGGGTTTCATCGCATCAGATCGATACGGCAGGGCGCGGTTTCTCCTACATGCACGACGCACCGCTCGACATGCGCATGGATACGGGAAAGAGCTTCTCGGCCTATGCGGTCGTCAACACGTACCGCGAGGAGGAACTGGATCGCATCTTCCACGATTACGGCGAAGAGCGCTGGGGAAGGCGCATCGCGAAGTTCATCGTGAAAGCGCGCGCGGAGAAACCGATCGAGCGTACGGGCGAGCTCGTTGACATCATCTGCAAAGCCGTGCCGAAAGCGGCCAGGCAGTCGGGCGGGCATCCGGCGAAGCGCATCTTTCAGGCAATCCGCATCGAGGTCAACAACGAGCTCGGCATCCTCGCCGAGGCGTTTCAGACGGCAGTGCATCATTTGAAGCCGGGCGGGCGCATCGCGATCATCACATTCCATTCGCTTGAGGACCGCATTGCAAAACAGACCTTGAAAGAACTCGCGCGAGGCTGCATCTGCCCACCGGAGATTCCCGTCTGCACCTGCCACCATGCGCCGGAGATTCGGCTCATCGGCAAGGCGAAAGCGGCAAGCGCGGAGGAATGCGGACGGAATCCGCGCGCGCGCAGCGCGAAACTGCGGATTGCAGAAAAGCTGCCATAGAAATTATAATGGATATGGAAGGGGAACGGTTTGATGCTGGCAAGACAGGAAGCATACGCAGATCATGACGAAGCACAGGCAGATGGCATCAACCATACGGGAACCCTGACCGCTGAAGAGGAGCGGGAGCTTCTGCGCGAGACGCCGAAGGAGCCGCTCTTTACGACGGTGCTCAATCGGCCCCTGCGGTCACACTGCCAGACGCTCTTCCTCGTCGTCGCGGCGCTCGCGATGCTCGTCACCGTCTGCAGCGGCATCAGCGCGAGCCGCGGCTATGCGCTCATCGAGGTGCAGCGTGAGGCGGATCGCATCGAACAGGAAAACGAACGGCTCGCGATCGAGATCGCGAAGCTCAAGAACCCGCAGCGGATCAAATCGATTGCGGAAACAGAACTCGGCATGAGCGTGCCGAAAAAGACGTATTTTTCGCATGAAGAAAAATGACCAGGCTCCCCCTTCCGCCAGGGGGAGTATGTCTTTTTCAGAAGCGGGCTTAGGAGGAGATCGCAGTGAAGACATTGAAGCAGCTTGCATCGCTCGTTTCGGGGGCGGAGATTTTGGGAAACGCGGACGAGGCGATTACGGCTCTTGCGCACGATTCGCGCAAAGTACAGGAGGGAACGCTCTTCATCTGCATTCCCGGCGTGCATGTCGATGGACACTCTTTCATTCCGCAGGCAGTTGCCTCCGGCGCACGCGCGATCCTGACGACGCGAAGCGATGTGGCAGTCCCAGACGGCATTTCGGTTCTGCGCGTGCCGAAGCTCGATGCGGCGCTCCAGATCCTCGCACCCGCTTTCTACGACTACCCTGCGCGCTCGATGCGCGTCATCGGCATTACGGGAACGAACGGAAAAACGACGACGAGCTACATCACGCGCGCGATCCTGCGCAGGGCGGGCTATAAGGTCGGCCTTATCGGCACGATTCAGATTCTCATCGAAGAGGAAAAGCACGAGATACACAACACGACGCCCGATGTCGTCGAGCTCCAGTCGACGATTGCCGAGATGCGCGACCGCGGCATGGACTACGTCGTCATGGAGGTCTCTTCCCATGCGCTTGCCGAGAACCGCGTCGCAGGCATCGAGTTTGATACGGCGGTATTCACGAACCTCACGCAGGATCACCTCGACTATCATAAAACGTTTGAAAACTATCGGCTTGCGAAGGCGAGACTATTTGATCTCGTCGCGAGGAAAGGCAGAAAAGACGGCAAGACGGCAATCGCCAATCTCGACGATCCGTCCTCGCGCGTCATGCTCGCGCACGCCGACTGTCCGCATCTGACGTATGCGGTCGAGGAGGATGGCGATCTCATCGCGAAGAATATACACGTACACGAGGATGGCTCGGAATTCACGCTGGTGCACAAAGACCTCGGCACGATGACGCTCTCGATGCACATCACGGGACTTTTCAATGTCTACAACGTCATGGCGGCGACGTGCGCGGCGCTCGCGGAACACGTCGCGCCGAAGACGATCCATGCCGCACTCGAAGCATTCCACGGCGTGCCCGGACGTTTTGAACTCGTGCGGGCGGGGCAGAAATTTCCCGTCATTGTCGACTATGCGCATACGCCGGACGGCGTCGAAAACGTCTTGCACACGGCGCGCAAGATCACGAAGAAGCGAATCATTGCCGTATTCGGCTGCGGCGGCGACCGCGACCGAACGAAGCGGCCCATCATGGGACGCCTCGCGGCAAAGCTTGCCGACGTCGTGCTCGCGACGAGCGACAATCCGCGCACGGAAGACCCAGAGGCGATCCTTCGCGAGGTAGAGGCGGGCGTCCTTGCGTCGATCGGGAAGAAGCCGTATGAAAAGATCGTCGACCGCAAGCATGCGATTTTCCGCGCGATCGAGCTCGCTGAGCCGGGCGATGTCGTCGTCATTCTCGGCAAGGGTCATGAGAACTATCAGATTCTAAAGGATCGGACGATCCATTTCGACGATAAGGAAGCGGCGCGCGAGGCAATCGCGGCGCGCCTTGGCAAGGAGGGCGCATGATGGCGATGTTCTCGTTACAGGATGTGCTGGATGCGACGGGCGCAAAGATCCTGCAGGCGAATGCCGATTCGTTTGCAGGCGTCGTGACCGACACGCGAAAGGTCACGGAAGGCGCGCTCTTCCTCGGCCTCAAAGGGGATCGCTTCAATGGCGAGGATTTTGCGCATGAGGCAGCGAAAAAGGGAGCGGCCGGCATCATCGTATCGAGCACGTGCCCTGCTGACAAGCTCGCTGGGATCCGCGCAACGCTGCTGTGCGTGCCCGACACGCTCGTGGCGTATCAAGGGCTCGCGCACGCGTGGCGCATGCGCTTCACGCTGCCCGTCGTCGCGATCACTGGCTCGAACGGCAAGACGACGACGAAAGATCTTGCAGCAGCGACGCTTTCGCCGCTCGGCCCCATACTCAAGACGCAGGCGAATTTCAACAACGAGGTCGGTCTTCCGCTGACGCTTTTGGGCATACGCGAGAAGCACAAGGCGGCTGTCGTCGAGATCGGCATGCGCGGGCTGCATCAGATCGAGGCGATGGCGCCGATTGCCGCACCGTCGGTCGGGATCGTGACGAACGTTGGTGAGACGCACATGGAACTCCTCGGCTCGATCGAAAACATCGCGCGCGCGAAAGCGGAGCTCGTCGAAGCGATTCCTTCGGGGGGCACCGTCATACTCAATGCGGATAACGAATACGTTGCTGCCATGCGCGATAAGGCGCACGAAGGCGTGCGCGTGCTGACGTTCGGCATCACGCACGATGCCGATATACGCGCACGCGACATCGTGACGCGCGCGATGAGCGCGACGCGCTTTACCGTGGACTACGCAGGCGGCGCTCATGCCTTTTTGATGCCAATGCTCGGCCATCACAACGTCTACAATGCGCTTGCCGCGATTGCGGCAAGCCACGCGCTCGGCGTCGATCCAGAGGCGGCGTCGGACGGGCTGCGTCATTTTGAAGCGACGAAGATGCGCTTTGAGACGGAGGATCTCGGCGACTGGCACATCGTGAACGATGCGTACAATGCAAGCCCCATGTCGATGCAGGCGGCGATACAGACGCTTGCAGGCATCGTGCCTGGCCGCAAGATCGCCGTCATGGGCGATATGCTCGAACTCGGAAGTATCTCTGAGAGCGCCCACCGCAAGGTCGGGCAGGAGCTGGCGCTCTACGGCTTCGATGCCGTCGTGACGCGCGGCGCAATGGGGGCGTTCATCGCTGATGGTGCAGAAGCGGGGGGCATCCGGCAGGTCTACCGCTGCGCGTCGCACGAAGAGGCGGCGGATCGCCTGCACGCGATCCTGCAGCCGGGCGACACGATCCTGTTCAAGGGCTCGCGCGGCATGGCCATGGAGAAAATCATCCACTTGCTATAATTTGGAGACAATACATTGAATCAGTTGATTACGGCGGCAGCGGTTGCGGCAGGACTCGTCCTCATCGCAGGCCCGTTTTTGATCCCCGCGCTCCACAAGCTGAAATTCGGCCAGAGCATTCGCGAGGAGGGGCCGAAGAGCCATCAGGCAAAGAGCGGCACGCCGACGATGGGCGGCCTCATGATCATTCCCGCGATCACCGTGGCAACGCTCGTGGCAGCGCCTCATTCGGCAGAGGTGCTGCTCGCGCTGTTCATCATGCTCGGACACTTTGCGCTCGGCTTTCTTGACGACTACATCAAGGTAGTCAAAAAGCGCAATCTTGGGCTGAAGGCGCGGCAGAAGCTCCTCGGGCAGACCGCCATCGCCATCGTCACGATGGCGATCGGCACGAAGTGCCTCGGCATCGATACGACGGTATGGGTGCCGGTCCTCGATACGGCGATCGATATCGGCTGGGGCTATTTCGCACTGGTTCTCTTCGTGCTCGTCGGCACGTCGAATGCGGTCAACCTGACGGACGGGCTCGATGGCCTCGCGTCGGGCGCGGTTGCGATCGCGATGAGCTCCTACGCCGTCATCTGCGTGCGAACGGGGCATGATGGGCTCGCACTCTTCTGTGCTGCTACGGTCTCTGCCTGCATCGCATTTTTGCGCTTCAACCTGCACCCTGCCAAGGTATTCATGGGCGACACGGGCTCGCTCGCACTCGGCGGCGCCGTCGCGGCGGCGGGCATCCTGACGCATACGGAAGTGCTGCTCGCCATCGTTGGATTCGTATTCGTCTGCGAGGCGCTATCGGTCATCATTCAGGTCATTTCGTTCAAGACGACGGGAAAGCGCGTCTTTCGCATGAGTCCGATCCATCATCATTTCGAGCTCGGCGGATGGAAGGAGACAAAGGTCGTTCTCGTCTTTTGGTGCGCAGGGCTCATCGTGAGCGTCATCGCGCTTTCGATGCTCTGATCTTGCGGAGGAATGGGTATGGATTTGCACGATAAAAAGGTACTCGTCGTAGGCGCCGGAATCAGCGGATTGGCAGCGGCAAGGATCGCAAGGCACCTCGGCGCCGCAGTCACGCTCAGCGACGCGAAGCGGGAAGCGGAGATCAAGGAAGACGTTGCGCCGCTTCGAGAGGCAGGCGTTGCGCTCGTGTTCGGACCGCAGGGCGAACGCCTTTTGGACGGCGTCGCACTCGTCATCGTCTCGCCGGCCGTCCCCGTCCGCATCCCGCTCATCCAGGCAGCATACCAGAAGGGGATCCGCGTCATTTCCGAAGTCGAGCTCGCATACGATCTTGCACAGTCGCCCTTCGTCGCGATAACGGGAACGAACGGAAAGACGACGACGACGACGCTCACGCATCTCCTCCTAAAGACGCGTTACGAAAACGCGGGACTCGGCGGCAACATCGGCATTCCGCTCTCGGAAGCCGCGCTTGCGGTCGGTGCGGGCGGTGTGATCGCAGCGGAGATTTCAAGCTACCAAATGGAGGCGACGGAGCACTTCCATCCGCACGTCGCGGCGGAGCTGAACGTGACGCCTGACCACATCGTGCGCCACGGCTCAATGGAAGTCTATCAAAAGATGAAGGAGCGCCTCTTTGCCGAGCAGACGGCGGACGACTTCCTCGTGCTCAACTACGACGATGAAAGAACGCGCGGCATGAAGGATCGCGCGAAGTCGCGCGTCTGCTATTTCAGCCGGAAAGAAGAGTTCGAAGCGGGTGCGTTCCTGCGCAATGACGTGCTCACGATCCGCTGGGATGGAGCCGAGTGCGCGCTATGCCACGTAAAGGAACTCGGCATCAAGGGCGCGCACAACGTCGAAAATGCGCTCGCGGCGGTTTCGTGCGCGTTCCTTGCAGGTGCGGATCCCGCGAGGATGGTCCCCGTGCTGAAATCGTTCCGCGGCGTTGAGCATCGCATCGAATACGTCACGGAGATTGCGGGCGTCGCCTACTATAACGATTCAAAGGCGACGAATACGGACTCGGCGATCAAGGCACTCGAGACCTTTGACGAAGGCATCGTGCTCATCGCGGGCGGCGATGACAAGATGACCGATCTCACGGATTTTATGGCACTCGTGCGCGCGCGCGTCCGCGAGCTCATTCTGATCGGTGCGGCGGCGAAGCGCTTTTGCGAGGCGGCGATTGCGGCGGGCATCGAAGAGGCGCATATCCACGAGGCGGGCTACTCGATGGAAAAGGCGGTTGCGCTCGCACATGAGCTCGCGAAGCCGTCGGAAGTCGTGCTGCTTTCCCCCGCGTGCGCAAGCTTTGACATGTACGATGGCATGGCGCAGCGCGGCAGGCACTTCAAGAAGCTTGTCCACCGGTACGAAAATAAGGAATAAGGGAGAATCCAGATTGAATATCATCGTTTCAGGCGGCGGCACAGGCGGCCACATTTATCCCGCTATTACCATCATCCGTGCGATTGAGTGCAAGGTGAAGGGCGCGAAGTTCCTTTACATCGGCACGCGCCGCGGGCTCGAAGCGGACATTATCCCGAAGGAGGGACTGCCGTTTGCGACGGTTGACATTCGCGGGTTTGAACGGCATCTGACACCGATGAACCTCCTGCGCGCGGGAAAGGCGATGGCAGGCACGGTTCGCGCGATGAAGATCGTCAAGGATTTTCGGCCTGACATCGTGATCGGCACCGGCGGCTACGTATGCGGTCCGATCCTGCTCGCGGCGAGCCTCATGCACATTCCGACGCTCATTCAGGAGCAGAACGTCGTGCCGGGCATCACGAACCGTATCTTGTCGAAGGTCGTCACGAAGATCGCCGTCGGTGCGGCAGAGGCGATGCGCCGGTTCCCAAAGGAAAAGACTGTATTTACGGGCAATCCGATCCGCAGCGAGGTCATGACCGCACGGCGCGGGCTCGGCGCCAAGGAATTCGGGCTGGATCCCGAGAAGCTGACCGTGCTCGTTTCGGGCGGAAGCCGCGGCGCACGTGCGATCAACCGTGCGATGATCGGCGTGCTTGCCAATGCGGTGCCCTATCAAATGGTGCAGTTCCTTCACGTGACGGGAAAGGGCGAGTACGAAGACGTCCTTGCGCGCCTTGCGGCGGCGGGCGTCCATCTCGCAGATGTGCCGCATATCAAGGTCGAGCCGTATCTCTACAATATGCCGCAGGCGATGGCGATGGCGGATCTCGCGGTCTTCCGCGCAGGGGCGACGGGACTTGCCGAACTCACGGCGCGCGGCATCCCCGCGATTCTCGTGCCGTATCCGTTCGCGGCGGAAAACCATCAGGAGTACAATGCACGCGCGCTTGAGCGCGCCGGTGCAGCGCGCGTCATACTCGACCGCGATCTTTCGGCGGAGACGCTCTCCGCGCTGCTCGCGGAGCTCCTTTCGGAACGCCATAAGCTCGAGGACATGGCTGAGGCGAGCCGCTCGCTCGGCAGGCCGCGGGCGGCAGAGGAAATCGCCGATCTCGCAATCGATCTCGCAAACCGCAGGGAGGCTTGATGTTGAAACACCTAAAAGAGTTAAACCATATCAAGAAGCTGCATTTCGTCGGAATCGGCGGTGCCGGCATGAGCCCGCTCGCCAAGATCATGCTGGAACTCGGCTATGAAGTCACGGGCTCAGACCGCGAAAACTCGTCGATCATCGAGAATCTCGTGCGCCTCGGCGCCAAAGTCTCGCTCGGCGGGCAGAAGGCAGGAAACGTGCGCGGCGCGGATGCGATCGTCGTCTCGACGGCGATCCCCTACGACAACCCTGAGGTGCTCGCGGCGCGCGACCTCGGCATCCCGAAACTGCACCGTTCCGACATCAATGCCGCACTCGTCAATGCATATAAGGGCATCGCCGTCGCAGGCGCGCACGGCAAGACGACGACGACCTCCATGCTCGGCGTCGTGCTCTCGGAGGCGGGCGTATCGCCGACCGTCGTCGTCGGCGGCGAGGTGCCGGATCTCGGCACGAATGCACGGCTCGGAACAGGCGAGTACCTCGTGTCGGAGGCAGATGAGAGCGACGGATCCTTTTTAAAGCTTCGCCCGCATATCGCCGTTGTCACGAATGTGGAAGACGATCATATGGACCACTACGGCACGATGGAAAATATCATCAAGGCGTTTATGAAGTTCATCGAAAATGTCGATAAGGCGACAGGGTGGGCGGTTCTCTGTTCCGACAACGCAAACCTGCGCCATATCGCAGAGCGGATTGATCGCAAGTACATCACCTACGCGATTGATCACGAGGCAAACTACCGTGCGACGCATGTCGTGACGAACGGCACGGGCATCTCGTTTGACGTCGTGCATCGAAAGGAGCGGCTCGGCCACGTCACGCTCAACATCCCCGGACGCCATAACGTGCTCGATGCGCTCGCGTGCATCGTCACGGGACTTTCGATCGGCGTCCCGTTTGAAAAGCTCGCGGCAGGGCTTTCCGTATTCCACGGCGCGAAGCGCCGCTTTGAGACGAAGGGGCGTGTACGCGGCGTCTGGGTCGTCGATGACTACGCACATCACCCGACGGAAATCGCAGCGACGCTCAAGGCGGCAAAGGAGACGAAGCCCCAGCGTCTCATCTGCGCATTCCAGCCGCACCGCTACTCGCGCACGCAGCTTCTCGCCGACGAATTCGGCAAGGCGTTCGTCTCGGCGGATCTCCTCGTCCTCACGGATGTTTACGCGGCAGGCGAGGCGCCGATTCCGGGCGTGAGCGGGCATACGATCGAAGCGGAAGTGCGCCGGCAGAGCGGGCAGGAGATCCGCTACGTCGAGCATTGCGAAGACGTGGCAGCAGAGCTCGCCTCTCTCGTGCAGGACGGCGACCTCGTCATCACGATGGGAGCGGGCGATATCTACAAGGCGGGCGAGGCGCTCGTCCGTATGCTGAAAGGGCTGGGATCATGAGTTCAAATAAAATCGTCGTCGTCATGGGCGGCACGTCTTCTGAGGCAGGGATTTCCCGCAAGACGGGTACGGCAATCACGAAAGCACTGCAGGAGAAAGGCTACGATGCCGTACCGATGGAACTCGTGCCGCAGACATTCGCCGCGGATATCCAAAAGAGCGGCTGCGCCATCGTTTTCAATGCGCTTCACGGCAAGTTCGGCGAAGACGGGCTTCTGCAGGGGACGCTTGAAATGCTCGGCATTCCTTACACGGGATCGGGCGTGCTCGCCGCTGCCGTTACGATGGACAAGGCAGCATCGAAGCGCGTCTTCGTCGCGGAAGGGATCTCGACGCCGCGCTCACGTACGTACTGCCGCTATGAAATGAAGGAGCGCAACCTCGAAGGCGAGATTGAGAAGGACTTCGGCATCCCCGTCGTCGTCAAGGCGGCATCGCAGGGTTCGAGCATCGGCGTCTACATCGTCGAAACGAAAGAAGCGCTGGCGGATGCACTCAAAGCGGCATTCGCCTACGGCGATGCGGTGCTCGTCGAGCAGTTCATCCGCGGCCGCGAGCTCACGGTTGCCGTATGGGGGGATGCGGAAAGACAGGAGGCGTTCCCGATCATCGAGATCACGACCGCTTCGGGGCGCTACGACTACGAGAGCAAGTATACGAAGGGCGCATCGACGCACATCATACCAGCGCCTGTAGGCGATGCGGCGACGAAGAAGATCCAGGCGCTGGCAAAAAGGACATTTGCGGCGTGCGGATGCCGTGGCGTTGCACGCGTCGATATGATGTTTGCCGAGGACGGGATGCCGTACGTCATCGAGGTCAATTCCGTTCCCGGCATGACAGAGCTTTCCCTCGTGCCGGACGCGGCGCGCGCGATGGGAATCGAATTCCCGGAGCTTTGTGAGCGCATCTTGGCACTTGCCGGATTCAAACGATAAGGAGAGCGGAAAAGAGGGGTCGGCATGGAAGAAAAGACGGAAGGGACGGCGCTGCATCGGAGCCCGCGCCGTCTCTTGAAAGGCCTTCTTTTCCTGCTGGCCTGCTCCATCTTGCTTGCCGTTGTTATCTATACGCCGATCTTTACCCTTCAGCGCGTGCAGCTGAATGGCGCGGTGACGCTGACGCCTGAGAGGATCGAGCAAATTGGGCGCATCCATATCGGAGAGCCACTCTTTCGGATCGAGACGCTCACGGTTGCGCAGAACTTGATGCAGGATCTGCGCATCGAGAGCGCTGTCGTAAGACGCCGCCTGCCGGACACGCTCGAAATCGATATTGAGGAGCGCCGTCCTATTGCGACTGTTGCCTGTGACTACGGCTACCTCGATTTTGACCGCACGGGAAAGGCGCTGACAGGCTGCCAGACGATGAAGAGCACGGCGACCATCCCGCTCATCTCGGGCGTTGCCGTTCACGATCTCTACATTGGGGATGACAATACGGACGAGACGATCGCGCAAGTGCTCGATCTCCTGCAGCGTCTCGACAGCGACTCGCTCAGTCAGATTTCGGAGATCAACGTCGCACATCCGAAGGCGGTCGTCGCCTACACGACGAGCGCCGTGCCGATTCGTCTCGGAACGCTTGATCGCCTCGATGTGAAGGCAAAGCTCATGCAGGATTTTCTCGCTGACCTGAAGACGAATCCGCACGCTGTCGAGTACGTCGATTTCAGTTACGAAGCGCCGTTCATACGGTTCCGTGGCCTTTCCGACGCGAGTCCCGTGCGAGAGGATACGGAGGGGAAGAAGAGATACGAATGAAACACATCCATAAGGGAAGCTGGTCGATTGCCTGTGTCTGCCTCGTGCTCGGCTTCATGCTTGCCGTCCAGTTCCGCACGACGCAGGACTTGAAGTCGAACGTGTCGTACCAGCGCATCGAAGAGATATCCGAGCGCCTGCTCCAGACGGAGAAGGAACGCGATAAACTAAAAGAAGAACTCAATCGCATGCAAAAGGGAGAAGAGACGGACACGAGCGACGCGGAACTCAAACTGCGCGCGGGGCTTGCGCCCGTCGAGGGTCCCGGCGTCATCGTGCGTCTCGACGACAGCGCGATGACGTCGAAGGCGGGCGAGAACCCCAACCTTTACGTCATTCACGACGACGACCTGCTGCGCGTCATCAACGAGCTCCGCGCAGCAGGCGCAGAGGCGATATCCGTCAACGGGCAGCGCCTCATCGGCACGTCGGAGATCCGCTGCGCAGGACCGACGCTTTCGGTAAACAACGTTCGCTCCGCCGCGCCTTATGAGATTCATGCGATCGGCGACAAGACGACGCTTGAGAACGCGCTTCGTATGCGCGGTGGCGTCGCAGAGACACTCAAAGTCTGGGGCATACAGCTCGACATCTCCGTTCGCGACTCCGTTTACGTGCCTGCCTACAAGGGGAGCTACAAGCACGAATTCGCGAAGCCGACCGAGGACAAAGACGAGAAGGAGGCAAAATCATGATCCTGCCGGTTTTGGGACTCGTTTTGGGCATTTTGCTCGGCATGTTTTTCCCCGTCGTCATTCCCGTCGCGTACGCGAAGCTCTTTTCCGTCGCATTGCTCGCCTCGCTTGACTCCGTCTTCGGCGGCCTTCGCGCGGCAGCGGCGGACCGCTTCACGAATGCCGTCTTCATTACGGGATTCTTCTCGAATGCGCTGCTCGCTGCATTCCTCGTGTTCATCGGCGACCGCCTCGGCATCGATCTTTACTACGTTGCCCTGCTCACATTCGGATTCCGCATCTTCAAGAATCTTGCCGGACTGCGCCGTTATTTCCTTCGCAGCGACTCGCAAAAAGTTGAATAAAATCGCATTTCCTCATGTTTTTTTTCTGCGTGCTATGGAATTTTCGATGAAATAATGGTAAAATTGGATTGGTATGCGATTGGTTACAGGCATTTCTTGCGGCCGTATCGCCATGGGGAAAGTGGCAGGGCCGACCAATAAACAAAATCTTCATGGGGGTAACATCGTGTTTGAATTGGATGACAACGGGCTGGATCAACTGGCCAAAATCAAGGTGATCGGCGTTGGCGGGGGCGGAAGCAATGCCGTCAACCAGATGATCAATCTCGGGCTGCAGGGCGTCGAGTTCATCGCCGTCAATACGGATGCACAGGCGCTGTTGAAGTCGCTCGCGCCGCGGCGCATGCAGATCGGTGAAAAGCTCACGCGTGGCCTCGGTGCGGGCGCGCGCCCAGAGATTGGGCAGAAGGCGGCGGAGGAGAGCCGCGATGACATCCTCGAGGCGCTTCGCGGTGCGGATATGGTCTTTGTCACGGCAGGCATGGGCGGCGGAACGGGAACGGGGGCGGCGCCCATCGTGGCGGAGTGCGCACGTGAGATCGGCGCGCTGACCGTCGGCGTCGTGACGAAGCCGTTCTCATTCGAGGGATTGAAGCGCCGCCGCAATGCGGAATCGGGCATCGAGAATCTCAAGAAGCACGTCGATACGATCATCACGATCCCGAACGACCGCCTGCGTCAGGTCGTCGACAAGAAGACCCCGATCACGCAGGCATTCCACGTCGCGGACGACGTGCTGCGCCAGGGCGTCAAGGGGATCTCGGATCTCATCGCGCTGCCCGGCCTCATCAACCTCGACTTCGCCGATGTCAAAAGCATCATGAGCGACGCGGGCTCTGCTCTCATGGGGATCGGCGAGGCATCGGGCGACAATGCGGCAGTCGAGGCGGCGAAGGCTGCCGTCGCGTCGCCGCTGCTCGAGACGAGCATCAACGGCGCACGCGGCATCCTGCTCAACGTCACAGGTGCGGAGGAGAACCTCAGCATGCTTGAGGTCACAGAGGCATCCGAGGCAATCGAGCAGGAAGCCGATCCGCAGGCAAACATCATATGGGGCGCTTCCATCGACAATACGATGGGCGACAAGGTGCGCGTTACGGTCATTGCGACGGGATTTGGTGACGGCGACGAGCAGATCGGCGTTCCACATGCGGAATCGTCTGGCCTGTCCGGGTTCCAGATGCCGGGCTTTATGGCACACACTTCTCCCGTGCCTGCGCAGGACGGCACGTTCCAAAAGGACAATGCTTCGCAGGGCGGTGCGCCGCAGGATGCACAGCAGCCGGCGGCGCCTGCAGGCAGGGAGACGTTCATCGACATTCCGGAGTGGATGCGCAAGAAATAATTTTCTTGACAGGCTGTTTTGGAACCGATATAATTAGTCCTGTTCTCGCCGCGTTTCGGTGGGACTATGGGTAGGTGCCCGAGTGGTTAAAGGGAACAGACTGTAAATCTGTCATCTTCGGATTACGATGGTTCGAATCCATCCCT
>PPYE01721287.1_pt1 | contig 15437 bp, 9 predicted proteins | sample 1559881 | NCBI WGS metagenome assembly PPYE01 (sample SAMN08240022, study PRJNA423297) | Human gut metagenome, whole genome shotgun sequencing project. | reverse complement strand
GGCCATTGCCCTATGGAGTTTCATATAACTCTTATCTGATTGATGATGAAATGGTGGCATTGGTGGATACGGTAGATATCTGTTATTTTGAAGTCTACTTGCGTAAAATAAAGCAGGTGATTGGCGAACGTCCCATCAATTATTTGATTATAAATCACATGGAACCGGATCATTCCGGCTCTATCCGATTGATAAAGCAACATTACCCGGAAATTATTATTGTGGGTAATAAGCAGACCTTTGGTATGATTGAAGGCTTCTACGGAGTGACTGGTGAACAGTATCTGGTGAAGGATGGGGATTTCTTAGCTTTAGGACATCACAAACTGCGATTTTATATGACTCCGATGGTGCATTGGCCTGAAACGATGATGACCTTTGATGAAACGGAAGGAATTCTTTTCTCCGGTGACGGATTCGGCTGCTTTGGTACATTGGATGGCGGTTTTCTGGATACTGGCATGAATGTAGACAGATATTGGGGAGAAATGGTACGTTATTATTCAAATATTGTAGGTAAGTATGGAAGCCCTGTACAAAAGGCTTTGCAAAAACTGGGCGGACTTCCTATTTCTGCTATCTGCTCTACTCACGGACCCGTATGGACAGAGAATATTGCCAAAGTGATTGGTATCTATGACAGACTGAGCCGTTATGATGCGGATGAAGGTGTGGTGATTGTGTACGGAAGTATGTACGGAAATACGGAACAAATGGCTGAGGCTATCGCTGCAGAGCTTTCGGCACAAGGAATCAAAAATATAGTCATGCACAATGTGACGAAGAGCCATCCTTCTTATATCATAGCAGATATTTTCCGTTATAAAGGATTAATCATCGGTTCGCCTACTTACAGCAATCAGCTATTCCCCGAAGTAGATGCGTTGCTTTCAAAGATTCTGTTGCGTGAGGTGAAAGGTCGCTATTTAGGTTACTTCGGCTCCTTTACATGGGCAGGTGCTGCAGTGAAACGTCTGGCTGAATTTGCGGAAAAGAGCAAATTCGAGTTAGTGGGCGATCCTGTGGAGATGAAGCAGGCGATGAGGGATATCACTTATACTCAGTGCGAAAATCTGGCGCGAGCAATGGCGGACCGCTTGAAGAAAGACCGATAAAACAGTGAATGAGATATTATTTATTAACTAACCTATAAAACAATCGACTTATGAGATTAATTATTCAACCGGACTATCAGTCTGTATCTCAGTGGGCTGCACATTATGTTGCTGCAAAAATAAAAGCTGCTAATCCAACCCCTGAAAAACCATTTGTATTAGGATGTCCTACCGGTTCTTCCCCACTTGGAATGTATAAGGCTTTGATCGACCTGAATAAGAAGGGCATTGTTTCTTTTCAGAATGTCGTAACGTTCAACATGGATGAGTATGTAGGTTTACCGAAGGAACATCCGGAAAGCTACTATTCTTTTATGTGGAATAACTTCTTCAGCCATATTGACATTAAACCGGAGAATACAAATATTTTGAACGGTAACGCTCCTGATTTGGATGCGGAATGTGCACGTTATGAAGAGAAGATTAAATCATACGGTGGCATAGACCTGTTTATGGGTGGTATCGGTCCTGACGGGCATATTGCTTTTAACGAACCGGGATCCTCACTGACTTCACGCACTCGTCAGAAAACATTGACTATGGATACAATTATCGCTAACTCCCGTTTCTTTGACAATGATATCAATAAAGTGCCTAAGACTTCATTGACAGTGGGAGTCGGTACTGTGCTTTCCGCAAAGGAAGTGATGATTATCGTTAATGGCCATAACAAGGCACGTGCTTTGTATCATGCGGTAGAAGGAGCTATCACTCAGATGTGGACTATCAGTGCTCTGCAGATGCACGAAAAGGGTATCATCGTGTGTGACGATGCTGCTACGGTAGAACTGAAAGTAGGTACCTATCGTTACTTTAAAGACATTGAATCCGCTCATCTGGATCCGGAGTCTTTGATTAAGTAAGAAGTGGAATATACTCTATAAAAACGGGCTGCAATCAATTCAACGTTGATGCAGCCCGTTTTCTATATGAACAATCAGAGTATGAACAATTATAAATGGTTCAATTCTCCTCCAGCCAGCCTTTTCCCTGACGCACGATTTCCGGTTCGTTTTCTGTGCATTTTACGACAGTTGACGGCTCTATGCCTCCGATACCTCCATCAATAACAAGATCCACGATATCTCCGAACTTTTCGTCTATAAGTTCCGGATCAGTCATATACTCTAAGTCCTCGTTTTCCTCATGAGGCAGGGTGGTAGTCATGATGGGAGCGTCCAGCAGCCGTGCTATCTCTCGGATAATATGATTGTCCGGCATACGGATACCTACTTCCTTTCGGTTACGGAAAATCTTAGGCAACCGGTTTGTTCCGTTCAGAATAAAGGTGAATGGTCCCGGAAGGTTATGCTTCATAAGCTTAAATACATTATTGTCGACTTTGGCATATTCGCTGATACTGCTCAGGTCATAGCAGATAATTGACAAATTATTCTTGCGCGGATCTATCTCTTTAATACGACATATCCGTTCTATCGCACGTTCTTTCAAACCATGACAACCGATAGCATACATCGTGTCGGTGGGATAGATGATAAGTCCGCCATCATTCAGGATATCAATGATTCGTTGTAAATCCTGCGGGTTATTATTTTTATCATATAGCTTCAGAAGCATAACCTTTTTCTCCTTTTTTATTTGAGTTTCTTCTTTAAGAAATCCAGTGCTTTCTCTGCCGCCTTTTCCGTCACTTTCTGCTTGACAGAATCTTTATTGGCGGTAGCGGCTGAATCCAGACCTAGTTTTTGTCCCAGTTTGCTGATAGCCTCGTCGGCTACGGCCTCAACAGCCTGACTTGCCATGCTCTTTGTATCAACACTGACTTTAGGAGAGGTAAACGAGCCTCCGATCTTCAAGTCGAGAGTCATCAGCTTGGAAATGTTACCGGCAGAAGCGGGCAGCTTGATCTTTCCTGTATAATCGATGGTTTGGTCGAGTCCTGTACTACCTGAAAGATTCAAGTTGTAATCACCCATTTTGATATCAAACGGTTTTGTTTCCACACGTCCGTCTTTGATAGTGAAATCCAGCGTCATATCTTTCACTTTCATTTCCTTCAGACTCGGCTGTTTCACAGCATCGGCAATCTGGTCAATCGCTTTTACTCCACTCAAGCTGAGGTCGCGGGTGGAGAGGCTGCCGTCCCCTTGCATTGTGTCCAATACAGGGCTCATAGTTGCGTCCAGATCAGTTAATACATTGATACTGCCGGAGAAATTACCTTTCAGGTTTTCAAAGATAGGAGCCATCTTCTGTACCATATCCAGTTCTTTGTAAGCCTGTGCGAAAACGATATTCGACAGTTTGAATCCGGCTTTCATCTCCGGTTTCTTCACGTTGGCGGTAGAATAATATCCATTCATTACTACATTTCCTCCCATTGTATTCATGGAAAGGTTTTTCATGTCTACCTTACCGTCTTTCACAATGAGTTTGCCATTCATGTTGTTGAAGACCATCTTATCGAACAATACTTCTTTCAGATTAGCATCCATTTGGAAGTCAATGTTACGGGGGACTTCAAAGATTCCGGTTGAAGTAGCAACCGAGTCTGTTGTGGCTGTATTCGGTGTTGCGGCTGTTTCTTCGGCAGAATCACCCATGAAATCATTCAAATTAAAATGATTGGAGCGAATGTTCAGATTTCCCTTCAAGGTAGTTCCTTTCAGTACATATCCGATATAGTTCTCGAAGCGGCTATCGGCTGTGATATCATTCTTTCCGATATTGACGGTCGTTTCGCTCAACTGAAGATACTTCGGAGTAAAAGTGAAAAGGGATTTCTGGATTTCTACATCCGGCATATCTTTCATCTGAAGTTTCATGCCTGTCAATCCGATCGTACCGGCAGCCTGTATATGTTCATATTGTTCCTTTTCTATATAAGAAAGACGGCCGGACATCTGCATATCGGCATTGATCGTCCCATTCAGTTCCATATCACCGAGTGGATACACTTGTTTGATCATACCTAAATTAAGGATGCCCTTTGCTTCCGCTTTAAAGTCCGGGTCGCTGATTGGAGTTTTCACGTTGGCAGTCAGACTGAACGGATTTCCTGCCAGACGGAAGCTGAACGGATTGATGGTAACGGTAGTCAAGTCAATATTTCCTCCCGGGTTCTGAACATTGGCGCTGATGTTGATTTGGTCTACACCAGCCGGTAGAGCCGGATAGCGGAACATGGCATTCTTGACCTGCATATCGATATTGAATGCGGGTACGGTATCTCCCTGCAGAACGCCTTTGGCAGTAGCAGTCAGAGTAGCAGTCCCGTCAGTTTTCAGACTTGAGAACTCAGTAGCATAGATAGCCGGAATCAACGAAAGAATTTCTTTAAACCCGATATCATTCGTATTAAGTTTCAAATCCATGTCGATAGCGGGATCTTGTAGGGCAACCCAGCCGTCAATACCTGCCTGAATGGCATTAAGGCGGATAGTATTATCTTTCAATGTATATTTATTATTGGCTAAGTCGGCGTCTATATCCATTTTAGCGGAAATATTGGCATTTGCCAAGAAAGGAATGCCGTTCATCTTGTAAGTCAAAGATTGGGTTTCCGCTTCCAGTTGCAATGTGGTACGGTCACTTCCCAAATCGCCGGAACAAACGGCATTGAAGTCGCGGATGTCAGCATACATTTTTCCTTGCTGATCGTCATAAACCAAGTTCATGTTTTTGATGACAAACTGTTGTAGCTTCACCTTGAAAGGAGAAGCTTCCTCTTCTACCGTAGGTGTTTCCTCTGTTGCTGTGGTGTCCGGCTTCATGACATCCCAGTTCACTTGCCCGTCCGGCAATACAATAGCGTGCAGCCGGGTATCTTCAATGAAGATTTTAGAAATATCATAGCCACTATCTCCGAAAAGTGAAAATAGATTGATAGCTGCGGTAACCTCTCCGGCTTGTACGAGAGTATCGTTAGCGAATTCTCCTGTACCTTTCAGCCAGAAATCTTCGAGTGTGACAGAAGCCTGTGGAAAGTTGCGGAACAGGCTAATGTTAAGTCTCTCAAAATCAAATTGTGCATTAAGCATTTTGTTGCCTTCTGTCTTTACGATATCGGCTATCTTACCTTGGAAGGCGAAAGGGAGAAGGAGCATGAGGATGATAATAACTCCTACAGTGATAGCTGCGATTTTCAAACCTTTTTTCATTTACTTTTATTTTAAGAGTTTGACGAATATACAAGAGACAAAACTAATAAAACTTTTTGATAATAAAGGATAAAAGGAGAGTTTTATGATTTCTTTTTCCTTAGTTCTTCCGCAATTCTCCATTGCAGTGCAGCTTCTCCTTCTTTTCCTGCTTTTATCAGTGCATCTCCGAAAAGTTCGTGTGCGCCTGCGTGTTCCGGTTTCAGACTGGTAGCTTTATCCAAATCGGCAATAGCCCCTTCCGTATTTTCAAGTCTCAGACGGAGTTTCCCCCGGTTATAGACAGCTTTGAAGTTGGCGGGATGGAGGCTTACGGCAGTATTGAAGCAGTTTTCCGCATCAAAATATTCTTTATTATTAAAGAGGGTAATCCCCTTTCGTATCCAGGCGTCCACATAATTGGGATCGAGGCTGAGCGCTTTGTCATAATTGGCAATGGCAGCTCGCGCATCGTGGGCTTGGGTAATACATTCGTTGCCCATCAATAAATATTCATGAGCATATTGCCGCAGACGCTCCTGTTGTTCCTGTAATTGTTCCTTGAGTCTCCTGTTCTGTTCCTTCAGCGTATTGATGATACCCAGTTTGCGACGGATCAGCCGACGGGGAGCAGGCTTTTCTATATCATAACGGGAATGAATAGCACGGAAGAATTGTTCCAGGCATTCCTCCATGTCTCCTTTGTCGAAAGCACGTGCGGCGGCAACATATTGTACGTCGGCCTGTGCTTGTTTCAAAGCCTTGTCAATAGCCTGACGATTATTAAACCGTCCGGCAAAGTTCACAATCTCGGGCCGGACGAAAACATCTGCCCGGCTGATGGGCTTTTTAAGCTGAATCCCCTCCAGAGAAGTGCACCGGCTGAGTGCCACGTATGCTTGCCCTCCGGCAAATACACCACCTGTGAAATCGATGACTACCCGGCTGAAAGTGAGCCCCTGACTCTTATGAACAGTTATCGCCCAAGCCAGCCGAATGGGATATTGAGTAAAGCTGCCCAATACCTCTTCTTCTATTTCTTTGGTCTTTTCATTGTAACGGTAGCGGATGTTCCGCCATGATTCCCGTTTTACATCACATTCTTTTCCGTCATCGGTGATAACGTATATCGTTTCTTCTTCCTCATCAATTCCGGATATGACACCGATCGTTCCATTCACCCATCGGCGGTCGAAATCGTTTTTGATAAAGATAATCTGGGCACCGGGTTTGAGTACAAGTTCTTGCGAGGTAGGCAGGCTGCTTTCGGGAAAGTCTCCTTCGATAACTCCCTCGAAAGTGATTGGATCTCCCGGCAGTTCCGCCAACTTCTTCTCATTGATAGAGTCTACTGTATCCCGTCTTGTAGCAAGAGTGATGTACATATCGGCTTCCGATTCCTCAATTAGGCTCCCGTATCGGGTATTCAGCAGTTGCAGATCGGCTGCTCCGGCCGTATTCGTACGGATATGGTCGAGAACGCTGACAAAAACAGGATCGGTCTGTCTGTATACTTTCTGAAGCTCGATGGATACCAAGTCTATCTGACCGAATACTCGTGCGGAGAAGAAATAGGGAGTAGGATAGAAGCGGTTCAATATATCCCGTTCATCGTTCTTTACGACCGGTTCTAATTGAAAAACATCACCCACCAATAACAGCTGCTTTCCACCGAAAGGTTCGCGCAAGTTATGAGAATATACACGCAGAATACGGTCGATTGCATCAATAATATCCGCCCGTACCATTGAAATTTCGTCGATAATCACCAGTTCTATCTGTTCCAGTAACTTTCGATGCGGTTTCGTATATTTAAAGAATTCGTGGATGCGTCCCCGTTGGAGACTGAGATTCGGGTCATCCGGCGGCAGTGGATGAAAAGGCAGTTTGAAGAAACTATGCATCGTACTTCCTCCGGCATTGATGGCGGCAATACCTGTCGGAGCAAGTACAACATATTTCTTCTTGGTGTTTTCGCAGACGTAACGCAAGAATGTAGATTTTCCTGTACCCGCCTTTCCGGTTAGAAAAACAGATTGGCGTGTATATTGAATCAGGTTCAAGGCATCTTGAAACTCTGCGTTGTTAGTGTCTACGCTCATGTTGATAAATAGAGTAAATCCCCCTTGTTAAATAATCCCGAAATGTTTCATCGCTTTGCTGATACCATCCTCGTCGATCGGAGCCGTTACGTAATCGGCGGCAGCTTTTACGTCCTTTTCAGCTTGCCCCATAGCCACGCCGATAGCAGCATGACGGAGCATGCTGATGTCGTTTCCCCCATCTCCGAATGCCATCGTGTCTTCCAGTCTGATATCAAAATAACGGATTATTTCGTCTATGCCTTTTTGTTTGGTATCTCCTTTGGCGGTTATATCGGCAAAGGCGGGATACCAGCGGCCTATCTCGCAAGTTGGGATTGACGGGCGGATTTCTCTTTCTTCTTCCTCCGTAATGAAAGGAGTCATTTGTATAATCTCCTTGCCGGTCGCTTCTGCAAAAGAGACGGTCGGGATAACATCCACGTGTAGGAAATCATAAAAAATCTTCTTTACCATCTCGTTGGGCTGGCAAACGGAAATATGATGTTCCTCTACAAAAATGCAGGGTACTCCTTTCTTTTCGCAGAAATCTCCCATTGCTTTTACCTCTTCCTGGGGGATGGTGTTCTTATAAATAACTTGTTCTCCGACAAAACAATAGGCTCCGTTCATCGTGATGTATCCATCAATGAGATTCCGCTTCTGTAGCTCGGAGAGATTGTTGATAATGGCTTTCGGACGTCCGGTAGCGATAAATATTTTATGTCCTTTCGCATGGGCGGCTTCCAGAGCCTCGATAGTGGAAGACGGGATACGGTGAGTATGGAAGCTGACCAGTGTACCGTCTATATCAAAAAATAAAGCTTTCGTCATAGATTCCTTTTTGAATTGAAGACAAAAGTACTACTTTTGTCTCATATAACATAAAAACATCATGCAGTATGAACTATAATTTTGATGAAATAATAAACCGTAACGGTACGGATTCCGTAAAATGGGATGGAGTGGAAGGCCGTTGGGGACGCAATGACCTGATTCCTATGTGGGTAGCCGATATGGATTTCCGTACGGCTCCGTTTGTGATAGAGGCTTTGAAAAAGCGGTTGGAGCATGAAGTGCTGGGATATACATTCGCCTGTAAGGAATGGGCGGCTTCCATTATCCATTGGTTGAAAGAACGTCACGGATGGTCGGTCACCGAAGAAATGCTGACGTTTACTCCCGGCATTGTTCGCGGGTTGGCTTTTGCTATCCACTGTTTCACGGAAAAAGGAGATAAAGTGATGGTAATGCCGCCTGTCTATCATCCTTTTTTCCTTGTGTCGCAGAAAAATGAACGCGAAGTTGTATTTAGCCCGTTAGTATTGAGGGACGGACAGTATTACATTGATTTCGACCGTTTCCGCCGGGATGTACAAGGTTGTAAAATACTGATTTTAAGTAATCCTCATAATCCGGGCGGACGAGTATGGACGAAAGAGGAACTTTTGCAGATTGCTGATATTTGTCAGGAAAGCGGTACTTTGGTTATCTCCGATGAGATTCATGCAGACCTGACTTTGCCACCTTATAAACATCCCACTTTTGCTTTGACTTCAGAAAAAGCACGGATGAACTCACTTGTCTTTATGTCTCCGAGCAAGGCTTTCAATATGCCGGGACTGGCAAGCTCTTATGTAATCATCGAAAATGAGGAACTTCTTCAACGTTTCCGTACCTACATGGAAGCGAGTGAATTTTGTGAAGGCCATCTGTTTGCCTATCTGAGTGTGGCGGCGGCTTATAGCCATGGCACGGAATGGCTGGATCAGGTGATAGCATATATCAAAGGCAATGTAGACTTTACCGAAAACTATTTGCGGGAACATATTCCTGCCGTCAAGATGATTCGTCCGCAGGCTTCCTATCTTATCTTTTTGGATTGTCGGGGGCTGGGATTGAATCAAGAGAGTTTGAATCACCTGTTTGTAGAAGGAGCGCATCTGGCACTGAATGACGGAACAACATTCGGCAAGGAGGGCGAAGGCTTTATGCGGTTAAATGTTGCCTGCCCGCGTGCTACATTGGAACAGGCATTAAAGCAGTTGGAACGAGCAGTCAATAATGGATAAGAACTTTATCGGATATCTGACTGCCCTTGTCCATTACAGGTGTTCGGCGGTTCTGTTGTCAGAATTTGTCGGATTGGCGTAACTGAACTGGATATTGCTTTGTTCATTTTCTTTCAGTTCCATATCGTTTCTGTTTTTGGCATACAATGTAATGTCGGATAAATTAAAGTTTCTCGTATAACATATTTTTCCGGGACTGTTTGTCGTTGCCTTGATGGCATGGAGATAGAAATTCTCCAAGCGTAAGGAGTCGTTCCATCCGGAAGCAGAGATAAATTCATTTACGTTTTCTGCTTTTACATCAGACAGATACACGTTCCGGAAATGTGGATATCCTTTTTCCGGCGGATTAACGGGAGTCAGCATTACTTTCCAATGCTCGGGAATTTCTTTGCCTTCATATTCTTTAGGCAGGACGCTGTAGCTGTAATTGGGATTCCAGTTTAGATCCGCCGCCAGAACCTGTTGCACATTCTTAGCATTGATTCGGGTCATGTAGATGTTTTCGACCGTTCCTCCGCGATTCATGGCGCTTTTCAGTCGCAGTACCGTAGAAGTTCCTTCTGCATCCAGATTGTATCCTAATATATTACGGATACTTCCTGAAGTCTCACTTCCGCAAGTGATGAGGCCGGCGCCTTTGCGGGCTATACAGTTACGTATCACAATTTTTTCGGTAGGACGGTTCACCCGCAGGCCATCTGCGTCTCGTCCGGATTTGATGCAGATATTATCGTCATTGCAATCTATGTCGCAATTTTCAACTAATACATGGGTGGATGAGTCGATGTCGATGCCATCCGTACTGGGACCGTGTCCTCCGATATTATTATTGATTGTTAATCCGTTGATGGTGCAATGGTCGGAATAAAGAATCTGACATCCCCAGAAACCGGTACGCATTAAAGTGAATCCGCTTAATGTGATATCCGAGCTGCGTTCAACGAGGATTCCCCGTACACGTTTGCAGTCATAGTCGACAATCCAGCGCAGTCCTTTCGCCTCATATTCTTTCCTCATTTCCCAGTATTTATCCCAAAATACCTTTCCCCGACAGTCCAGTGTACCTTCTCCGCTGATAGATGCGTTTTTCTCATCTATGATATTGATAACTGCCGATGGCCATATCATTTCGATTCCTGCAACTCTTGAACGGAATTCCGGATAATGGTGAATTTGAGGACTGGCCAGTAAAGTCACACCCTTGTCCAAATGGAGGTTTACTCCGCTTTTGATAAAGAGTGCCCCTGTCTGATAATATCCCGGTTGGAGAGTGACGGTTCCCCCGCCGGAGACGGCACAACTGTCGATTGCTTTTTGTATAGCTGTTGTACTGAGTACAGTACTGTCTGCTACCGCACCTAAAGAATTGGCAGATAGGGTTATATGATTGATAGGTTCTTGCCGGCTACCGACACTGTCAACCCATGATAAATCAGGCTGTTGCGGAAGTTCTCCCCATTGGAACTCTTTTCCGGTTTGTTTGGCAGGAGTGCATGCGATAAGCAATGCCCCTGTTATAAATAGAGAAAGTATACCTTTATTTTTCATATATTATATCAGTTAACAATGGAAGGCTTTAGTTCGTCCGGTGAATCTTTCGTATAAGATTTCACATCTCCGGCTATTTTAGTAAATAATGTCTGAATCTGTTCGGGACTTATACGTGTATCCGGGCGGAAAGCATCCGAATTCATATAATCAAGAATCGCTTTATGCATCTGACGGGCAACAATCCTTTTCTCCGGTTGGGAAGTGATGTCCATGCTGGTCATTATCAGTTTGCCGTTCAATACATTAGCCTCGAACAGCATTCCTATTTTACGGCTGATAAACCAAGTGTCTATGCTTTGAATAGTCGGTTGGAACTCAGCGGGGAAATGCGTAAACTGCATAACTTGCGCTTTGTTCAATAGTTCCCACCATTGCAGGTTACTGTGATATTCAGTCGGAAAGTCACGGAAAAGCGGGTGATAATCATTTAGGAAAATACCTGTCGTATGCGGCGGGCGCATCTTGAACCAAGATGTATTCCAAAAAACGGGTGTGAAATATTGCTTGACCTCCCTGCCGTATTTTATTTTCCCGGCTGCTGTTATCAATACGTTTCCACCTTCCTGCAAGATGGATATCGCTTTCTCGTCCAATGTGTCCGTTGTGTATACGTTTCCTTGTGTAAGTTTCACTTTGTCAGGATATACCCAGAAGTCCCAATCGTTGACAATATCACTGTTTTCCAAACGTACTTCCAGATTCAGTTTTTGGGGAGTACGGATATCGTTCAGTTTCATGTCTATGCTGCCCAACGAGAATAGATTGCCGATAGGAATATCCCGTGTACTAACCACTCCGCGAGCATATATCTTGCCATATTTATCTTTTACGCAATAGACTGTATTTGCTTTTTGCAAAGCTTCTTTTCCGAAGTGGGATATTTCGATATCTGCATGAAACGTTTCGTTATTGGTGTATGTGAATTTGGGTATACGTGCCAACAGAACGGTCGGACTGCAAAAACGGCGGAACTCTGCGGCATTAATGTATCCTTTCTCTTCAAAGAATACATCCAGCAATCCTACCAGTGCCGTTCCTTGACCCGAATAATCATTGAGAGCTAATAGTTGGAATCCCGCATAGTCGGGAGTACGCAATGTCTTTTCTATCTCATGCTTGTAACAGATCGCTTGCAGCTTGCCGGAAGCCATCATAAAATCGTGTCCCATACCTCCCATGTGGTTATCATTCAATATATCCCGAAAGATTTCAAAGTTCTTGGCTTTGTTTACTCCGGTATATTTACGTATCTCGCTGAAGTTCGGGAATGCGCACCATTGTCCGGTTTCATGGGAAACATACGGCTGTTTTACCGTATCAATTCGGTTACGGTAGTCCGATGTGCTTTCCGGCTGTGCACCGGTCCAGCTGAGTCCGCGTGCACCGGCTTTTACATGATATTGGTTATGGGGCTGCCATTGCCAGCTGTTGCCTACGGAAGCTCCTGTATATACGTGGCGTGGGTCGGTTGCTTTCCAATAATCGACGAATTTGCTTACCCATGACACCCAGCGTCCGGAAGGCTCATTTCCACACGCCAACATACAATAAGAGGCGTAGTTTCCATACTGCTTGGTCAAGGCAATCGTTTCGTCCATCAGATACTTGTCGATAGGCTGGTCGTTGCCCAGTCTCGGACCGTGATTAGGCCAGCTTGGACCTTCCGGCTGCAAATAAAAACCGACAAGGTCCGCAGCAATAAATGCGGCTTCCGGCGGACAGAAAGAGTGGAAACGCATATGATTCAGCCCGTAGTTGCGGCAAATGCGGAATACCCGTTCCCATGAAGCTACATCCATAGGAGCGTAGCCGGTAAGCGGAAAATCACAATTCTCTACTGTGCCGCGAAGCATTGTTTTCCGACCGTTCACATAGAACCATTTACCTTTGATGGTAAATTCGCGCATACCGAATTGTACTTCTTTGGCTTCTCTCTCTTTGCCACAGGTCAGTGTCGCTGTCAGTTTATAGAGTGCCGGGTCAAATTCGTCCCAAGTCAGAAAATCTTCTCCCATCGGTAGTTCCATTTCGATTTTGTTATCTCCGGAACGTACTGAGATATTCTGTTGTACAGTAGGGACAGAATGCTTTTTATCCGAGTTGAAACTTTCAGCGGATAATTGTAACGTTGCTTTGGCAGAGGCTGGTGCGTACAGACTGATTCGCACTGTGGCTTTCCGGTCTTTCAAGTCCGGATATATCTGTATGTCGCTAAAATGAACTTTAGGAGTGGTCTGTAACTCTATGCGTCCTACGATACCATTCCAATTGCCCTGAGTCTGGTCGGTAATACTATGAGAATCCGGTCCTACGTTGATATCCTTGATACGGTTATCAATGCGGATGGTAATCCGACAAGATTTTCCCGGAGCAACGGCAGCAGTCAGGTCATAAACGTGCGGCACACAGAGGCTATTCTGCATTCCTATCTCCCGGTTATTTACCCAAACGGTGGTTTCTATATGAGGACGTTCTAAAAATAAAATGATCCTGTCACCTTTCCAATCGGATGGTATGGTTACGTTTTTCTGATACCAGGCCACACCTACATAATGTTTGTCCGGAGTCAGGAAGAATGGTAGTTTTACTTGCCCTTCCATTCTGTATTTCTCCATATAAGGATTAAAATAGTAGGAACTGTCGTATAAACTTCCTGTCCATTGCGTGTGTACGGTCACTTCGTCGCCTTTTAACTTCTCGGGCATGGAACCGGGCAGATTGATGTGGTCTTCCAATATTTTTCGAAACCATTGCTCTTTTACGCCTGTATCTTCCCGGTCTATTTGGAAATTCCACTTACCGGATAGATCAAGAGCATTGCTTTGACCTGTAACGGTCAATATCGAAAGAAATGCAAGAATAATACTGCCTAGAAAATGTTTTATCATGATATGTAAGATTGATATATTTTCGTTATCTTTTAAATTCTGGTGCTAAAGTAGGGCTTTTTCGAACTTCTTGAAATATAAAGATGTACAGAAACATAAACAATCGTATCAAAAATGGGATGTATAGATGTATGTGTACAAAATTGTATGAATATACCAATTAATCTATCCCTTTGCTTTTCGGTATCTTTGGAAGATATGGTATCTTTGCGAACTGAATCTATTAATCTTAGAATAAACCATGAAAAATGTAATTGTCTGGATGATTCTGACCGTCTGGTCTATAATGAACGTTACCGCCGGAGATACCGTTTATCTCTTTTCCTATTTTATAAATAACAGTAAAGATGGCTTGCATCTGGCTTATAGTTATGATGGACTGACCTGGACGGCTTTGAATGGTGGTCGTTCCTTTTTAACTCCTACTGTGGGCAAAGATAAATTGATGCGCGATCCTAGTATTTGTCAAGCTCCCGATGGAACTTTTCACATGGTCTGGACTTCCAGTTGGACGGACCGGATTATTGGTTATGCTTCTTCCCGTGACTTGATTCATTGGAGTGAGCAAAAGGCTATTCCTGTGATGATGAATGAACCTGCCGCACATAACTGCTGGGCTCCCGAACTGTTTTATGATGAATCGTCACAAACCTATTATATCTTCTGGGCAACTACGATCCCCGGCCGTCATAAGGAAGTGCCTACCAGTGAAAGTGAAAAGGGACTGAACCACCGTATCTATTATGTAACGACTAAGGATTTCAAATCTTTCTCGAAGACTGCCATGTTTTTCAATCCGGATTTCAGCGTTATTGATGCTGCTATTGTGAAAGATCCAAAGAGGAACGATCTGATTATGGTAGTTAAGAATGAGAACTCTAATCCGCCGGAGAAAAATCTGCGTGTGACACGTACGGAGAATATAAGGAAAGGATTCCCAACCAAAGTATCGGCTCCCATCACAGGCAACTATTGGGCGGAGGGGCCTGCTCCTCTTTTTATAGGTGATACTCTTTATGTGTATTTTGATAAGTATCGTGACCATCGTTATGGGGCTGTCCGTTCCCTCGATCATGGAGAAACGTGGAAAGACGTTTCCGATCAAGTCTCTTTTCCGAAAGGAATCCGTCATGGAACGGCCTTTGCGGTGGATGCTTCAGTTATTCTTAATATGATACAATAAGGTTTCCATCATTTCATCGTTGTTTTCAAGGGTTTTCAGTGCGAAGATTAAAGATTTTCAGTGCATAAAACTAGTATAGTTTATGCATTCGGGTAGTTGTCACCTTATAACGGGACAAATGTCACTTTATAGAATGACAAATGGCACTTTATAAGGTGACCATTTGTTTTTGAGAAGATGGAAGCTTCTAAGATACAAAAATAATTAGTTAAAAGCAATAGTCGGACATGAAACTTGGACTGTATTACGGATAGATTCTACTTGTTTTTTCTGATCCGGGTTTTCTGAATTTATCAAAATATGTAATAGAACGGATATGAGATGTTCTTTTTGCCTGTTTATTCCATATATGTCCTATTCATCCCATATTCATTTGTACAAAAGGCAGTATTTTTTATGCTTATGTACAATATTGTATTGTTAATAACTGTATTGTTCTCTAAG
>PPYE01740527.1_pt1 | contig 15441 bp, 14 predicted proteins | sample 1559881 | NCBI WGS metagenome assembly PPYE01 (sample SAMN08240022, study PRJNA423297) | Human gut metagenome, whole genome shotgun sequencing project. | reverse complement strand
GGGGCCACGCCTTCGCCATCGTGGACGAGGTGGACTCCATCCTCATCGATGAGGCCCGTACCCCCCTCATCATCTCCGGTCAGGGCGAAAAGTCCACCCAGCTCTATGACATGGCTGAGATGTTCGTCTCCCGCCTGAAAAAGCAGGTGCTGGTCCAGGTGGACAACAAGGAAGAAGAGGACGCGGACATCGACGCGGATTACGTGGTGGACGAAAAGGCCAAGACGGCCACCCTCACCGCCCGGGGCATCACCAAGGCCGAGGAGTTCTTCCACGTGGAGAACCTGTCCGATCCCTCCAACTCCACCCTCTCTCACCACATCAACCAGGCTCTGAAGGCCCACGGCACCATGAAGCGGGATGTGGACTACGTGGTCAAGGACGGCGAGGTCATCATCGTCGACGAGTTCACCGGCCGCCTCATGTTCGGCCGCCGCTACTCCAACGGCCTGCACCAGGCCATCGAGGCCAAGGAGCATGTGAGCGTCAACAGCGAGAACAAGACCCTGGCCACCATCACCTTCCAGAACTACTTCCGCCTTTACGACAAGCTCTCCGGTATGACCGGTACCGCCATGACCGAGCAGGAGGAGTTCGGCACCATCTACAACCTGGACATCGTGGAGATCCCCACCAACAAACCCAACCAGCGCCACGACCACCACGACGTGGTCTACAAGACGGAGGCCGGCAAGTTCCGCGCCGTCATCGAGCAGGTGAAGGAGTGCCACGCCAAGGGCCAGCCCGTGCTGGTGGGCACCGTGTCCATTGAGAAAAACGAGATGCTCTCTTTGCTTTTGTCCCGGGAGGGCATCCCCCACAGCCTCCTCAACGCCAAGAACCACGAAAAGGAAGCGGAGATCGTGGCCCAGGCAGGCAAGCTGGGCGCCGTCACCGTGGCCACCAACATGGCCGGCCGCGGTACCGATATCATGCTGGGCGGCAACGCCGAGTATCTGGCCCGGGCCGACCTGGTGAAGGCCGGCTACGCCGAGGAGGTCATCGTGGACGCCACCGGCTACGCCGAGACCGACAACGAGGAGATCCTGGCCGCCCGCAAGCTCTTTGCCGAGCGTCTGGCCGCCCACAAGGCCGTCATCGCCGACGAGGCTGAAAAGGTCCGCGCCGCCGGAGGCCTCTTCATCATCGGCACCGAGCGCCACGAGTCCCGCCGCATCGACAACCAGCTGCGCGGCCGTGCCGGCCGCCAGGGCGACCCCGGCGAGACCCGGTTCTATATCTCCCTGGAGGATGACCTCATGCGCCTGTTCGGCGGTGAGCGCATCCAGAACATGATGGAGAAGTTCGACCTGGACGAGGACACCCCCATCGAAAACCGCATGCTCACCCGCGCCATCGAAAACGCCCAGACCACCGTGGAGTCCCGTAACTTCCAGTCCCGTAAGTCCGTGCTGGAATACGACGACGTCATGAACAAGCAGCGTGAGATCATCTATGCCCAGCGCCGCCAGGTCCTGGACGGCAAGGACATCAAGGAGACCATCCTGCACATGATGGAGACCTCCATCGCCGACCATGTGGCCCTGGCCTTCGGCGAGGCCTCTCACCTGGACGAGGCCGGTTACCGGGAGATGCTGCGCGACCTGGAGGGCACCTACTTTGCCCCCGGCGCCTTCAATCTCACCGCCGAGGAGATCGCCGCCAAGAGCCCCGCGGACTTCACCGAGCTCTTCACCAAGGCCGCCGAGGCCGCTTACGAGGCCAAGGAGGCCGAGATCACCCCGCCCATCATGCGGGAGCTGGAGCGTGTCATCATGCTGCGCGTGGTGGACGAGTACTGGATGGACCACATCGACGCCATGGACGACCTCAAGCAGGGCATCCGCCTGCGGGCCTACGGCAACACCGATCCTGTGGTGGCCTACAAGCAGGAGTCCCTCACCATGTTTGAGGAGATGATCTCCGCCATCCAGAGCGAGACCGTCCGCCGTCTGTACTCCGTCCGTCTGAAGAAGGACGAGGAGGTCAAGCGGGAGCGCGTGGCCAAGACCACTGTGGAAAACGTGGGCGGCGACGGCACCGCCCCCAAGAAGCAGCCCAAGAAGGTCGTGAAGATCGGCCGCAACGACCTGTGCCCCTGCGGCAGCGGCCTGAAGTGGAAGAAGTGCACCTGCAAGGAATACCACGATAACTGATCGCATTTCAATCTGATGCGCACCCCCTGTTCTCCTGCCGGAGGGCAGGGGGGCTGCCATTTCTGTCAGAACCCCGGGAGGTACCCATGTCATTCAAGACCCATACGCAAGGAAGCCTTGTTTTCCTGACTTCTCCTTTGCTCACCGGCGTCCGCCACGGCTTTTCCACCCGGTGCGGCGGCGTTTCTCCCGCCCCCTGGGACAGTTTGAACCTGGGCCCCGGCCGGGGGGACGGCTCTGCGTGTCTCATGGAAAATTACCGCCGCTTCTGCACGGCCATCGGCACAGAGCCGGCGCGTACCGTACTGAGCCAGCAGGTGCATGAGGCCACCGTGCGTCTCTGCACCGCCGACGATGCCGGCAAGGGGCTGCTGCGTGAGCGGGACTACACCGCCGACGCCCTCATTACCCAGGAGCCCGGTCTTGCCCTGACGGTCTTTTCCGCCGACTGCGGTATTTTGCTGCTCCACGATCCCGTGCGCCGTGCCGTGGGCGCTGTGCATGCAGGCTGGCGGGGCTGTGCCGGCGGCATTGTGGAAAAAACCGTTCAGGCCATGGAGTCCCACTTCGGCTCCCGGGCAGAGGATCTCCAAGTCGCCATCGGCCCTTGCATCGGCCGGTGCTGCTTTGAGACCGATGCCGACGTCCCCGCCGCCATGGAGGCGGCTCTGGGCGCAGACGCCGCGCCGTATCTGGAGCAGCGGGGGCAGAAGTGGCATGTGGATCTGGCCGGGCTCAACCGCCAGTGGCTGCTGCGCTCCGGCGTGCGCCCCGCGCATATCGATGTGTGCGGTCTTTGCACCGTCTGCCACCCGGAGCTGTTTTGGTCCCACCGGAAAATGGGGCAGGCACGGGGCCTTCAATGCGCCATGATCGCCCTGGAACCATAAGCGAAAGAACGAGGTAAGTATGAAAAGACGGTTTTTGGCCCTTTGCGGCGCGCTGGCGCTGGTGCTGAGTCTTGGCGGCTGCTGGCAGGACGAGCTGGACGAGCCGGACGCGGGACAGCTGCTCATCGACGCGCTGGAAGACCCCAACGCCCAGGAAGAGCCGGTAACCCTGCCCGCCAGCTTCTCCCTGCCCTATGCGCCCGATCAGACCCTGGACTCCATCACCTGCCCCGACGGGATGCAGCAGGTGGTCGGGGGGCTTTTGTACGAAGGGCTGTTCCAGCTCTCCCCCTCCCTGGAGCCCCAGGAGGTCCTCTGCTCCGGCTATACCTATGATGCGGAAACCTTCACCTATGTGTTCACCCTCCGCTCCGGCGTTCTCTTTTCCGACGGCAGCCCCCTGACTGCCCAGGATGTGGCCCAGACGCTCCAGCGGGCCAAATCCTCCTCCCGCTATGGCGCCCGCCTCTCGCAGGTCAGCTCCATCTCCGCAGGACAGGAAAGCGTCACCGTGGTGCTCAGCCGGGCCAACACCGGCTTCCCCGCCCTGCTGGACATCCCCATCGTCAAAGCCTCCACCGCCTCTGCCGCTGTGCCTGTGGGGACCGGCCCCTACGCCTTCGCGCAGGACGGAGGGAGCGCACGGCTGGAGCGCAATACGCATTGGTGGAAGGGCTCTGCGCTGCCGGTGGATACCATTTCCCTCTCCGCCGCCGCAGACCGGGACACCATGCTCTATCAGTTCACCTCCCATGAGGTGCAGCTCATCACCGCCGACCTCACCGGCACCGAGCCCGTCAGCGTCACCGGCAGCATCCATTTCCAGGACGCCGACACCACCATTCTCCACTATATCGGCTTCAACACCCAAAAGGCGCCCTTCGATAACCAAGCCCTGCGCAGCGCCCTGTCCCTGGGTATCAACCGCGCCTCCATTATCAGCGCTTTCTTGTCGGGACACGGTGCATCTGCCCAGTCCCCGGTATCCCCCCTGACCTCCCTTTATCCAGAGGATCTGGATCAGAACTATTCCTACGACGCCTTTGCCCAGGCCATGGACCAGGCGGGCTTTGCCTCCGGCCATGCCCGCAGCGCCACCCTGCTGGTCAACAGCGAAAACAGCTTCAAGGTCTCCGCCGCCACTGCCATCGCCCAGGCGCTCTCCGCCTTTGATCTGAACATCCAGGTAAAGGCCCTGCCCTGGGAGGAGTACACCGCCGCACTGGCCGCCGGGCAGTTTGACCTCTATTACGGGGAGATCAAGCTTACGGCAGACTGGGATCTCACCACTCTGGTAGGTACCGGCGGCGGGGCAAACTACGGTAAGTGGGCCGACCCGCAGACCGACGCGCTGCTGGCGTCCTATGCCGCCGCCTCGGACCGCGCTGCCTCCATGCATACCCTCTGCGCCCACCTCCAGGCGAAATGTCCCATTATCCCCATCTGCTTCAAGTCTACCTCCGTGCTGGTGCAGGACGGTGTGGTGGATGGCCTCCAGCCCACCATGGCCAATCCCTTTTATGACTTTTCTTCCTGTACCGTCCATCTTCAGGCATGAAAAAAGACACCCTAGGGTGTCTTTTTTTCATAGGCATCTCCGATGAGCGCCAACTTCTGTGCCCGGCTGAGCTTTTTGATGGCCGCCTCCCGCCGCAGTGCCGCGCTCTTGTCCGGGACCGCCTCCTGATACACCAGGCGCACCGGCAGGCGGCTGCGGGTATATTTGGCGCCCCGTCCGCTCTGGTGGGCGCGCAGCCGTTTTTCCACATCGTTGGTGCTCCCGGTATATAAAGTCCCGTCCGCACAGAGCAGGATATATACAACATAGTCCAATCCATCCACCTCTTTTCCCCAGTATAACATATCCGCGCCCCAGTCTGCGCCTTTTTTCCGCATGGGGACTTCCCTGCCATGCATAGGGTATGGGCGGAGGGATGCCAATGTTTACTGCTGCACTTTTGCTGTTTGCCAATACGCTGCTGTTCTCCCTGCGCCTTTCGGGGACCGGTTCCTTTCCCAAGCCCCTTTCCGCAGCGGAAGAACAGGAATATCTTCAGCGGTATGCCAAGGGAGATCAGGAGGCCCGGGACATCCTGATCGAGCGAAATCTGCGCCTGGTGGCGCACATCATCAAAAAGTACTATACCCAAAGCGGCGATCAGGAGGACTTGATCTCCATCGGTACCATTGGCCTCATCAAGGGGATCTCCAGCTTCAACCCGGAAAAAGGCGCCCGCCTGGCCACCTACGCCGCAAGATGCATCGAAAACGAGATCCTCATGTACTTCCGCAGCCAGAAAAAGCTGCAAAGCGAGGTATCGCTGTCCGACTCCATCGAATCCGACCAGGACGGAAACGCGCTGCAGCTATTGGATGTAGTAGGAGTAGATGACACCATGCTGGACGATCTCCACGACCGGGACAGCGCCCGGCAGCTGCACCGTCTGGTAGCAGAGTGCCTCACCGCCCGGGAGGCGGAGATCATCCGCCTGCGCTACGGGCTGGGCGGCACTATCCCCCTGACCCAGCGGGAGGTGGCCGCCTCCTTCGGCATCTCCCGCAGCTATGTATCGCAGTGGTGTTAATGTAAGCGAAGCCCGAAAAGCCTTGTGGGACAAGACTTCCGGGCTTCACGGGTGAGTAGGAGTAGCGCCGCGGTTATTGTAAGTGGTGAAAATTTTAGACGATAAGCGGTCATTCATCTCAAAAACATATGAATAATCGGCGGTGGACAAATACGATGCATAAGCACAACATGAAATTAATCTCTGTCATCTTTAAACGATATTAACAGGTATTCTTTCGCATACTTCGATTAAAGTTTTGGCATAATCAAACCCCTTTTGCTTAACCGTTTTTTGATTTACAAAGAACACAACAAAAACGATGCATAGCACTATAACAATCAAGGCTATATGATCAGGATAAGGGTATAAAAACAATTCTTTTAGGGAAACTGTTCCTTTGATAATGATTTCTCTAATGAAAATAATCAAATAAAGTGAAAGTGCAATTCCCTTCGTGCCATACAGATTTCTCCAAAAATTATACTCTTTTAATTCTTGATAGACCCTCGGCTCTTTGTCTCGATTTGAGTTCGCATAGTTTCTAAGAATATTTGTTGCAGAAATGTATTGTTGATCATCAGCAGCAGTTTCCTTCGATTTATCCAGTGGAAGTGCTAATCCTTCGAATTGGTTTAGTTTTTTATGATAACGCTGCTTTGTAACATCATCAAAGGTATCATCTGAAAACCGTTGCACAATTGTAGTTGGCATGCCACCTAATTGCTTATACATCTTTTTTTCGTATTCTTTTCCGAGATTTCTTGCTATTTTACTGGTGATAGTAAGAAATGCAAGGCTTAGAGAGCTTACAACAACGCCTTCAAGCCAACTATCGTGTACTATGCCGCTATGTATACCAATTATAATAATAGGCATTAATAATATTATTATTGGCATAACGCGAGCATGAAATGTGAAATCATCAAAAAAGACTTTTATTTTATCCATTATTAATTCCTCTCGACACCTGGTTGGACACTATTATAACTAATGTAGCTTTGCCTATAACAACAGTTTTTTACTCTCTAATCCCAGCTTTCTACATATTCATTAAACTCAAGAGGTGTTGCTGTGCTATAACCATCTCTCATTGGAGTTCCGTTGTGATGCCATTTTGAAGAATCTCTTGCCTCAAACACCTTCACGCCTCGCCGTATATAGGCATTCACAACCATTTTCTTTGGATGGTCAGAATTCTTGGCTACCGATACAAAAGCTGACTTGTCTGACGCCGATCCACGGGGCCGAATACTGCCAACAATTCGATTCAGGACACTTGGGGAAACATTGTGACGTCCGCCATGATGGGGAATCTGATGAAATTTTACATCTGCAAGGCTAATTCCGTTCGAATCGGCATAATCGGCCGCCGCAGTTAATGCCTGAATGCCAGCATCACCAGTTAAAAGAAATGATCCATGTTCTTCCATGTTGCCATAAACTACGATTGAAGTCTCGTTTTCGGGCGTTGTAACTTCGCCTTCCCGAATTGCGTCTTTGTTCCAAAAATCCTTTATCGTATCGGTAATTGCGACAAACATTTTTTTGACAAATGAAGTTGAGGAATCTTCTTTCAAAGGTGTTTTTGAAGACTCAATTACTTGTTGCAAGAAGAAGTCTCGCGTTGGTGATAAAATCCACAAAGGCACATCACTAAACATCTTTCCTTGAAACCCTTCGTGAATTATGGTGTTTTGTGCCAGTGCCTTTGTTTCGAGCTCTGCAATAGAAGAATATGTTTCTTTGAGTTCGCGCTTGAGACTCTCAACCGTCTTTCGTTTATCACTTATTTTTTGATATAGCTCACTCGCATACAGCCAGGGGCGATTCATTATTAGATGTCCAACAGAACAAGCGTCAAATATTTCTGATAGACCCAAAGCATGGTCATCATCACTGTGAGAGCAAATGACAATATCTATATATGGGACTTCTTCATCGGTATAGTATTTTTTAATAAGTTCTACCAGTGCTTTTCCGTGAACTGAAAAGCCTCCATCATATACAACAATCACATATCGCTTCAATTCTGGTGAATAGAATCGAAAACATGTAGCTGCGGCATCTTTACTGCTTTCCTCGTTCACGCCAATAAAGTCAATTTCATATTTCATAATTAAACCTCCTTGATCCTCACCCCTCTGATATCAATTGAACAATATCAGGTTCTGCTTAGTTGAAAACTTATATCCCCAATGCCTACCCTCGCGGTATTTGATAAGTTTGCCCTCTCTCACCAACCCAACCAGAATCCTATTCGCTGTTGCAGATGATACATTACACAATGATCGGACATCTGCGTTCATGATATACGGATGTGTTTCCAAATAGTTCTTGATCTGTTTCCATCGCAATGTTGCCTTATCCGTCGATCCACCACGCACTACATCACTCGAACTGATCGCTTCCATGAGCGATGCTTTGATGGCTGAGAGCATGAACTCGATAAATACCGTAGACTCTCCCGCATCGTTGGCGGCATTGATGGCATCATAATACTCCTGCTGGCGGTCATGGATGATGGACTCCACCGGGAGCCAGGCAAAGGCCGGATTCCATTTGGAAAGCAGCAACGTATGCCACAGGCGGCCCACACGCCCATTCCCATCTGCAAATGGATGGATCAGTTCAAATTCATAGTGGAACACACAGCTGCGGATGAGCATGTGTACCTCGCTGGTCTTTACCCAGTCCAGCAGTTCCATCACCAAATCCGGGACATACTGCGGCAGAGTGCCAAAATGCAGGACATGCCCCTCGCTATCCACTACACCCACAGGCCGGGTGCGGAACATACCGGACTCCTCCACCAAACCCCGTGTCATAATGCCATGAGCAGTCAGCAGATCGTCCACCGAATAGGGATTAAGTTCATCGAGCCGCTCATAAATCTCATAGGCATTCTTGACTTCTGCAATATCCTTGGGCGGAGCTAACACCTGCTTGCCGTTCAGAACTGCTGTTACCTGTTCCAAGGAAAGGGTATTTTGCTCGATGGCCAAGGAACCATGGATGGTGCGGATGCGATTGGCACGGCGCAGCGTAGGACTTGCAGATAGGGGAGAGAATACAGTCAAACGCCCCACCAGCTCGGCGATCTCCGCCACATAGTCAATGATCTGGTTTGTGATTTCAAAGGGAGGTTTTTGGTTTCTCATGTAGCACCTCGCTGGGTCAATTGTTATTTTTATTATACCACGCATCGCTCATTTCATCAATCAAAAGTGCAGGGCTATGACAAGTCAACTTTAAAGAAGCATCCGAGAAAAATAAAGTCTGACTTTATTTTTCTCGGATGCTTCTTTGGACCCGTCATATATGCAGAATATTTACTTAAGATGCGCAGCCATGGAAAGGGCCAAACCAACAGCAGCGGGTTTGGCGGTGGGGAGAGATTCGAACCCCTGTACCGAAGTTATTCTCAAACTGATTTCGAGTCGTTGGAAGCGGGTGTCTTTTGGAGCATTTTGTGTGCTCCTCTGCGCTCCTTGAAACGCCGGAAACCCTTGATTTTACTGGGGCTTCCGGCGTTCTCCTTGTTAGTACAAGGCTTTGGGGATTTTTCCCTTCAAAGCAGATTTTTCGGAAAAGTGTTAGCATTCTGTTAGCGTTTTGTGAGCGAAAACCGAGCTGACTCTGTATGGAGCCCATTTCTGGGAGTGTCGGAATCAGAGCAAAAATATCATTTTTTGAAAAAGTTTGTGCTATTGATAGCACAAACTTGATTTTTCGCTTTCTTTATGCTACACTCCAGCCAGAGGTGATACGATGCTGAAAAGCGGAAGTGAACTGCACCGCCGTGATCTTTATTTGAATCGACTGATCGCGTTTCAGGATACCGAGCCGGTCAAGATCATCACAGGCATCCGGCGCTGTGGAAAATCCAGTCTGATGAAACTGATGGTCCTTCATCTGCGTCAGACCGGAGTGAGCGATGATCAGATCATCGAGATGAATTTTGAATCCATGGACTTCCGCCGAATGACCGCGGAGGAACTGTACCGGTATGTGAAGGAGCGGCTGCCGGAGAAAAAGCGTGCCTACCTGTTTTTTGATGAGATCCAGCGCATCGACCAGTGGCAGGATGCGGTGAATTCCTTCCGGGTGGATTTCGACTGCGACATCTATGTGACCGGCTCCAACGCCTATCTTCTGTCCTCCGAGTATGCCACCTACCTGGCTGGACGGAGCGTGGAAATCAAGGTACTTCCTCTCTCTTTCCGGGAGTTCCTGGACTTCCACGGCTATGTGGTCAGGGAGAGCAAAAGCCCCGCCGGAGGAATGCGGAAGCGGATCTATGATACCGATGGTGAAAGCTATGAGCCGCAAGAACTTCTGGATGCTTATCTGCGCTTTGGCGGGATGCCCGGCATTGCAGATGTGGGGCTGGATACCGATAAAGCGCTGGCCCTGCTAGACGGGATCTATTCCACGGTCGTGGTGCGGGATATTCTGGAACGGGAGCGCCGCCGTGGTCAACGGCAGATCACAGATCCAGATTTGCTGCGGAAGATCATCATGTTCCTGGCCGACAATATCGGCAACAGCACCTCCATCACATCCATCAGTAATACCCTCGTAAACGAAAAGCTGCTGGACCAAAGCCGTAAGGGAAATCCCTCGGTTCACACCATTCAGGCCTATGTAGGTGCACTGCTGGAGTCTTATATCTTTTACGAGATCAAGCGCTTCGATATCAAGGGTAAGGAGTATCTACGCACCCTGGGCAAATATTATATTGTGGACATCGGTCTGCGCAACTATCTGTTGGGCTTCCGGGACATGGATACCGGACACATCATCGAGAACATCGTTTACTTTGAATTGCTCCGCCGGGGATACGATGTGTCCATCGGCAAGGTGGACAACAAGGAAGTGGATTTTATCGCTGCCAATGCGGAACAGAAACGGTATATCCAAGTGACCGAGTCTATGAATGAGCCAACCACCCGCGAGCGGGAATTGGCTCCTCTGCGCATGATCCGAGACAACTACGAGAAGATTGTGATTGCCGGAAACTGCAATCACCCCATAACGGAAGACGGTATCAAGATCATTAGACTGACAGACTTTCTTTTAGATACCTGACGGGAGTACCCAGACACTCTTACAGGTACTCACAACAAATAGCATCCCGTGTATGACAGCGTCTGCGAGGAATCGCAGGCGCTGTCTTCGTCTCTGCAATACCCCCGTCCTTCGTCCCCCGTCCGCCCGCAGGCGTGTTTTTGCCGCCCAGGAGGTGTACACACCCCACCCCCCAGTGAAAGGCGGCAAAAACGGCGGCAAAGGGGCGCAGGCTGCGGGCCAATCAAGGCCCGTTGACTGCGCAGCCGAAGCCGCGAAACGGGGTCCCGGGGTGTCCCCGGGCGCACGCCTTGCTGCCCCTATGGGGCGGCAAGGTATAGTGCGTTATACCGCCCTGACAACCGCACGCGAAAATGCCCGGCCCGCCTTATAGGGGCCGGGCATTTCTCGCGGGCGGGGAAACCGCCGCCACACCAGTCTTACAGGGTTCAGCAACAGTCTCCCTGCGGCGGGTTCCACATTGGCAGGGCGGTATGTGAAAAAGCCCTCGTCCACCGCATGCCCACCAATTCAACGAAAGGAGTTTTGTGTGATGCCTTACGCCATTATGCGCTTTGAGAAACGAAAAGGCGGACCGGCCTCCGCCATCGAAAAACACCACGAACGGAAAAAGGAACAGTACGCCAGCAATCCGGATGTGGATACGAAACGTTCCCATCTCAACTATCATCTCATTCAACCACGGCATAAGTACTACGCAGAGATCCAGTCCCGCATTGAGCGTGCCCAGCGGGAGAATCCCAAGTGCAAGGTGCGCAAGGACAGCGTGAAGTTCATCGACACCATTGTCACCGCCACACCGGAGTATCTGGCCCGTCTATTGCCGGAGCAGGTGCGCCGCTACTTTGAGCGGGCGCTGGACTTTTTCAAGAAAGAGGTTGGCGAATCCAACATCTTCTCCGCCGTGGTCCACATGGATGAGCGCAATCCCCACATGCACCTGTGCTTTGTTCCGCTGACAAAAGACAACCGGCTGTCCGCCAAGGAGGTGATTGGAGGGCGGGACAAGCTGGTGGAGTGGCAGGACAAGTTCCACGACCACATGGCCTCAGAGTTTCCAGAGTTGGAACGGGGGCAGTCTGCCGCCGTCACCAGACGGAAGCACATTCCCACGTGGCTTTACAAGCAGTCCCACCGGCTCACCGACGAAATGAAACAGATCCGCACCGAGCTGGAGCAGATCGGGACGCTGAATGCCAAACGGCAGAGAGAAAAAATTCTGAAGCTGCTGGAGCAGTGGTATCCCCAGGTCAACGCCTTCGAAGCAAAACTGAAGCCTTACGATGAGCAGATCCAGATTTTGAGGCAGAACGCCTTGATCGAAAGAAGGGATGCCGAGCGAGCCCAGTGGGAACAGCATCAGGAGCACCTGGAGAAAATGTCTCTCATCTATGAGCTGCAGGAGTGTCAGGATTTCATTGACTCCATCCCCCAGGATCTGCGGGAGCAGCTGAAGGAACACTATGAGGCGCAGCTAAAGCAAAAGCAGGAGCAGCAATTCGGACATTGAGGAGGTAAGCAATATGCGCAACCAGTACACATCTACATTTGAACAGGACCATCCCTGTCGGGCACAGATCATTCGCTGCAAAGCGGACCGGGACGCAGCCCCGATAAAGGACTACCGCTATCCGGAGGAAAGTGGTTCCTTCACCGGGACACTGGCCTTCCGCTGCTGGCACAGGAGCAAGCCCATGCTCCTGTGCTTTTTTGATGCGGATGACGGCCGCAAGATCAAGCTGTCCGTCTGGTGGCAGAGCTGGGGTGTGAACTACTCCCCATCGAAAACCCTCATCAACTTTGCCGATGAGGTATTTGACGGTTCCCGTTGGCACTGCACCTACCGGAAGAAGTCCAACGGTTATATCCGCTGGGAGCAGGCAGAGCAGCTGGATTGACCGGATGATTAAGCAAGAGCGTCCGGGCCGGGATCATCCTCCGGCTCCGGACGCTCTTCCATGTAGTGATTCAGTTCGTTTGCCATTTCCCACGCCAGACGGAAGCCGCAGAGGAAGCTGTCTAGGGAGCGTTCCTCGATCATCAGGTTCTGGGCATCGATGATCCGCAGCACCAATTTCCGTTCTGGCTTGTCCAGCCGTTCAATGAGCTGCCGGTGGCAGGTTTCAACTTCCTGGTTGGCCTCTGCCATGGGTAGAGGGGTATAGAATCTGTCATACAGCAATTTCAGCGTTTCGTTCATGTGCCTCGCCTCCTTGTAGCAAGACACAATATCATACTATAGTGCCGTTCCCATGCCAGTCGGATCTGTGGATCATCGTGTAGATACGCGCCTCCATACCAAAAGACCAGATTGCCACCTGATAGGATTTCATCCCAATTCTCCTTGAGCGCGGGATGTGTGGCTGCTTTGCTTGGCTGCCATGTGCGGAAAAAGGATAGCAGTGCGTGAGCCGCTGGCGTATCCACATCAGTTAAAATTTGTTCGTGGAGCGCCGCGCAGGCCCGAAAACAATCGGCGGACCGCTTGGGCTTTCCCTTGCTGTCTACCCCCAAAAGATAGCTGGAATTGTCACAGAGAAAATTGGATGCTATACCACTGGAGCGCTTGACTGGCGCGGGAAGGCGCATGATTTGGGGGGCAAGGACTTTCTTCTTTCCCTTTGTCTGCTCGGTCTGAAGAGATACGACCTGCTCCAGGCTTCCCTGCGCGTCGATACACAGCGCAAAAGAAACCTTATTCTCACTCCATCCGGGCGGAGCAATTTCCCCTTTTTGTTCCAAAGTCCTGTAGTAATCTGTCAACGCCTGCAGGATCATCCTCTCACCTCCCCGCTGTTTCGGGTGGGGATCTCCAGGATCCCGTTGTGCAGTTTTGCCCGGAAAAAGAGGGGCTGGATATTTTCAGGATCAGTATAGTCCATGTCCCACAGCATCCACCCCAGATCCCGCTCCCCATCCAATTCCGGATGGCAGGGCGGGATCTCCCCGCACAGCCGAAATTGGGCGGGAAACTCCCTGCAGCCGAAGCAGGGCTGGTGATAGAATTGTCCCCGCTGTATTCTGCGTTTGACAATGTCCTGAAATTTCCCGGCGTTGTCTCCCGGAGCAGCATTCTCCGTCAGATCAAAATGGGCTTCAATCACATACCGGACATCCCGCAGCAGCAAGGCGGAGCGCTGCTGGATATCCTCTGAAGTGCTGAGATACAGACTTCCCTTCCCTCGTTCCATCACGGTACGGGCGCTGCGGGCGGAAATGGTGGATTTTACTTCATTGCGGCGCAGGTTTGTAAAGCGGATGGGGGCGCAGACGTGGATGCGGTCTACGATCCATTTCATTCCGGGATGCCAGTAGATGGCCTCGATCAGCCCACGAGCGGCCGAGGGGGTCATCACATCGTAACTGACTCGCTCCACCTTCATCTCGGGCCGTGTAAAAAGCGCATAATCCCCCCAGACTTCCAGACAGATCGGCACGAGTACTCACTCCTTTCATACTATCCATTAAATATTCAGAAATTTACCATCATCAGCGGTTAATGATAGCCCGGTCTGTTCCGAATATAATCCTATATTCCACAGCACCGCCGAACCATCCTCCAGCACCTCCAGATCTCCGGCCTGTTCCAATGCCCGGTAGTGCTGTTCATAGATGGATACTCCATATTGGCCCAACTGCCGGAACAGGCTGCGGCTACGCTCCCCTTGCCGCAGTTGCTCCACAAGCATTTCGCCGTCTTCCATGGGAATATAGACTGTGCGGGTGGGCACATCGATGAGGCGGAACTGTTCGGCCACTGTGCGAAAAGGCAGTGTGCCGTCCTCCTGGAGTTGCAGGATGTTTTGTTTGTCCTGCGCCTGTTTCCCTTTCAAGATGAGAAGTTGCTGAAAATAGTCATGGATTGCTTCCGGAGAAGCGATGTCCTGATGGTGCATCATGATATTTCTTCCCGCGCCAATAGGCATGGAAAAAAGTTCTGGGATCCTGCTTTCTCCTCTAAAAATAGAGACGACACTCTCCGCAGGAGAACGTTTTCCCTCCCGGTTGCACCGCCCGGCAGCCTGAAGGATCGAATCCAGGCCAGCTTCTTCCCGCCAAACTGCAGGGAAATCCACATCCACTCCCGCTTCGATCAGAGAAGTAGAAACAACCCGGCAAGGGAGTCCCTCTCCCAAACGGCGGCGGATCTCATCTAACTGCCGCTTTCTGTGATTGGGATACATCAGAGTGGATAAGTGAAACCTTCCGTCTCCTTTCAACCGTTCATAAATTACCTGAGCTGCCTTTCTAGTATTTACGATGCAGAGCACTTGCCTGGAATCATTGAGTTGCGCTGCCAACTCATCCCAAGTGAGACTGCCCCTCTTTTGGAAAGTAACGCGCCGGAATACTTTCCACCGATAGGTATTCGGAGGGCATAGTTCAATAATGGTCTGTTGGGGAAGAAATTCATGAAAAATAGGGCCGAGGGCAGGCTGTGTAGCTGTACACAGGACGGCGGAAACGCCATAGTTTTTGACAAGCTGTGAAATAGAATAGACACAGGGGCGAAGATATGGAATAGGCATCATTTGAGCTTCATCAAAGATCACTACGCTGCCGGCAATATTGTGGAGTTTGCGGCACTTGGAAGGTCGGGAGGCATAGAGGGATTCAAAGAACTGGACAGCCGTGGTGACGATCACCGGCATGTCCCAATTGGGTCAATCCCAAATTCTGTGTAAACTCCATTTCGGGTGCGAATAGAGCAAAGTTTATTTGTGGCGGCAGCAGGCTTGT
>PPYE01171009.1_pt1 | contig 15442 bp, 17 predicted proteins | sample 1559881 | NCBI WGS metagenome assembly PPYE01 (sample SAMN08240022, study PRJNA423297) | Human gut metagenome, whole genome shotgun sequencing project. | reverse complement strand
ACTTACAGCTTTATGGCGGTGCACGGAGCGAAAAGCGATTTCTCGGTGAGAGCTATGACCATCTGATGATGGGCGGGGTGCTGGTCTACATCATCCCGTATTACCGCCTCACCGAGGACGTGTGCAGCTTCCTTACAGCCCACTTTGACAGGATCATGGCGTACCGATTCTGTGAGGAGGAGTTCCGGAAGTTCCGGCAGATCGCGGTACTGGGCATGCGCAAACCGCGCGCGGAGAACCCGCGCATGGCGCGGCTGCTGGAGTTGGCGTCGCTGTCTCCGGATAAGCTGCCTACGCTGGACCAGATCCCACCAGGCAGATATCCGCTGCCGGATGCAGAAAAGGCTGTTTCCCTGTTCCAGGGCGCGCGGTTCAATGTGCGCGAGCTGCAGGAGCAGATGCGCCGCATGGGCAGCATGCTGCCGAAACGGTCCGCGTTGGACGGTCAGGAAAAGCGCCCGCCGCTGCCGCTCACCATTGGCCAGATCGGCCTGGTAGGCGGTTCGGGCCTCATCAACGGCCTGATTGAGTGCGAAACACCGCACGTCCTCAAGGGACGTGTCATCAAAGCGAAGCAGCGCCGCACAGGGGACAACTATGAGAACGAGGATGGCTCTACAACAACAGAGATCATCGAAACAACGAGCAATAAGATGGTGTTCAATCTGCTCACGCCCTCCGGCGTGAAGCTGCTTGCGTGAAGGAGATGCTGTTATGAATCAGATAGAGGAAAGAAAAGTGACCTATGTCCGCTTCCCTTACGGGAGGATCGCTGCAACGCGGCGGGTGATAGATGAACTGGACGGCCGGACAATCAGCCGGCTGCTTACGCGCCATCTGCACTGTGACTGGGGAGATGTTTGTGACGAGGATTGGAAGATAAACGACCACGCGGTAAAAAACGGTGAGCGCCTGCTCTCTGCCTACCTTGTAGCAGATGAAAAGGTGTTTATCATCACCGAATGGGATCGCTCTGTGACTACGATCCTGTTTGCAGACGAATATTGATTTGAAAGGACATGAAAAATGCTGAAACTGAACATAAAGGACTTCATACGCAGCCTGGACGGCCTGCCGGAGTGCGACAAAGATGAACAGTGGTTCGGAGAGAGCTACCTCACAGAGTGCGTCGCCATGCCGTTTCTGTGCGGGAAGTATATTTCCCTGCACGAAATAGACTGGGACGCATTCGACCCGGAGGACGCCCGTGCGATATATTACCGCTGCGAAGAGGCAGAGCAGCTTGAAACACCGGTCCTCATGCTGTATGCGCCAGCCGTATCGACGCGACCGGCGGCGGACCGAGCCATCCGTTTTGTATAAGGAGGACGGCCATGAGAAACTATGCAGACCTGCAGTATGCCTTCCAGCAGCTCGAGCTCGCAGCCCTATATCAGAGAGCCGGCAAGCTGGATGAATTTATCGCGGCAACCGGCTGCATGCTCTGGGGGGATGAAGATTTCCTTTATACAAACTGGTATGAGCTGCTGGACGCAGTCGCGGATTTTACGGATATCCGGGAAGACGAGGACACACTCACCTGCCGGATGTACTTTTCGGACGCTGTGATCCGGAACTATTTCTGCTTTGCGCAAAGGCATGCGGAAGATGCCGGGATCCCGCTGAAGCAGGACCCCTACTATCTGGACGCGCTTACTTATTTCAATAGCACCATGCTGGATTACTGCCCATACTACTGCTGGTTCCGACTGGTGACACAGACTCATCACGAATACGGGTATGGTTTATCCGTATGGACTGCGGAAGAACAGTTTACGGATTGGGAGCCTCTGCTCGCTGGCCTGCTGGATGTGATGACGTATTTCCGTACCAGTATGGAAATCTTATTGGCAGAAGGCAAGTGCAGCAAGGTCATCGCATTACCTCCGCAGGTGCAGACAGATAAGGAGGCGGCATGATGGAGCATGATATCCGCGAAGCGGTGCTGCATCTTGATCCGCTCAGAAGCGTGGTGAAAACGGAGTTGATTCAGAGGGACGGCACCTGCGTTGTCAAGCACATCCCCGGGGACGCTCTGGTAGATGAGCTCAAAGCACATACCAAGATGGCTCCTGTGCAAAGCGGGCTTCTCCCGCCGGGCATCGTTGCTCTGACAGCCTATCAGGACAGCTGGGACGTGACGCTGGAAACCGTCACAGACCGCTGCACGGTCTATTACCACAAGACTGTGTATCCGGATTTCCCGTTGCCGCACCTGCTGCTGCGGTGCAAAGTGAAAAATGGAAAGCTCAACGGTTTCCAGATGGCGGTGGCCGATGCCGGTGCGCTCATTCCCGAAAGCCGGCTGTACCGGTTTCCGTTCCCTAATGTCAACGACTTTTCGCTCTGTGTGGGGACCAACCAGTTTACCGGCTACGATACGCTGTGGAAGCTGCGCGGACTCATGCACCGTGTGCTGTCCCTGCCCTTTGGAGACGACTACTATAAGCCGGAATGCACGAGGCTGGAGCTGTCCGCCCGCGATCTGTTCGAGCACCTGAAGGACAAGGAGCCGTCATACTACTACAGCGACGTGCTGATCCCGAAAGGGAAAACCCTTACAGATTTCATTGGAGGTGTTTGAAGAATGACCGGAGAAGAGATGCACCGCCGTCTCAGCGAACCGTTTGCGGCGGCAGACGTCGAGTGGCGCGTGACCACACTGCGGAACCAGAACAGTGAAGGGCTGGTCGTGCCGTTCATAGACAGCCGCGCGATCCAGAACCGTCTGGATGACGTGGTGGGGCCGTTTTTCTGGCGCACGAGGTTCATCCCGTGGCACCAGTATGTGCCCAAGCCGGGCAAATATGAAGACCCGAACGAATCGCAGAAAACGCCCGTCTCTTCCCAGCTCTGCGGGCTCTCCATTTATGATGCGGAGCGCAAGGAATGGGTGGAAAAGGTAGACGGCGCGGAAAACACGGACATCGAGGCCATCAAGGGCGGTATTTCGGACAGCTTTAAGCGCGCGTCTGTGCTTTGGGGCATCGGCCGCTACCTTTATGAGATCCCAGCCAGGTGGACGTCCCTTGACAAGTACAAACAGATCGCCCGCCCGGCGGAGCTGAATTCGTATTATATGGAGCAGCTGCAGAAGCTGGGTCTTTGCGTAGCGCAGGACCCGAACACGGGCGGCGCGCCGTCCGGCGTGTACGCGGTGCGCGGCCTGCAGCCCGCACCAATGCAGGGCTATCCTGCCGCGGCGTGGGTCGATCTGGTGACACCGGCGGGTCGCGCGCTCAAGGTATTCAGCCTTGGAACCAGGCCCGGACTCGCAAGCGGCGTGCGCATACAGGGCGCAAAGATCGTGCAGCGCAGCAGCGCCGGCGGGACGTATTATGAATTGCAGGACTACCAGCCTGCCGCATGAGGATCGGAGGAGAAAATGAAACAGGATGCCTATTACGAATATCTGGACGAGCTGCGGGACAGCGGCCTGATCAATATGTTCGGCGCAGCAAAGTTCCTCGCACGCGAATTCCCGGAACTCGGCTATGAACAAGCTGTCTCCGTCCTGCACTGCTGGATGGAAAGCCATGCGCAAAGGAGTGCATGCTGATGGCACAGATCACATCTTTGCAAATCGAACAGCTGACTGTTACCGGCTTTAGCTGCTTTGCAGACGAGCGCAGATGGACGTTCGGCCGCATGACGACCGTCACAGGCCACAACTATCAGGGCAAAAGTACAATCGCGGATGCGATCGCCTATGCGCTCACCGGAGCGCCGTTCTTCGGCGGCCGGGATCTGGATCGTCTGCAAAACGAAGGTTCGCCCTTTATGCGCGTGGAACTTACCGTCCGCACGGATGATGGAAAAATACATGAGATCCGCCGCGCACGGCAGGGCGGTAAGACTGCCCTGTCCGTAGATGGGACAACAACCACGCAAGAGCGCTTTGCGGAGCGGTTCGGCAGCCGCGATCTGATCCTGTCCCTTTTGAACCCTCTGTATTTTGCGGAGGTGCTCAGCGGGGACGGCCGGACGCTGATCGAGCAGTATCTTCCATCCGTGCCGCATGAAGCAGTCATGGAAAAGCTGAGCGAGCACATGCGCGGCATCCTCGGGGATGACCGTCTGGAAATGCCGGAGGTTTACCTGAAAGAAAAGCGCCACGAGCTGAAAGAGCTGGAAAAGGACCGGCTCGTGCTGGACGGCCAGCTGCAACAGACCGAAAACCAGCGGGCAAAGCTGCAAAGTGAGCTCGCCGAGAAGAAAGCCCTGCTTGCCCACACCGCTGCGGCGCTGGCGCCTTTGGAAAGCAAGCAGAACGCGCAGGATTTTACTGCGCTGGATGCGGAGATCGCGAGGCTCAGCGCGCAGTACGATGCAGTGCAGGACGGGCAGGCGGATGACCGCCGCGCGGCCCTGCAGGCAGAGCTGGATGCGGTCCGGGAGCGGGAGTTTACCTTTCCCGGCACTGCGCAGCTGCGACAGATGCAGGGACAGCTGCAGGCATTGTATGGCAGGTATAACGACGAAGCCGGGCGGCTGCAATATTTGCAGACGCAGGGCGTCTGCCCGACCTGCCTGCGCCGTATCGACGCGGCCGTTTTCCCTGAGATACAGGCAGCATTTGCAAGCCGCCTTCAGAAGATCCAGACGGACGGCGTTGCCCTCCGGCAGCAGAGGGAGGCGCTTGCCATGCAGGAATCACAGGCAAGGTTGGATTTTAACGCTCTGAAAGCCAGTGAGATCATACGCCTGGAGCAGGAACTCGCTTCGGCGCAGGCGGATAACGCCGCGCAGCAGCGGGAACTCATCAAGGCGAAGATCAAGGAGCTGTCTGCTCGGCGCGCGCTTGGCGGCCTGACTGCCGAAGAAGCGCAGCAGTACCAGACCCTGTTCCATGAGCAGGGCAAGCTGGAAAGTGAGATCAGCCAGATCACCAAAATGCTGGACAGTCTGCCTAAGGGGCAGCAGGAAGGTCTGGACAGGCTGGACGAGGAGATCCGCACGCTGCAGGATAAGATCACGGCGGCGAAGGCCTACCAGTCCGAACGGGCGGCATTGCTGTTTGCCCCGGTGCAGATGCACAAGGCCGGGCTCAAGCTGTATGAGCCGATGAAGGAAAGCGGCGAACTCCGGGACGTATTCAAGCTGACCTGGGACGGCCGCGATTATGTCCGGCTCTCGCTCTCCGAGCGCATGCGCTGCGGATTGGAGGTCGTGGAGCTGCTGAGCTGGTTATCCGGCAAGCGATATCCGCTGTTCGTGGATAACACGGAGAGCTTGTGCGACCTCGGCGCTGCACAGCACGACGGGCAGATGATCCTCGCCCGGGTCGTTGCGCGGCAGACGCTGCAGGTAAAAAGCCTGGACGCGCCGCAGCAGAAGGCAGGGTGATGGGATGGGATACAAAACCTTCCCCATCCTGACCGTGGCGCGCAGGAGCGGCTTGCCGGTAGAGGACCGGGGCCTGCGGCAGGTACATATCAACTGCCCGTTCTGCGGGGACCACAGGCGGCGGCTGTACCTGTATACGGACACGAATCAGTACCACTGTTTCAACTGCCGGGCACATGGCAATGCTGTTTCCCTGTACGCGAGACGCACGGGGCTGACTTACAAGAACGCCTACCACGAGCTACTCGAGGACAGTGTGCTCCACTTTCCACAGCCGGCTGTGCAGCGTCCGCCCGAACGCGAACCAGCGCCGCTTGACCGGCGGGACGCAGTTTACCGCGCCATGCTGGGGCTGCTATCGCTGTCTGCGGCACACCGGGACAACCTGCTTACCCGCGGCCTGACCGATGAAGCCATACGGCAGAACGGCTACCGCACACTGGAATACGGGAAGGAGCTGCGCGACCGGATCGCCGCGCAGCTCTCCGCCTGGTTTGACCTGAACGGCATCCCCGGCTTTTTCTATTCGCAGTCCGCGTGGCGCATGTGCGCGTACAGCGGCCTGCTGGTGCCGGTGCGCGCGATGGACGGCCGCATACAAGGCATCCAAATCCGGCGAGACAACGCCGACCGCATGAAATATGCGTGGATGTCCAGCGCAGGAAAGCCATACGGGACGGGAGCAAGAAGCTGGATACATGTTGCAGGTGACCGCAACAAAAAGCAGGCGATTATCACGGAAGGTGCCATAAAAGGCGATGTTTCCAGCATATTGACCGAACGCTCTTTATTCATCTGTCTGCCCGGTGTGAATGCGATCTCATTCCTGAACGATACGCTGCGTGAGCTGCGTGTCACACAGGTCTGGGAAGCCTTCGATATGGACAAGCGGTGCAACCCGCAGGTACAGGCAGCGGTTATCCGGCTGCGGCAGGAGATGAAAAAAGCCGGCATCCCTTGCCGTACGATGGAATGGGACCCGGCGCATAAGGGCATTGATGATTATCTGGCGCGGAAGCGAAGCGCATAAGGAGGAAAATGAATATGGCAAACAATCCGAATAACTTTATGGTAGTGCAGAACAGCACAGATGAGAGCCAACTGCTGGGTAAATTCCTTTACTATTCACTAGCGGATGTGCTGGTGAAAAAGGAAGATTTCGAGCGCATCTGCAATGCGCTGGACTTCCCCCATGCGGGACGGCGTATCTCGACGGTAGACGCGTTCAAGAGCGCAACCGGTAAGGTGACGCGCCGGACGGTATCCGGCTCCGGCGGTACGCAGGAGATTTTCCGCATCTACTGCCGTGACAACCAGCGGGACGGGAACCTCTATTCCCGCGAGCTGGTGCGCGAGACCGTTGGCCTGCGGACCAACCGGTATGACAAGCTGGCGAACATCTGCTATGACCGCGATGCAAACCGGATGTACCACGATATTGTGGAGGACGATCCAGCGCTTGATGTGGAGCAGCTCTGCCTGAGCATGGAGCAGAAATTCCTCGTGTTCCGCGAGTGTCTGGGAAGGAGCCAGATCGACACGATCCTGCTGCACTATCTGGAGACGCTGGACACCCTGCCGATCTCGGTTTACGGCAAGCTGTATTTTGTCCCGCGCGACAAGATGCACAAGGTTGACCTGTTCGAGGACTTCCTTGAGGAGCTGAACCAGGCAAACCAGAACGACAAGGCGCTGGTGGTAAACAGCTTTTTCGTGGCGGACGACGACAAGCAGCGCGACAAGATGGCGTCTGAGTTCTATACCCTCGTACGAAAGGAAGCACAGGAGTACCAGGAGCGGGCGGCCTACCTGATTGACAGCGGCTGCCAGAGCGCGTCCATCATGGAGCGTTGGATCCGCAGGATCCATGAACTCGAACAGAAAAAGCAGCGTTATGAGGCGCTGTTCCGAAAGGAGCTGAGTGAGACGGACGCCGAGTTTGGTTCCCTCGAACTGTACTCGCAGGAATTGCAGGTACGTGTGGATGGTATCCGGATGATGAAGGCAGCATAAATAGACAAAGAAAAAACCCGGAGCTTTCCGGGTTTTTTCTTTGCTCTACTTATCCAATTTCGCATCTACTGTGCGAAGCAATGCCTGTATATCTGCGATTTGCGAGTCGTTCAGGTATAGCGGCTGGAGATTGTTGATTACGCAGTACGCAGCGGCAATACCAGCAGCATCACCAAGAACACACAGGTTACACAATACTCGCACTTCACCCCATGCAAAAGATGAGACATTAGCTGCATAGCCGGGAAGCAGCAGGTTTGATACATAATGGGTCAACAGCGCTTCATACGGCAGATATACCGGATGCACCGGATCACTGTTTCCGATATTCATATCCGGTCGCATTTTACGAAAGCTGTCATAGCCCCATATCCATTCCTGACCATTCTGACAATCCGATGGGGCGTATGGGTGGATATCTGCATTATAGTGTGCAAGTCCAATGCGGTGTGCGTAGTACGTGCTGTCTGCACCATCGCCCGACGACGCACCGGCACGCAGAGCAGCCGTGGCGCCGACATGATAGTTTTGGTTTTCATCGTCTGCGCCGGTATAGGTGGAACTGCGTGCCATGTGTACAGTCTCCCGGATATACAGCACGTCGCCAACTTCCGGATATCCTGCGGAATCAGTCACAAAGTCGGCGTTTACAAAGCCGGGAAATTCTCGGAGCGCACCAAGAACTTCGTCCTTTTTGTCCTTTAGGAACTGGTGCGCGTCTACCCATGCATCGTCTACATTTTTTGTCCCTGCCAGCATTGTCGGATAAAACCTTGTCCCCTTATCACGATGGTTTGCGCGCCCATCAACATCAAAGATGAGAAACGTATTTGCCCACCACTCATCCAAGTTTTTACCGTTCTGGGCTGCGTTTACTGGTTTAATCATGTAGCCTTGAGAGGCGTACTTCTTGTTAAACGCAGCGATCTTACTACCGCTATCCTTGTATTCCACGCTTCCGCCCCAGCAGGACCATGCGCCGCTTGCAGGGTCTTGCGAATAATAAAAGCCGGAACCAGATTTGGTGTGGTCAATACCCTTGAGTTTTACCATCAGGGTCGCAGCCGCCTGCTTTGCAACCTTGCCTGCTACTTCACCAGCAGGAAGGTTTGGCCAGCAGTGACGGCCAGTGGTACATGCAGAATTCACCATACGCGCAAGCCGACCTTCGACAGACGCATCAATGAAAATATCCGCCGTCAGAGTTTGCACGGCGCCGCTGCCCCAGTTAACACGCTTGTCCGCATCCAGACAAAGGGGCTTGATTGTAACCGAGGTGATACGATACGGGTTTGATACCGTAGTATAATCGCAAATATCATATCCCCAGTGAATTTGGATATTGCTGTACTTGTTCAGACTTTTTAGCAGTTCAGCTGCCAGATCATCTGTGTTGTATCCAATGCCAAACCCGATTAACCAACCGAAAGTGCCTTGCTGGGTAAGCGGTGAGACGTAGTCCCAATAGTTCTGTCCGCCGACCGTTGCAATGCCGCCCAGCTTATGCGGCACATAGGGCACGATAAGATGAATAGTTTCAGTCATCGCAGTAGCAGCAGCTTTGGCCGCTGCGGAGACGGCAGGCAGGTCACCGCCATAAACAAGTATTGTCTTTCCCAATTTTGAAGTTCCTCCAAACATATCGCGGAACGCAGCTCGTGCGCTCCGCGATTAAAATACTATTTTGTTTCAACATTTAAAATGTAATTTGTGTAAAGGGACGCACCACTAATAGTCAAACGAATGTGGTAAGTATGGCCTTGCTTGACGCTAAAAGGAGAAATTAGAATTTCATTACTACTTTCTGCTACCATTTGACTCGCTTGTGGAGACTCACTGGTTCCGAGATCAAAAATCTCCAGTTTCACTGGTCGGCTTTTATCTGGCAAACTGCCAAGATAGATTTGGATTTTCCCAGTTAATGGAGCAACAAATTTATAACAATCAATATCCTTTTCAGATTGTAAAAGCCCTATCAACAAGGAATCGAGCATAATCTCTTGCGCATCGTCAAAGTTATCGTTATTTCCTGCGCCATTAGGTTCGTTTTCATTTTGGGTTCTTGTGCTTTCTTCTTCATATCCGTTATCTGTACTGATATTTACTTCGTGTTTCGCATTATCCCATGTCACAGCGAAATTAAAGCAGTCGGCAATATCGCGCAGCATATAGAAATTGTTCCCGTTGACTAAATACCCGCTGAAGTTTACAGGTTTTCCATCTTTGTAGATTGTAGCATTAGCCCTTTTGGCATCTTGTATACCATCCGGTAATGGCTGCAATTCGCCTCCAACTGTTAAGTAAGGAGCATCAGATAAGAGGTTTATTAAATTTTTTTCAGCGACCCATTCAACATCAAATTGTTTACTTGTTTCATTAAGTGCTGATGCTATATCTCGTAATTTAACATAATTGTTTCCTCCAATTTCATATGCAGCCAAGTTAACTTGCTGGTTGTTTACATAGAACTGATATTGAGACGGCTGAGCCGAAATCATAGAAGATTTATTCCAATTAGTAGCTTCATCTCCAGCATCAGATAGCGAATCATAAGAAATTGAATGATACCACGCGCTTGCTTTGTCACCTTCTTGTGTCCACATATATGCATAGTATTGATCCGAATAATTATCGGGCCTTGTCCAGTAAAAGGTGTAATCTTCCCCTTTATGAAGGGTTTCTTTATCAGTATAGGCTACAGTATTACCATTTTTGTCTGCAATGCGGATAAAAATTGGAGCATCAGACTCACATCTAACCCATAATTTAATATATTTGCCAGTACTATAAACTGCAAAAGGAAGTTCCCTATCTATTACATTAACCCAGATGCCTAACGTTGCATATGCAATAGAAAGCATAAACGTCCCCACAAGAATCGCTGAACAAATAATTCTTCGTGTTATACCCATAAGCATCTTCCTTACCTAAAATTATAAAGGGGGAAAGGAGAGATAAAAGCAATCTCCTTTCCCGCCAAAACAGTTATTTATTCGTATCAGACAGCTCAGACAGCATCATCACTTCGCTCATATCATCACCCTGCACCGAGTGATACCAGCCCGTAACATCACTGCTTTGCAATCCTTTCATCCAAAGAGTGTAATTGCCCGTATAACCATCGGGGCGGATGATGTAAAAGGTACCATCATTTTCGTAGCCCTGCATGATTGTCTGTTGGGTGCCGCCGTCAACCACGTTGCCCTGATCGTCGGTGACCTTTGCATTCAGGCCTCGGCCTGTTTCACACCTCACCCAAATCTTGGTAACCTTCTTGGTGGAAGGAATATTGAAGGGCAAGAAGTTTGAGCCAGAAACGGAAAACTGGGTACCAACGATGTACGGCGAAACAGCATTATCAACTGCAGCGGAAGCCGCATCTTCCACATCACAGGCATCAGTTAATTGCGCAGCCCCAGCACCCATCATCATAGCCGAAGCTGCCATGCAACCAACCAGACCAACACTGAGCATTTTCTTCATTTAACCTCCAATTTGATAACCGTATGTTTTTGTTCCTACACATATTTCACTGCACCGGCTTCACCTCATTCAGTGTGATATTGCATAAAGCTATCAGAAAACTTTATGTTGCTGTGATAGGGAGGGGCGGCATTCAGGCAAACCTTTAACAACACTCGACAAGGATGAGCGTGAATTTTATCCGCCCCTCTATAACTGTTAACACCTGACAGTTTCAAAGTGTGACAACAATTTTCAGAAACCGCTGGCAAACTCACTGATCAGGAATTGGCTGCCGACCTTTTCTACATAGATCAGGCATGAGGTTTTTGTCTGCGCCGGATCATAAACCGAGTTCTCGGCCGGCTTCATTTCAAAGGTGCACTCAAACACCAGCTTATCAGATCTTGCAGAGTAATCCCCGTTATATGTGCATGACAGCAGCTTAGCTTCCTTCATTCCGAAAACGCCGGAAGAATAATCAAAGCCTGCAGCATCGCCGGTACATAACGCTTTCATTTCCTGATACTGCCCAGTGCTGAAAAGGTCAAAGAAGTTTTCAATAACATCCTCAGCGGCGGAAACCTCTGTATCAAAAAATACAGAATCGTTGATGAATACGGAGTTTGTGTCGCCTTGCCAAGTAACGGTTTTGCCGAGCCATTCGCTGACGGCCCGAACCGGCACATAGGTAGTGCCTTCATAGATCAGCGGCTCTACAACCTTGCCGTTGACATCTTTTGCTACCTGTTTTTCGCCGTTCAGATAGATTGAAATGCCGCCGTAGGATACAGTAATCGTGCGGTTGCCGACAGCAAAGGCAGCCGTGCACAACAGCATGCAGCAGACAAGTCCGATAATCGGAATACGCAGACGCTTCTTATTCATATGCAATCATCTCCCATATCGCCGCAGCCGCGGTATTCATCGTTGCGAAATCAGTAGTTCTTGATAACATAAAAGCTGTAGTTACCGTCGAGATCAGCCGACGAGAAAGCAGCATCCTTGCGGTCCGTAGTATGCGCCGTGTATGCGATCTTCGCGCCGTCATTGATCGTTACAAGAACAATATGACCTTGGCCTGCCGTAGTGTAAGCAAAGCTACCGGCGGTGGCGTTGGTATAGCTGGTCTTGGTGGCATAACCCTTATTCATCATGTAGGTAGGTACCGCAGACGCACGAATCCACGAAACGGAGTCCGCTTTCCAAGTGGAATCAGTCGGGATACCACCAGCATGGATGCACTGGGAAACAAAATTTGCGCAGTCGCCGCCATCGTACCTATAGTTGGTGTAAGCCGGATTATACGACGACCAGTATTTATAGGCATAGTCGCGGGCAGCGATGCGGTCGTAATTGTTATAGTTGTTGATATGCGTTGCGATCCAAGCCGGAGAAATCATCATGTTCTGTACGGCTACTTGTGCATCTTCTGCGCCGTCATTATAGATTTCATCATAGGATCGCAGCTCATATTCTTCGATATTGACATCGTTATCAAACTCGTCGATACCGGTCAGTGTAATATCTTTGGAGGAGATGCTGCCCAGAGCATCAGCAGGTACGGATACTTTGATGCGGTAAGTAAAATCGCTGGTTTCGCCGATATACTCGTCGAACATTTCTACGGTCGCATCCATCGAATTGATGAACGCATCGACTACATCCTGCTGATTATCCGTAAGTGCCGCGTCCTGATCGAGGCCGAAAGTATCCTTTGCCAGAGCGGCTTTATCAGACTCTGCCATCGTGGAATACGAGGTTACGCCGAGTTCATCCAGATAGCCTGCGACATACGGCATATCCTCAACACTCTGCGCTTTCAGTTTTTCGCTGACAGTTACCGTCGTCTCATACTGGATGGCATCGCCAGACTGGACAACATCGCTGTCATCGAAGTCAAAGCCGACGATAGTATAGAGGTCCTTGTCGCTTTCTGTAAAGAAACCCTCGATCTTATCCTGTGCGGCATTTTTCAACTGGCCGATTGCCGCGTCATCGGGTACGGTCTGATCCAAAGCTAATGCGCCGACGCTGAGTGCCGAAAGCATCATCACTGAAGAAAGGCCACCTGCAAGAATCTTTTTAACATCCATGCTGCTTTTCACCTCCATGTTAAGCAGTTCAACAAATGTGGTACGCTATACAAAATTCTTACTGCATTTCTATCACCCGGTTTCCCATAGGATAGAGGGGCAATGTCAGGCTCACGCCTGATTTGACACTCGAAGGATGGTCTGACATTTTTTGCCCCTCTATAAGCATTAACACCTGAGCATCCCTAAGTGTTACAAAAAAAGGAAGAAGATTGTTCAAAAAAATTTTTGAGCAAAATTAAATCTTTTTTGTCACAGACTGTATCGCCCAGGTGTTATATAATATGGATGGTTTCGACATTTTGAGACAGAAAAAAACTTTTTGCATTCTTACCAAAAAAAGTATAAACTTAAAGTAATGCAAAACTGATATTGTAATAGATTGTTCCCCTGCGAGAAAAAGCATTTTACAATGTTTTCGACACTCGAAAGGATGGACAATCTATGAGTTCGAACATTGATTTTTCTGTAATTGGTCGGAACATTCGTAAATTCCGTGAAGGGGCCGGTTTGCTGCAGGCGAAATTTGCGGAGGATGTGGGCATCTCTACAACACATCTCAGTAATATTGAAAATGGTGCGCCTGTCAGCCTATCCACACTGATTGACATCAGCAGAGAACTTCATGTCGATGCTAATAGCATAATAGGTTCCAATATACCGTATGCGATGCAGTTGGCGCGAGATGAAAAACTTTTACGCCATTTATCCGAAATCAATACAGCTGACTTAGAACGGTCTGTAGAACTGATGCAATGGATCATTGAATGGCAAAAAGCATACAAGCAAGATGGCTGACGTCCCAATAGGGGGAGTGACTTTGGAAAAAGATAGTGTAACCTTTTTTGAAGACCTATACCGCAAGTATTACGAGAAGTTATTTCGACTTGCCAAGGGTATAGTCAAAAGTGATGCAGTTGCGGAAGAGTTAGTAGATGAAACATATGTGATTTTACTCACGCAAATCAATAAAATCCGCTCGCACCCCAATCCATTGGGCTGGCTGCACAAGGTTTTGACAAACCTGGCACTTAACGAATTACGTAAGCAGCAGCGGCATGGAGAAATCCCTCTGGATGATGTGTCGGAGATCGGCGAAGAACAAAGTATGGTATCTTTCAACGATGCACTTCCAAACGGTCTGAAATCTGAGGAAAAGAACATCCTTAAACTCAAGTATCAAGACCAGTTGAGCTGCACCGAGATCGCACATCATCTTGGTATAAGTCACGAACTGAGCCGAACCCGTTTACATAGAGCCAAAAAGCACTGTGCTCAACTCATGGAACAGGAGCGAAAAAAACGTGGAATTTAAAAAAGTTTTTGTAACAATTCGCTTTTTCCGTGTGTTATCAATATAGAGGAGGTGCTTAGGAATGGAGAATGGGCGTCAGACCCCCAATAAGCCTGACCGAGCGTATATAGATGATCTGCAGTCAAAATTAGAGCAGATGGACGAATTCAATTTTGACGAGAGCGTGCTGGATGAATATTTGGAAGCGACAGCAGAGGAAAGCGCTCCGAGCAGGCCGATTGATGTCGAACAATCTTTATCCAATTTCAAACAAAAACATGCTGTTTTAATAGATACACTTTACCCCAGCGACGAGAGTGCGAAAGCCAATACAAAAGTAAGGCATTTTTCTAAACGGAAACTGGTGAGAGGGCTTGTAGTTGCAGCCGCAGCAGTTATGGTCGCAAATGCCACTTGTATTGTCGCATTCGGCTCCAATATGTTTTCCATGATTGCCCAATGGGGCGATGAAACATTCAGTTTCCGCTCTGATTTTGAAAATGACGATATTGGCGGTATCATTTACGAAGATCGTAGTGATGGTGATGCTGAATCGGACGACTATAAAGGCACCGTTTCTGTTACTGGAGACGATAGCGCATTTTACAGTTATCAGGAATCGGACACCTCTGCAATGGGAATTGAAAAGTCTGAATCCGAGTGGGACGAATCTGGTTCAATAGAAACTTTCTATGTTCTGAATATGGACATCGTGGATGCAGTCAAAGCCTATGGCATCAACGAAAAACTGTTCCCAACTTGGGTACCAAATGGTTTTACACAGGATTATGTTAAGGTAACACGCGACTATTTCTATAACCAGATAGATTTTACGGCAAATTATCTGCACGAGGACGGTACACGAGAATTCGCGGTCAAATCCTTCACGTTAGTAGAAGGTGAGGATGGCGGAACTACTGAAAAAGATGAACGACCAGTCGAAATATATACTGTCCATGGTATAGACTGGTATATCATGCATAATTTATCCCGTGTAAACGCTGTTGCTATGCTTGGCAATCGTGAAATACTTTTCTGGGGCGACGTATCAATCGATGAAATGAAACAAATCATTGATTCTGTATATGAAGGAGTAGAATAATGTACAAGAAACTCAAGCGAATTCTTTCTATGATGCTTTTAGCAACATTTGCGAGGCGGGGATGCGGACAAAAAGTTGGACAGGTTACGCGAAAAGACCCAACTTATGTCTGTACTCAAGAGGGCTCAA
>PPYE01681345.1_pt1 | contig 15444 bp, 8 predicted proteins | sample 1559881 | NCBI WGS metagenome assembly PPYE01 (sample SAMN08240022, study PRJNA423297) | Human gut metagenome, whole genome shotgun sequencing project. | reverse complement strand
ATACATTTGAATGCTATATAAAAATATAGTATAATAAATACATAAGAAATAAAAACTCAAGGAGGGTAATAAATATATGTATAAGAAACGTAAATATTTATATGCGCTGTTCGCGTTCATGATTGCAGCGCTCATCTGTATCCCGCAGGCTTTGCAGATGCGAACGCAGGCGGCAGCCAAGCCGGGCACGGTCAAGCTTAACAGTATTTCGGCTCCGGCTTACAACAAAATCAATGTCAAATGGAAAAAGACATCAGGTGCCACTCATTACATCGTTTACTATAAGAAAGACGGAACGAAAAAGTGGACAAAAATCAAAACGCTTGACAATTCCAAGAGCAGCTACACTCACACTTCTTCCAAGAAGTATCCAATCGTTGTAGGCCAGAAATATACCTATACCGTAAAGGCTTATAATAAGAAGACCAAAAAATCAGGGTCTTACAATAAGAAAGGCCTTACGGCTTATACCAAGCCGGCAATGGTAAAAAACATTAAAGCTGCATATAAAGACGGTATTGTAACACTGACATGGGATAAGGCAGCAGGTGCTGACAAATATCTTGTATACCGTAAAGATAACGGTAAGTGGAAAATGCTGGCACTGAAAAATTCATTATCATATGAAGATGCAGCTTACAAAAAAGGTGAAGTCAATACCTATATGGTACGCGGTTATTACAGCGGTAAAAAAACGAAAGGAAGCTACGACAAGGACGGAGTTTCCGTTAAGGTTCCGGCTGATGCAGCAAAACCTACTGAGAAACCAGAGCCAACAGAAAAACCGGTGATTCCAACTCCTACCGCTACACCGTCTCCGAAACCTACAAAGGCTCCAGACCCAACAGAGACTCCGAAGCCTACCGAAAAGCCAGCGACTCCTACACCGACAGCTACACCGAAGCCAGTTACTCCAAAACCTACAAAGGCACCGGAACCTACTGAGAAGCCGGTAACCCCGATTCCTACTGCTACACCGACAGAGAAACCGGCAACACCTACACCAACCGCAACGCCGATTCCTACCGCTACTCCTACACCGAGTCCAGAACCGGAGATGAGTGTTGATGAGATGGCTTCCGAGGTTATCAGATTGACAAACATCGAGAGAGTTAAAGCAGGGCTTTCACCATTACAGCATCACGCAGGACTTCAGAGAGCCGCGATGGTCAGAGCTGAAGAGATTACGAGAAAGTTCTCTCATACAAGACCAGACGGAACAGACAGTAGTACAGCATTATATGAAAACGGAGTTTCATGCTCATGTGGCGAAAATATTGCTGCAGGCCAGAAAACACCAGAAGCAGTTGTCAGAGCATGGATGAACAGTCCTGGACACAAAGCAGCAATCCTTGACCCGGATGCAACGCATATTGGCGTCGGGGTATGTAAAAGTCCAATTACCGGGCAGTGGTTATGGGTTCAGGATTTTTCATATAATCCAGACATACAGGGAACTGTAATTTTTGATGCAGACGGAGGAGTATTTAGTAGTAATGGAAGTAATACATTAGCAGTTACTGGACCAGTTGGAAAAATTATTTACTCGTCTGAAATTGAAGTCCCAAGCAAAGATGGATATTTATTTAATGGATGGGAAGAAAATTTACGTAGTATTCGCATCCAGTCAAGACCAGACAAAGTAATCGCCACCTGGACACCAATTTCCGAATCTTAAACGCAAAAAAGCAACGCATCGTTAGATGCGTTGCTTTTTTATTTTTTTTGTTCTGTTGTTACTTTTATCTTTCAGCTTTTTCAGATTTATTTTCTTTTCCGTCTATGTTTTCTCTTATTTTTCTTCTTTTCATCAAGAAGTAAATATAAGCATCCGGTAAACGCAATTGAGACAAATCCTACAAAGCCATACATCCAGGTTCCATCAGAACCGGTCATCGGCATTAAGAATACCTGATTGTTTTTGATTTCATACTTGCAATCAAAGAAATACCATTTTTTCGTATAGTTTGTATCTTCTTTTGCAAGGTCTTTGTTTACATTTCCGTATGAGTCAGCCTCATCTTTCGTCAGCTGTAACGGAAGTGTTATCTTGATTACGTCTGTCAGCAGTGCACATCCATCAACAGTCTTCGTCTCTCTGATTTCATAATCACCCTGGTCAAGATTCTCCCATGTGATTTTTCCATCTGCGTCAGTTGTTGCTGTTGCAGTTTCACCAACATTCAACAGGCGGCTAAAGCTCTCGCTCTTGTTCTTTGTTGCTGTTTCAGATTCTTTTACAAATTTCAGTTCAAATTCAACGCCAGCAAGCGGTGAACCGTCATCTTTATATTTTGTAAGCTGTACCTTTGCAGGTTCAAGGTCGTTGTATACTGTCTTTGACAGGTCAACGGTAGAACCATTCTGTGCATCTGCAAGATTTACTACGAATGGCTCGCTGTTCAAAACATATGAAGCAGGAGTACTTACTTCTGTAAATCTCAACTGTCCGTAATAAGGAAGAACAATATTGTTGTTAAATTTGAAGAACTCATCTGAACGATACTGTGTTAAGTTTGTTACAACATGGTTGTCATCAAATCTTACAATACCATTTGCGTCAGACTGTAAATACCATGTACGTTTTACATTATCAGAATTTCCATTAAAGTCGTCAATGTATTCTACCTTGAATATGGTGCCGGAAATCGGGTTTCCTTTTGCACTTAATTTCTTGATAGTCATACGGCTGTCTGAGACTTTCGGGTCATCTGAGAACTGTACTTCAATTACACGGTCTTTGTCCTGAGGCATTGTTACAGAGAACGATTTTGTTACTCCGTAATTATTATGTCCAAGAGGAGCTTCTATTTCAGTTACTTTATAGCTTGTGATTTTTGGATTCAAAGCCATATTGGCGATACCCTCATCATCTCCGGTGTACTCATCGATATTATCAATTACTTCATCAGAAGAATCAGAATAATCAGCATCAAGTAATGCATCCACATCTTCAGAAATCGCATTGTTTGTATTTACTACGTCGTCAGAGATATTGTCAGATGTAGTATCTACATCTTCCATATCAGTATATGCAGTTTCATCAGACGTTTCGTCTGTTGCAATCGCATCATCTAAAGGTGCAATTGTTGTTTCATCCACTACTGCCCGGCCGGTATCCTCATAATCATTTGCTACAGCTGTCTGATATGCATTATTCGGAAGCTGTAAGTGATTTGAAATACCATCCTCTTCAGTTGTTAAGGTACCGGTAAATCCATCACCTGTAACTGAGAATTTACCACCTTTCAGTGAATATCCATCCAAATCCAGAAGGTCTTGTCCTGCTCTTGACGTCTTCTTTACGTAGACATATCCAGTTCCAGGCGCCGGCGGTTCATCCGTCGGAGTCGGCGTCGGAGTAGGTGTATTTGTAGGTGTCGGCGTCGGAGTGCTTGTCGGTGTCGGAGTCGGTGTATTGCTTGGGGGTGGTGTTACCGACTGTGTGATTACTGGTGTTGGAGTAGGTGTATTTGTAGGTGTCGGTGTCGGAGTGCTTGTCGGTGTCGGAGTCGGTGTATTGCTTGGGGGCGGTGTTACCGGCTGTGTAATTATTGGCGTCGGTGTAGCTGTTGGAGTTAAGTTTACGATACCTTTATCTCCACCAAATGTCTGTAATTCGCCAGATTCGTCTCCTCTATTTTTTAATGCGTCATATGTAGAGCGGTTCCATGTTAATGTATATTTCTTAGTTGAATCAAAGATATATCCAGCAGGAGCACTATATTCTTTACAATATAATGTATATGAGTCAATTGATGACTCTATATCTTTTATTAATGTAATGTCTGAATATCCATCAGCGTTTGTTGTTAACGTAGCTGCCATATTCATACAATCGCTGTCATAGTATACTCTAAATACAACTCCTTCTACAGGTTTTCCATTGCCATCAACCTTCTTTACTCTATAACGTAATTTCCATTTTTCAGAAACCTTTTCGTCATACACACCAAGTCCATTGATACCATTTTCTCCAAACATTCTGGTCTGGCCATCATCATTTGCTTTTGTTAAAGTTAAAGGATATATAGTATCATTTCTCTGATATCCTTCTGGCTCTTCTATCTCACGGCAATATACAGTAGTGCTGTTGACATCTCCGTCTAATTCCATTCTGTAAGTTCCGGTATAACCATTGCTGCCAGATATCAGTGTTGCGATTAAGTTGTTGCAGTTTCTGTCTCTATAAATTCCGAATACAGCATCGCTTAACGGAGTTCCATCTGCTGCATCCATTTTCTTAGTCATCAAATCAACGTTCCAGCCATCCGGGTATTCAATGATAGTTAAGTCTTCAGCTTCCAGGTCTGGAATTGTGTAAACTCCATTGCTGTCCAGGCGTCCTGTCAATTTGATTGAATGTGTCTGAGTGTCAAGCTTATATCCGGCCGGAGCCTTAACTTCTGTTACCCATAAAGAACCGGAAGGAATTGCCCAGGTTCCGTCATCAAGTTTCAACGGGTCATCACTCCAGTTTCCATTAAAGTTTGAAACATAATGGTTACTGTCATATAAAACTTCACCGTTTGAATCAGTCTCGAAATACCAGGTGTACATAGGATTATATCCATCCTCTGGCTCTAATGGAGAATAAACAACTTTAAAAGTTGCTCCTGAAAGAGGTCTTCCATTTGGGTCTGTTTTTGAAAACATTTTTCCTGTTAATCTGAACGGGTTATTCGCAACTGCCGTTCCGGAGTTTCCGGTCTCAACGTTTGTGAATTTGTTTATCGTCTTTCCTGCTATTATATCAAAATAATACGTATTCGTATTCTGTACAGTTCCAGGATTACGCTTTGATTCCTGCAGATAATATCTACCAGGTTTCAATCCTTCTACCATGACAGAATATGTTGTATCATCTGTATTGTTAGCAGAAACGGCTACCGTTTTAACTAATCCAGAACATGTCTTTGTTGTAGAATCATAGTTTGTATAAATCTTAAACTGAGTATTGATATAAAGTCTTGGTGTTTTTGAAGCAAAGTTTGACGGATGGTAGATTTTCTTGTTCAGCTGAAAATCTCCAGTACCTGGTGTGTTTCTGAATGTAGGTACGTTATATGTTAAAACTCTTGTTCTGTCATCAACTGCCTTTAAGCCAACTGTTACGGGAGTTTTATCAAGCTTATATCCATCAGGAGCTTGGACCTCTGTAATAGTTAAACATCCAATCGGTAGAACAGCGTCGCCAGCAGCATTTAATGGAGCCTTGTCAGACGATACAGTCTTTCCACTCGGCAAAGTATAGCTTGAATAAATATGTTTATTATCAAGTATAATTTCGCCATTAGAGTCTGTTCTTGCGTACCATGTAGCTTCAGCTGAGCTTGTGGAGTTTGGTTTATACTCAATCTTAAAATAAGCCCCAGCCAACGGTTCATTTGTTGACCCATCCAGCTTTTTCAAAACAATTCCTGCATAGTAGTAATTGTAATTCAAGATATAATTTCCTGATATTCCGGTTTTTTCTGTTGATTTTGATGGGCTCCAGTTTGGATTTGTTTTACTTAATGTAATTGGATATGTTGTTTCATTGATAACACATCCTCTACATGCATATGTTTCTTTTAATGTATACTTTCCTGGGTCTAATCCTGTAATTTTTGCAGTTTTTGCAGCAACATCAGTGTCAGAATCTTTAAGGCTGATTGTTTTAATCTTTGTTCCTTTTGAATTGTACAATGAGAATTGTGCTGTCATGCTGATACGATACCATCTTGAGCACCAATCCTGGTTTGTCATTCTTTTATTAATAGTAATAGTACAAGAGCCAGCTGCACCAGTGAAGCTGTCATCACCTTGCAGATGCTGATAATTATCTGTTTGGTAAGTATTTCCGTCAGCCGTTAGCGTAACGGTTAATTTTTTTGTTGATGTATCATAGTCCGCTTTTCCTGTAATATACCATGCGTAATCATTTTTATCATGCCATCCAGCTTGATTAGAAGAAGAAACGCAACCAGCGTCAATTTCCAAATTAGAAAGCCACGTTTTAAATTTTGCTAGCGTTGCCGAGTCGTATGTATTACTGAGCCCTTTTACCCAATTATAAATATTTGTCCGGCCGGTTGAATTAATTTTAACACTAACGCCGTTAATGTGGCCTCCACCATTATACGCATTTGAAGCTTCACTAGTTACGTCATAACCAACTCCAACCGCTCCAAATGACTTTGATGAAGCTGCATATGTTGAGATGTCTTCAACATCAGATTTATTTACTGTATGCAAAAGTTCCTCAATATCCGAAATATTGTCTTTGTTTATGTCAACTTCCGTGACGTTTTTCCATGCACCGCTGTATCCTTTTCCCATAAGAAAAGTACAACTATTAGCAGTATCATCGATTGTAACAACATCTCCATCAGACAGATTAGTGATTGTGTATGTGTAAATTCCATTGCTCTCAGATGTAGGTAAAATATCCTTAGCTTCTCCATCCGCATTCATAATTTTAACAACTGGAGCGATTTCATTATACATAATCTCGTTTTGGGCTTCTACTGTAAACGTTACCTCTGATTCATTTGTTTGAAACAGCTGGCCATACTCAATAAGCTGGCCGTTTGATGTAACTTTTAAGCTGTCGTTTAATACTTCGATTCTGCTATTAGCAGAAATTTCATCAACAACATTAATAGTGGTGTCTACATACCAGGTATATCCTTTTAATAAGAAGTAAGAAACCTGATATCTCACCGTATATGAACCAGTTTTTGAAATATCAAATCCGCCGTCATCTTCTACAGTAGTACGAAAACGTCCAGTATCATATCCATTTGCAACACTGCCAAGAGACCATGTCTGGTCGTCTTTCTGCACGGTGTATGTAAGGCCCGGTATAACAGTTCCTGCAAGTTTAGGGACTCCAAGTACACTATTGTCTGGAACCCAATCCGGTATAATCTTATCACATTCAGCTGATTTAACAGTTGCTTTTTCAGGGTCTTCAACAACAACATAAGTTACGTCATCATACCAGAAATAATCAGGGTCATCATTCATAACTTCTTTGTATTGAATTTCAAATGTGTCTCCATCTGTCCATGTTTCAGGATTAAACTCATCGGCAGATATAACAGTCACTGTTGTATTGTCATATTTATGATAACTTTCTGCGGTAAAATATGCGTCTTTTTGAGCTACAGTCTCTGTTGACAGTACTTCTGAGTATCCGTCAGGATACCCTTCGCGTGTAGGAACAACGTTTTCTGTTTCATAGTAATCTTCATCAGCTGCTGTTTCTGCTGCTTCATCAATTTCCTGTCCGGTTACAAGCTCTGTTGAAATCTCGTTTCCGTTGTCGTCAATAAAGCTTGTTTCGCCGTCGAGGACAACACTTTCGTTTTTATCTTCGCCATCAACAGTACCGGCTTCGCCGCTTTCCAGTCCACTACCTTCCTCTCCATCCACAACAGCTTTTTCTTCATCATCGCTTCCGTCAATTCCGATATCGTCATTAACAGTCAAGTCTCCCATCTTGTCGTCTGCGTCAGCATCATCTTCTGCCGATTCACTTCCGGCTTCAGCACCCTCATTTTCAGTATCTTCAGCATCTGCTGCCTTATCAACGTCCTCAACGGTATCATTAACTGTCAAATCGCCAGACAAGTCATTTTCAGTCTTATCCTTTTCGCCGTCTGCTTTTCCGTCTTCGCTCTTTTCGTCGTTAACGGTCAGGTCATCGGCCAGGTCTTCCTGAGTATCTTTCTTGTCTTCTGCTTTTACTTCCTCAACTGTAATATCGTCTTCTGAGGTTTCGGTCTTCTCAAATCCAATCGTTATTGTCTTATCCGAATTAACAAAGGTTGGATACATAAAAGACGTAACCTTTTCGTCAAACCCGGTTTCTTCGGGCTTGCTTGTGTCGTCGTCTACAAGCTCGTACAGGTTAATGACATACCCGTCATCTGCCTCGGCTTTGACACTCACGATATTGTCAGCTTCCGCTTCGTATACGTACATGTAAGCACTCTCTACTGCATTCTCGCTTGAGACAAGCAGGCCGTTCTGGTCATACACGTCTATATACTCACTGCCATCCTGTTTTTCATCCAGGCGGATGGTCTGCTCCTGGTCTTTTCCTTCTGTTATGATGGCTTTACCACCAGTTGTTTTAAGGTTAAGGAAAAGGAATTTCGTTTCTTTTTCTTCGCTGCTGTCATCGTTATCATCTCCAAGATTAAATGTCTGTGATACGGTGCCGTCGTCATTTACAACAATATTGTCAGTGACATTATCACTTGCATATGCGGTATATGAAGACAGAACCGGCGATGCGGCGGTCATTACAGCCATTGCGATAGACAGAGCCTTGTATTTTAAGTTCTGCATCTTATTTTTAATCCTCCTTTTTGTGTTATTTTTTGTCGGTTTCCGGGGATTCCCGGAGCCAAGGCCGGAGGAAAAGGCTGTACGGAAACAAGGTTTCGAACAGTTTTCCCTGCAACCTTGTAAATCCGATGCGTTACTTAATTATTGTAGCCGCAGATAAATTTGCGGCAGATAAACGAAGATAAAAAGCTTACCTTCGTTTACATATATAATATGAAAAATAACACAAAAAAAAGAAATTTTTTGGCTTTACACTTCTGATGCAGGCAGTCAGCGGCTTTTCAGGCATCGCCATCTTTTGCCCGCAAAAAAACCGGCAAAATTTGCCGGTTAAATCTCAAACTCATCTTGTTCTTCCATCTGCATCGCCTGCATCAGGTAAGCTTTGATTATAGTATCATCGTCTTTTTTGGAATCAGGCGAGGCCTTCTCCATGTCACTTAAAAAAACGGCAGCCAATTTACTTTTTGCGGACTTTATCTCATACTCACACACCGCAGCATCACTATTCACCAAATCAAACGCCTTTTTGACATTTTCAGGATTACTTAATCCGAAATCAAGGTATTCCTTCAGCAGTCCGGCATCGTGGCTTATGACTGTCATCTCCAGAATGGCGGCATCCTTTTCATGCAGGTATGCAGCCAATTTTTTTCCGTCTTTTGTTGCCCTTTCTTTTTGGCTCATGTTACCGTAAGTCTTAACTGCAACACGGCAGCCGGCATCAAAAGCTGAAAGCTGATAAGCCTTATTGACGATTTTTTTCAGCATTCGTTTTTGGGTTTTCTTTGACAAGGACAGCACTGGTGAAAAGCATACTTTCGCGATGTCATTAAGCAGTCTCATTCTGTCTGAAAGCAGCATCGTACGCGGGAAGAAATAAGACTGTTTGCCTACATTTACCTGCAAGACGCCTCCGGTTTTATGAACATCGCCATTGACTGTTCCGAGACCATCAACAAACCCGACAATACAGGTGCTTAGGATATCCGGCAGGTTAGAGAAAATATCAAGGCTTATTGACTTTACATTCTGGAAGTTATAGTTATCTACTTTTACCGAACCAGGCAGATACAGGCTTTCTGCTGTACAGTCTTTAAATGCCATTGGTTCAATAATAAGAGGCTTCTTTCGGTCATACGCAAAGGCCAGCGATGTCATGGGCGATGAATCAAACGCTCCGGGGCCTATCTCCTCAACGCTGGCGGGGATTGTTGTAGTTGTCAGGCTTTCGCAGTCATAAAAGGCGAAAGCCTTAATTTTTTGCAGACCTTCATTTAACACGATTTCGGTCAGGTAAACACTTGACCTGAAGGCATACTCGTCAATTATTCTGAGACTCTGAGGGCAAATGACTTTGTTGGCCGCACTTCTGTCAAATGCCGACCCTTTAATGGTTTCAACGCCCTCATGGATTTTTATGCATCCGGATTTTCCGCACGGAACAGCGACAAGTGTTAGCCCGTCTTTCGTGTATATGATGCCGTCAATGCTGATGTATTTTGGATTGTCATCGTACACCTCAAAATCTGTAATATCCAGCGATGACGCGAGGAATGGTTCATAGTAATCCACTGAATTCGGATATACCTGTCTTACCTCGTCGTTTTCAAACACAAGAATCGTTTTTCCGTTTTCTTTTTTAAGTTTCATATGATTTCTTTTCCTTTCTTTTTTTTGTATTTATACATACAGTATGCCGGATTTCGCCGGCAGCAAAACACAAAACCCCCGCTGCCGGCAAAGGCAGCGGGGGTCTAAAACAAAGAAAGGAACGAACGCGACGGCGAATCCGTCCTATGTATTGAGGAAGATTTTTCTTCCTCAGCTCTTGTATATAGTATACCAGATTTTCCGGCGGGCGCAAATTTTTGTCGGATTTTTTTGCAACTGCGGGAGGCCTGGCGCTGCCGGCGGCACATCCCCTATTGTACCAGTTCGTTTCGGCTTAACCGGTTCTGCTGCCGGCAAATATCGCGGCAAACACAACTGCTATTTTGCCGGACAAAAAGAAGCGCCGCATTCGCGGCACTTCAGGCTTCATAGCAAAAATTTTTGTTTACAGGGACTATTTCCAAGCGCCTGCAGCATGCACGCATTCATATCAGCCGCATCAGTTCTGAAATCGTTTTTCAGAACAGCCTCAACGTCTTCCTCCTTATGCAGGCCAAACTTCAGGTAATCCATCAGCTTCTTTACATCTTCAGATTTATAGAACGCCTGGATGATATTCTGGCTGTGTGTTTGTAATATTTTTTTTGCTTTTTCTTTTATTACTCTGTCTTCAGTATTACAATACACCTTCATCGCCGCATCATATGACGCATCCAGCGGAGTCTCTGCCGCATCCAGGGCATACATCTGCAGGTCATACAGCTTCTCATTTAATGGCTTTTCGACAAGCTGCATTTTTTCAAGGAATGTTCCTTTTACATACCCATCCATTATTTTGGGGATATATACATTTTCACCACCAATGCATACCTCCAAAGCACAGTTACATCTCGGGTCATAGTAGTCCGAGGCCTCATTAAGAGGTACGAAATTCCTGACAATTAAAGCATTAAGTATTGGCTCGATATCTGATGTGTCATAGCAGTTTATTACTACTCTTCTGACCTTGACAAAGTTGTTATCCGACAAGGAAACCAGCCTGTACGGAAGCTCTATCTCATCAGCATGGCACCACCCAAAAGCACCATATGCAATCTTAAGCCGGTTATTGCATTTTTGCGGGCGATTCTGAAACTTCAGGTTTCGGAGAGGACTCTCGCAGAATGCATTAGACATAATATCCAGTACCGTATCAGGGATGGTGATATCATCAAGCAAAGGACACAGACGAAATGCATATTCATCAATATGTGTAAGGCCTTCATTCATGACGACCTCTCTCAGATTTTCGCAATTATTGAATGCATAAGAAGTGATTGTCGTTACCGTTTCTGGCAGTATGACTTTTGAAGCCTTACTGTCTGCAAACGCATCGCCAGCAATTATTTCTGTACCGTAAGCAACCTTCACAGTTCCCTTCTTGTCTGGCGGCGCGGCAATCAGTGTAAGTCTTGTTTCTCCGTTAGGCATTGTCTTCTTTTTGCCATACAAAAGCCCGTCTTCTGAATAAAGCATTGGATTCTCAGAATCAACCTCAAAATCGGTAACGCCGTTCTCCTGAACGCTTTCTATTATTTTCCGCTCGTTCGTATCGTCTTTTTCAATATACGCGATTACTTTTTCGTCTTGTTGTATTATTTTCATCAGATTTTTTTCCTTTCTTTTTTTTGTGTGTATTTACACATACAGTATGCCGGATTCTGCCGGCAGCAAAAAGGCCGCGGCGTTCAGCCGCGGCACACACGTAGAAAGAAAGGAATTCCGACGGCGAATCCGTCTTATGTTTCGGAAGGCTTCTGGCCTTCTCGCTTACATATATAGTATACCAGATTTTTTGGCTAGTGCAAATTTTTGTCGGATTTTTTTTGCAGGCGGCGGAATAGCGTGGTGCTTCCGGCAATTTTGCCTTGCAGGCTGAACTTTTGCCGGCAACAAAAAAAACAGGCCACAACAAATGCAGCCTGTAGTTTCAGCTTCTCCAGCTCTCAGCCGGCAAATTCCCGTTCAATCCTGCCAGCAATTTCGCGTCTATCCTCATCAATCGCAAACGCCCAGATATCGCGCATAAATCCGATAAGCTTTTTGCGCTTACGCTTAAACGAAAAGCCCCGGCAGCAGATTCTTTCAATGGCCATTATCGCTTCTACGCCATCATCCATCCGTTTCGGAACGAAGAACATATGGTCACCATACTTGATTTCGTACACTCCACTTTCGTCCTTTCCGTTCATATCATCCTGAAACATATTTCTACCTCCGGCAGCATGCGGATGCCTTCTTTTGTATCTGGTATTGCTGGAGTTGCTTTTTCCATTATTTTTGTCATTATTTTTATCTCCTTTCTTTTTGACTTCCGGTATTGCCGGCATATTTTATCTACACTTCCAATATGTCGGATTCTGCCGGCCGCAAAACATCGGCAAAACGCAAAAGCCCCGCTGCCGGCAAAGACGGCGGGGCTCAAAAACAAAGAAAGGAACGAACACGACGGCGAATCCGTCTTATGTATTGAGGAAATTCTTCTTCCTCATCTCTTGTATATATTATACCAGATTTTTCGGCAAGCGCAAATTTTTGTCGGATTTTTTTTCGCTGGCAGCAGATGACGACAATCGGCATTCAATGCAGCATCCGGCAGCCGGTACAATATTCGTCAGCTGGTATCCGGAATCCTGTATTCCGCCAGCAGCTTTTTGCCGCCCGCCGCCTCTTTATACAAGCAAACGAAGCCTCACGCCAGCCATTGTACTACTTGACCGGCCAGTACTCTCCCGCCCGCCTTATCTTCTTTACAGGGCAAATCTCAGACTTCCGTTTGCGAACAACCCTTCTTTCCAGGCGCCTTCGGCGCCGGCAACCACGTTTCATGAGCCATAAACAAATAAACAAAAGAACATTCCAAAAGAATCCTCAAAAGAACTTTAAAAATAACTCCAAAAGCAATCCCAAAGAGCCCAAATAAAGCCTCAAAAAAATTTCCAAAATAACCACCAAAAGAATCTCCCCTCCACGCAAAAGAGAATCTCTTCTCTTCGTTTCCGAAACAAAAAAAAGCCAGCCCCGCGTTAGCGGGGCTGGCCAGGCTTTTCAAAAGATTAAAAAAAGTTTAGAAAATAATCGAGTGCCGGCAAAGAATGGCTGGCGACGATACTGGATTGACTAAGTTAAGAAACTTTTGTGTAGGTATCGGCTACATTGGAAGGAAAATTGGCGGTACCATAATCACCATTAAATGTCTCGCCGATAACGTTTCGCCATGTGCCGGAGAGAAAGTAATCTGTTCTGGCAAATTTAAATGTAACGCCGGTTTTGATGGTTGTCAGACCGCTGCAGTCGTAAAACATAGAGCTCATATTCGTTACCTTCGCTGTATTAAACGAAGTTAAATCAAGGCTTGTCAGACCTGAGCAGCTGTAGAACATAGATTTCATACTCGTCACATTCGCTGTATTAAGCGGTGTCAAATCAAGGCTAGTCAGACCGGAGCAGCGGTAGAACATAGATTCCATATTCGTCACCTTTGCTGTATTAAGCGGTGTCAAATCCAGGCTTGTCAGGCTGGAGCAGCCGTGGAACATCTCACTCATATCCGTCACGGAAAGACAGAGTTGGATGCTGCCGGATTTATCCGTGCAGATGAAAACGACAAACGCGCCCCAGCTTAAGATTAATTAAGAAAAACGAAGCTTGACTTTTATGCTATTTGTTATATAATGTATATATCATAAATAATAAGTGGGATGGTTATAAAATATGAATTATCCAGAAGTAAAAAAAGAATATAAGCATTCTTCTCATCTCGTGTATAGTTGTCAATATCATATAGTCTTTTGTCCAAAATACAGACGAAAGGTTTTGACAGAAGAAATTGCCAAACGGGCAAAGGAGCTTTTTACACAGATAGCAGAAGAAAACGGTTTTGATATATTAGATATGGAAATCATGTCAGACCATGTTCATATACTGATTGACTGCAACCCAAGATTTGGCGTTGAACATGTCGTAAAGTTATTAAAAGGAAAGAGTTCTCGCATATTACGTGACGAATTTCCTGAACTGAAAAGAAAGCTGCCTACTCTATGGACGCGTGCAGCATTTATCTCTTCGGTTGGAGCTGTCTCCTTAAGTGTTGTACAGCAGTATATTGAAAACCAGAAAAACGTATAGAAGAATTTAAGAAAGGAGGCCGGCATTATATGGCAAAAAACACTACCCCGTCTTTTGTTGTAACGAGACGAATTATAACTGATGACCGTGGATATGACAAACTGAATAAGATAATGAGGATTACAGAGCGTATGTATAATGCCGGCGTAAGACATTGCATTAAACAGCTGAACGAGCTTAAAAAAGATGTCTGGTACAAGTATTGCCTTGGACAGTTCTTCGCATGTAAAGATGAGCAAGAGAGTAAACGGTGGAGCAAAGAAATATTCATATGCGCCGCAGCATATCAGCTTACTGAATATGCCCTTCATACATATTTCGGAAGAGGAAAGGTCTCCGGATATGAATGTGGAATCGGAATCAATATCGTACAGAAAACCGCTACTGCTCTTTATAGTGCAGTAAAAAAGGCAATATTTATGAAAAGGATTCATTTCCGTAAATTTGAAGAAACCTTTTCCTTTGAAGATAAAAAAGCAACATCAGGTATTATCTATAAAGCTGAAGCGGATACCGTTACGGTATGTGGTACGGTGTTTAAATTAAAACCGGTCAGAAAAAACGATACATGGCTTCAGGAAGCAATGAAATACAAGGTAAAGTATTGCCGTATCATCAGGGAGCCTTTCGGGATTCATTATCGATTTTTCTTGCAGCTTGTAATGGAAGGCACCCCACCTCAGAAGCATGCGATTGGGGTCGGAACAATGGCTATTGACCCCGGGGTTTCAACTATGACTTCATATAATGGAAGTAAGCTTTCCTTTAAAGAACTGGCTCCGGATGTCAACAAATATCAGGAGAAAGTCATTAAGGAGCAGAACCGCCTTTCCAAGCTGACAAGGATTAACAATCCGGAATGTTACGACGATAAAGGCGTACATATCAAAGGTATGCGTATTCAATATTCAAAATCTATGAAAAGAGCAAAGATGAGGCTTCGCACGGCATACAGAAAACAGCGTGTATATGTAGAACAGTCAAACAATAATCTTGCCAATGAATGGCTTGAAGCTTCAGGTTCTATTGTGAAGATTGAGACGATGAGCTATAAGGGCTTACAGAAGAAATCTTCAAAGACTGAAAGACAGGATAAGGAATCTATTGTAATCGATAAAGCTGGAAAAAAGCGCAGCATCCGTAAATTTAAACGAAGAAAGCGCTTTGGCGGCAGTATATTGAAACATGCGCCGTCAGGATTTTTATCTACGATTAAGAGAAAAGTTACAGCAACCTGTGGAATCGTGATTGATGTAAGCGCTTCAAAACTGAAGGCAAGCCAGTATGACCACGCTTCAGATACATACGAAAAGGTATCGTTAA
>PPYE01433272.1_pt1 | contig 15444 bp, 12 predicted proteins | sample 1559881 | NCBI WGS metagenome assembly PPYE01 (sample SAMN08240022, study PRJNA423297) | Human gut metagenome, whole genome shotgun sequencing project. | reverse complement strand
TGGCGGCCCATGACCTCCACCACGGAGCAGCGCTCGTGGGACTGCATGGTGTCCCGCAGCTTGTCGATGCACTCGATGGCGGTGTTGCAGGCGGTGTCAAAACCGATGGTGTAGTGGGAGCAGCCGATGTCGTTGTCGATGGTGGCGGGGATGCCCACCACTTGCAGATGTTCTCCAGCCTCCGCCGCTTGGCGGCTCAGGGCCAGGGCGCCCCGGAAGGTACCGTCGCCGCCGATGGCCACGATGCCGTCCAGACCCAGCAGCTTGCAGGTGGCCAGGGCCTTGGCCCGGCCGGCAGGCTCCATGAACTCCATGCTGCGGGCGGTATAGAGCATGGTGCCGCCCTTGTCGATGATGTGGCTGACGCTGGAGGCGTCCATGGGGAAAAAGTCGCTGTTGATGAGGCCGTTCCAGCCCCGGCGGATGCCCACGCAGTCGATACCGCGGCCCACGGCCGTCCGTACCACAGCCCGCACTGCGGCGTTCATGCCGGGGGCGTCGCCGCCGCTGGTGAGGACGCCGATCCGTTTCACCTGTTTATCCATATAGAAAGTCCTCCCTGAATCCATGGGTAGTCCGGCCGAGGGGGAAGTGGCCGTATTGAAAGAATGATACCGCCCGCAAACAAAACTGTCAAGATTTATGGGAAAGTTTGACGAAAAAACGATTGCGCTTTCCGCACAACCGGCACTTGTGTAATGCCCAGACGGGCCATGAGATCCGCGCCCGACCGGGTGATCTCCTCCCCCATTACCGCAATGGGGATGGCAGGAGGACAGGACACGGCGGCCCCGGCGCACACCCGCCCCGCGGCCGCCTCTGCCGCCACGTGCTCCCGGGGGGAGAGCATGGCCTGACGGGGCGTGAGAACCTGCCGCCCGGCGTGGGGCAGGGCCAGAGGGAGACGGGGGGTACCAAGGACAACGGAAGAGAGAGCCTCCTCCACCCGGACAAGGTCTGCCTCGGGTGTGTCGACAGCGGGCATCAGCACCAGGGCGTCCGGGTCTGCGTACTCCGGCTCCACGCCGTGGCGACGCAGGATTTCCGCCAGCTCCCGGCCGTCCAGGCCCCCGGCGGCCGCGTCCACCACGATCTTCATGGGCTCCGTTCCCCGCAGGGGGATGCCCTGCTCTCGCAGGTGGGTTTTGAGGGCCTCCACCTTGCGGCACATCTCTGCCAGACGGGCGGGGAAGTCTCCGGCCAGGCGGGCGTTGCAATAATCCAGGGACTGCAAGATCAGGTAGGAGGGGCTGGAGGAGCCGAAGAGAGCCAGGCACTCGCGGGCGTCCGCCTCGTAGGGAGCGAGGGCGTCTTTGCCGATGTGCAGATATGCCCCGCCGGTGAGCACCGGCAGCGTCTTGTGGGCGGAGTCGCAGCACAAGGCTGCCCCCAGATCCAGAGGGTGTGCCGGATGGGGGAGAAATTTCAGATAGGCCCCGTGGGCGTTGTCCACCAGCAGGGGGACCCCATGGGCCCGGCACACCGCCGAGAGGGCGGCGATGTCCAGCATCCCCCCCAGATAGTCCGGGGAGGTAAGGTACACCGCCATGGGGCGGCGCTCTGCGGTGGAGAGGGCGGTTTCCAGCCCCTCCGCCGTGATGGGGCAGGCGCACAGGCTGCTCTCTGCATCCGGATACAGCCACTGGGGCGTCACGTCCAGCAGGGCGCAGGCGTGGAGAAAGGCCTTGTGGGCGTTGCGCCCCGCCAGGATCACCGGCTCCGTCCCCGCCGGGCGGTGGAGCAGGGCCAGGTGCACCATGGCCTTCACACACTGGGAGCTGCCCCCGGCAGAGTACAGGGTGCGGCGAGAGCCGAAGAGAGCGGAGGCATTGGCCTCACTCTCTTCGATGATGCCCTCGGGGGCTGCCAGATCATCGGCCCCGGAAATCTCCGTAATGTCCAGGGCTTCACAGCCCAGGGGGCCCGTGCCCTTGTGGCCGGGCATGTGGAGCCGGGCGGTGCCGCTCTGGGCGTACCGCCGGACAAAGTCACAGATGGGAGTGGTCATTGCTCCTGATCCTGGCTCAGGGCAGCCTGGAGCATGATGGCGCACTCGATGCGCTTTTTAAAGAGCTCACAGCCGTACTCATACACGCCCAGGATGGAGCCGGTGGCATGGTAGCTGTTGGCGGCGCAGCCGCCGGAGCAGTAGAGCTTGGCCCAGCAGTCCTTACACTCGGGCCGGGCGTAAGCGTTGCAGGAGCGGAACTGATCCTGGACGGCGGTGTTCTTCACGCCCTCCCAGATGTTGCCCAGGGAGTACTTGGGATCGCCCACAAACTGGTGGCAGGGGAAGAGCTCGCCCCAGGGGGTGACAGCCATGTACTCCGTGCCGCTGCCGCAGCCGGAAATGCGCTTGTAGATACAGGGACCGTGCTTGAGGTCCAGAATGTAGTGGTAGAAGGTGATGGGCTTGCCCTCCCGGTGGCGGCGGAGCATGTCCCGGGCCAGGATCTCGTACTGCTCAAAGAGCACCGGCAGATCTTCTTTGGTCAGGGCGCAGGGGTCGTCGGGGGAGCACACCACCGGCTCCATGCTCAGCTCCGTGAAGCCCAGGTCTGCCATGTGGAAGATGTCGTTGGTGAAGTCGGTGTTGTAGTGGGTGTAGGTGCCCCGCATGTAGTAGCTCTTGTCCCCCCGCTTTTCCACAAACCGCTGGAACTTGGGGACAATGGTGTCGTAGCTGCCCTTGCCGGCGTAGTCCTTGCGGAAGCGGTCGTGGACCTCCTTGCGCCCGTCCAGGGAGAGGACCACGTTGTGCATCTCCCGGTTGCAGAAGTCGATGACCTCGTCGTCCAGCAGCACGCCGTTGGTGGTGAGGGTAAAGCGGAAGTTCTTGTGGTGGATAGGCTCCAGGGACCGGGCATAGGCCACCAGATCCTTCACTACCTGCCAGTTCATCAGGGGCTCACCGCCGAAGAAATCCACCTCCAGATTCCGCCGGTCACCGGAGTGGGCCACCAGGAAGTCCAGGGCCTGCTTGCCTACCTCAAAGGACATGAGGGCCCGCTCCCCCTGGTATTTGCCCTGGCTTGCAAAGCAGTAACTGCAGCTTAGGTTGCAGGTGTGGGCCACGTGGAGGCACAGGGCCTTGATGACGTTGGAGTGGTTTTTGTAGTCGGCTGCCATGGGCTCGTAGGTGTCGGGAGTGAAGAGCTTGTGGGCGGCCTTCAGGGATTCCACCGCGTCGATGCACTCCCGCACATCAGTCTCGGTAACGTCCGGCCGATCCGGATAGGCCTTGAGGATGGCGGCAGTGATCTCATCCGGGGTGTGGTCTTGGAACATGGCGATGATGTCATAGGCCACGTCGTCCACCAGGTGGACGGAGCCGCTGCAGGTATCCAGGACGATGTTGTAGCCGTCCAGCTTGTATTGATGGTGCATAGATAACCTCCGGGCGCCCGCAGGCGCGTCTTATAAAATATGTATCGCTCCCCATCGGGAGAGGGAATGTTCAGCAAAAAAGTGCCGCCTCGTTGATAAGGCGGCACTTTTGTCATGCGGAGTGATTAGTGGTTCTGGTTCTCGCAGGGCTGGTTGGCAACGCCGCAGCTGGTCTTGCAGGCAGACTGGCAGGAAGTCTGGCACTCGCCGCAGCCGCCGTTCTCCACGCTCTTGCACAGGTCACGGGTCTCGATGGTCTTGATTCTATCCATAATACAGATCTCCAATCTCGTCGTTTGCGGATGGCGCAAACCAGTGTATTTACCATTCCATAGTAAAGCACGGCGGCCCGCTTGTCAAGAGGGAAAGCACTGCGCCGCCGGGGTTTTGACGCATTCTCACGCTTCCGGCAGGATCATGGCAAGGCCCTGATCCAATGCCTCCTCCGACAGCTGCCCCATGCCCCGGGCTACCAGGTTGCCATCGGCGTCGATGAAGTAGGTGGTGGGAAAGGCGGAGATCCCATAGGTGTAAACGGCGTTTTGCTCCGTGTCAAAGTATACCGGGAAGGTGTACCCCTCCTCCTGGATGTAGGTCTCGCCCGCCTCCTGGGTCTCGCCGTTCATGCTGCCCACGCCGTCGATCATAATGAAGGCGACGTCTTCCCCCAGTTCCTCGTAGGCGGCCTGAAAGTGGGGCATTTCCGCCCGGCAGGGGGGACAGGTACTGGCCCAGAAGTTCAGCACGGCGGGCTTTCCCAGAAGGGAAGAGAGGGTTATCTCATTGCCGTCGGCGTCGTAGACGGTAAAGTCCGGGGCAGCTACCGGGGCTGCATCCTCCTCACCGCCGGATTCCTGGGCCACCTGTTCACCGCTCCCGGACCCCAGCGTCCGGTAGGCGATGGTGGCAGCCCCCAGAATTACCACCAGGGCCAGGATCAAAAGCAGGGATCGTTTCTTGGCATTCATGGAGTTCCTCCTTTAGATGGCCAGGACCGACAACAGCCGGCCCATGAGCCCGGTCATCATGGCGATGCCCACCACGATCAGCAGCCCGCCGGAGAAGAACTGAATGGGGCGGTAGTGCCGCTTGATCCAGTCAAAGGCGGACTTCAGCTGATCCAGCAGCAGGGCGCTGAGCAAAAAGGGCACGCCCAGTCCCAGTGAGTAGGCCAGCAGCAGTGTGACGCCTTTGAGGGCGGAGCCCTGCTGGGAAGCCAGCATTAGCGCCGAGCCCAGAAAGGCTCCCACGCAGGGTGTCCAGCCCACAGAGAACACCAGGCCGAAGAGCATGGAGGAGAGGAAATCCCCCCGGGCCACGGAGGCGCCGGAGCCCAGCCCCCGGAATAGTTTCAGCTGGAAAAGACCCAGGAAATGCAATCCGAAGAGCACCACGATGAGGCCGCTGACGATGTTGACGGCGGTTTGATGGTGCTGGAGCAGGGAACCCACGCTGCCGGCAAAGGCCCCCAGGGCCACAAAGGTAACGGTGAAGCCCAGTACGAAGCCCAGGGCATTTTTGAAAGCGGAGAGCTTGCTGCCCCCGGCGGCGCCCCCCATCAGATAGGAGAGGTAGATGGGCAGCATGGGCAAAAGGCACGGAGAGATGAAGGTGATGAGCCCTTCCAGAAAGGTGATGAGGTATTCCATGGAGGGGTTACGGCTCCTTTCCTTTTTCTGCAGGATATCAGGGCCGGCGGCCGCTGTCTGTGACAAGGTCACGTCCCTCAGATAGGCAGCAGCACGCAGGCGATCTTGAAGTACACCACTAGAGAGATGGCGTCCACAATGGTGGTGATAAGGGGAGCGGCCATAATGGCCGGATCCGCGTGAACCATTTTGGCGGCCATGGGCAACACGCCGCCGATGGTCTTAGCCAGCAATACCGTCACCAGCAGCGCCAGGGCCACCGTGAAGGCCACGGCCTCGTTGCCGGGGTAGGTGATGATGAGGCGCACAAAGTTCACGGCGCTGAGCACCACGCCCACCACCAGGCTCACCCGCAGCTCCTTCCAGAACACCCGGAAGAGGTCCTTCAATTCGATCTCGCCTACGGCCATGCCCCGGATCACCAGGGTGCTGGATTGGCTGCCGGCGTTTCCGCCGGTGTCCGTCAGCATGGGGATGAAGGTCACCAGCAGGGGCATGGCGGCAAAGGCGGCTTCATACTGGCCCAGGATGCCGCCGGTGATCATGCCGGAGATCATCAGTACCAGCAGCCACACGATCCGGTGCCGGGCCAGGGTGAAAACGCCGGTTTTCAGATAGGGTTTTTCCGAGGGGGCCATGGCGGCCATCTTTTCAAAGTCCTCGGTGGCTTCCTCTTCCAGCACGTCCATGCTGTCATCCACGGTGACGATGCCCACCAGGCGGCCCTCCTTGTCCACCACGGGCAACGAGAGAAAGTCGTACTTCATCAGCCGGGCCACCGCCTCTTCCCGATCCTCTCCGGTCTCAGCGGTGATGAGATCCGTCTCCATCAGGTCGGAGACCTTGTCGGAATCCTTGGCCAGCAGCAGCTCCCGGATGGTGATGACGCCCTCCAGCTTCCGGGAGGCGTCCGTCACATAGCAGGTGTAGATGCTCTCGGCGTCGGCGCCGGTCTCCCGGATATGACGGATGGCCTCCGCTACCGACATAGTCTGCTTGAGGTCGGTAAACTCAGCAGTCATGATGCTGCCCACGGAGTTTTCCGGGTAGTTCAAAAATTGGTTGATGAGTTTGCGGGTCTCCGGACGGGCGATCTGGAGCACCCGCTTGACCACGTTGGCCGGGAGCTCCTCCAGCATGTCCACTGCGTCGTCTACATACAGCTCTTCCACAATGGCGGAGAGCTCCTGGTCGGTGATGGACTCCAGCACGCCTTGCTGCTGCTCGGGGGAGAGATTGGAGAACACCTCCGCTGCCAGCTCCTTGGACAGGGTACGGAAGGCCAGTACTGCCTGCTCCTGGGTCAGCGTCTCCAGAAACAGTGCGATGTCCACGGGGTTTTCCTCTGTCAGTGCTGCCCGCAGAGCGTGGAAATCCCGGCGCTGGAGCAGCTGCTCCAGCAGTTCAAAATTCTGCTTCATGTTGCATTCCTCCTCTGTTCAAACGGTTGAGAATCCAGCGAGGAAGTCACAAAACAGACAAAACCGCCCAGAGCTGCCGGTTTCCCGGCAGCCCCGTGCGGCGATATTCATGCATGGAACGTCTGACGGCGTCCCGGTTTATGAGGAAAACCAGGGAAGCAGCGCCTGAGAGATCCATAACGGAATATCACTGCCCGTTTTCGTACTTCGTCCGCATACGTCCACTTGGTTTTCCTCCTTTTCTGTAAAAGATACGGCGGGTTTCCCCAACCGCCCCGAGAATATCATATTTTTTTATCCTTGGCAACCCTCAATTTTGTGAATTGGATTCCGCTGGAAATTGCCGCCCGGTGTGGTCGATGGTGTAGTCGGTGTTGTAGGTTCCCTGCCAGATGAGCTCCGAGATGGGGACCACCGTGTAGCCCTGGCCGATGAGGTATTCCAGGATGCCCGGCAGGGCCTCCGGGGTGTGGAGGGCGGCGTTGTGGAAGAGGATGATGGACCCGGGCTGTACTTTGGAGGTGACCCGCTGGGTGATTTCGGAGGCGGAGATCTCCTTCCAGTCCAGAGAGTCCACGTCCCACTGGATGGGCTCCATGCCGAAGTCCCGGATGGCCCGGATCACATGGTCGTCATACTCCCCGTAAGGGCACCGGATCAGGGTGGGGGCCACGCCGGTCACAGCTTTGATCTTGTCGCTGGAGGCCTGGAGGTCGGCAGTGATCTCCTCTGTGGAGAGGGAGTTGTAGTGGGCGTGAGTGTCGGAGTGACTCATGACCTCGTGCCCGGCGTCATGGAGAGCCTTGACAGACTCCGGGTATTTGGTGACCCAGTCTCCCACCACAAAGAAGGTGGCCTTGATGTTGTACTTGCCCAGAATGTCGATAAGCTGCTGGGTGTCCTCATTGCCCCAGGCGGCGTCAAAGCTGACGGAGCAGACCTTCTGATCCCGCTCCACGCTGTAGATGGGCAGCTGGCGGTCAGTGGCATAGGCCCCGGCGGTGGCGGGCCACAGGATCACATAGGCGGCCATGCACACTGCCAGGATGCCTGCGGCCATAGCGGCGGCGGGCCGCTTTCGCAGGATGATGTTCATAAGGGATCCCTCCTTGTCTTGATAGTGCATCGTATGAAGTTTTGACGGAGGAAATCCCAAATCCGCCGAGAAAATGACAGGCATGCGTTGGGGCAAAAGAGAGGGGGATGGTATACGATTAGGATATTATGCGTGATGTTATACAAAATGTATCAAGAATCGCGGGGCTTTGACAGAAAACGGGAGCAAGCGATATGACGCTTGCTCCGACATGGTGCGCCTGAAGGGACTCGAACCCACACGCTAAAAGCACGAGAACCTAAAGGTGATGTCACCTTAGTGAAAACAGCTACGGCTCCGCTTCAAAGGAACAGTTGCCATTATCCCGAGATTTAAAAGGAAGGGCGGAAAGTACCCACCTTGATTACCATGAAGCAAGACCGAACGGGATTGTCAATGGCGGCGCGTGAACTGCACTGGTTATCTCAATCTTCGACACCTCAGCCGGGGATGCATTGTTATTTAGATAAATACTTCTATTGGTTTCCACACATTCTTATTGGTCATATCCTCAGTCCAAATGGTATTAGACAGGTAGAGCTGTGTGCCAACAGCACGAACAAATCCCCACTTGAAACCGCCAATTCTTTCAGCATAGGCTTTCAACGCATTAAACTTTTTCTCAGCATAACCATCAATATTGTTGGATGAACCGTCAGCAGTCATACCACCTTTGGCTTCAATAATCCACACATCGCCATTTTCAAGTTGGATAATGTAGTCTGGGTAGAAATTGCTTCTGCGGAATGCCTTGCGATAGATGATACTAAAATACTCGTCACCCTTATCGCCGTTTTTGTAGATGTGTTTAACAGCATCGTAGCCCTCACACCATCTTTCAAATTCAACTTCCGTTACAGTACGATTTGGCGCAATCAGAATGTTGTTTCCATAGTTGTCAAACACATTCTTACCCATAATGGCTGTAGCAGCCATCTTTTTATGCTGTTTGTAATACTGATACGGAGGAATACTCCAATCAGACACCAAGACACCGGTTTCCTTAATTTCTCCGATTTCATTTTCGCTGATTTCGCTAAACAGATCAACCAGTTTGTCCCGGTTGTTGACAAGAAAAGCGTTGTATTCTCGCAAAGTCATATCCGACAGCAGTTTATGCTCACGCTCAAAAGTGATTTCTTCTTCGGAGAGTAGCGACATCTGCATATCTTCCGGCCCAAAAAGGATTCTCAATGCGTTGTTGGAGATATTTTCATCTACACCAATTGCGCGAGCAATTTTTCTCTTCGCATCACGAATAATAAATCCGTCATCGTGGTTATTGATTTGATGTTCTCCTCCAAAGATGGTATTCAAACTCAGCATATCGTGGGTAGTTCGGGCAACGCCCTCTATAGCCGTAGTTTTTAGTTTTGTTCCGAAGACATAGCCTTTGCTAATTTCCATCTCATGTTTGTTCAATCTTCCATCGTGATCCAAATCACATTCTTTAAGCATGGTTGCGCGAACTACTTTTACTACGGCTTCCGGGTTTACAGCAAAACGATCACTACCGTCCAGTGTTTCTTTGGTAAGCACGATGTTGGGAGCAGTCTGCTTTCTACGATATTGATAGGTGTAAAAGCTGTCATTCAGTGCGCTGGTAAGCCCCTCCGTGAATTGGCTGTCCAGTGTGTAGAGGTAACAGTTATCAATCAAGTCATTATCATAATGCTCTCTGAGAGGCATTCTGCGGATTCTACCTACCGTCTGGATGTTGAACCGCTCTGTACCACCCTCACGCAGTTTGACAAGAATCTTTGCTCTTGGGCAGTCCCAACCTGTTGCAATAGCCTGTTTGAACAATAGAAACGCATACTGGCCATCCAACTTCTTGATTTCTTCTGGATGGTCTGGATGGTCGCCACTAAACCAAGAGGCTACAAGCCCAGAATTCTCAGTATAGCCCATATCTGCAAGGGCTTCCTTTACTCTCTTAATCCATTCCTCGCTGCCATTGGGAAACTGAATCAGAACGAGTGGGCGGATGCGAAGTCCAAGCCTGTCATACTCTGCTTGAATTTCCTTGCGTTTCTTGTCAGCGAGGTCGAGCAGGCGAATATCATCGTCCAGATTGTTGTTCTCTTGAATAGCGCGAGAAACTCCCTCGTTGATCGAAATTCCTGTTGCAATCAGTCCAGCACTGATGACCTCGTCATCCTTAATAGTTTCTACATGATCACCCTGACTAATGGGAGTGGCGGAGATTCTGAGGACATGCTTGGGTTGGATATTGGCAATGTATTCGTTAGCTGTATCACGGTATTTGTGTTCTTCATCAATCAACATAAAAATGTCGATATTGCTGTTATGGCAGGTCAGGACCTTAGTCATCAAGTCCTTGCGTTCTCCCTCACGCAGAACCACATTGGACTTCTTATTGATTTTATCCCAGTTAATGAAGAACACATGACCTCTGGGGTCTGGCTCTGTGATAAATCCATACACATCACCATACGGGATGCCCGAAGTAGTTTCTGCAAAACTGTCCTCAGACTGCTTATGCAAGCCGCCAGCGCCAGGACACAGCCATAGAAATACTGTATTAGGATTCTCGTCCAGATAATCATCAATGAACTTGCAGACAAGAACAGTTTTTCCGGAACCAGTCGGAGCGCAAAGAATCATTTCCTCATGGTCGGCACACTTATGCAGCAGATTTTCTTCATGTGTTGTCTGAAAATCATATAACTTTGCATTAAACATTATTCTGCTGCCTCCTTCAGTTCCTGTCCAAAGAACTCTCTCGGAATATACTGGAATCCTTTTGCCTCCAGCAATTTCAATTCTTCTGAGTTGAAAACTATATTTTGATTGACCCAAACATTGTCGATCTTAGGATAGATTTCTGGGTTGAGAATATAGTTTTTAAAATCCGTCCTGTTCAGAACAAGAACATTTTTTACATTGTCAACCTCAATGGCGTTTTGAAGTTCTATCATTTCTCTGATATGTAAGCATAGAACATTACTCAGCAGATAGTCTTCTGGCTTTCTTGGCGTCCAATCGCATTTAAAGTATTTGACATTCTCGTTAAATCCGTTGCCTTTTTTTATGGCGTTTAGTTGCGGATAAATCTCCACATTCTTTTTCTCATAGCAGCTATTATGTCCTTTGGCATTTTTCTTCTCAAAAACTTCTACAGATGCTCCATAATCTCCAGTTAAAGGAGTCCCTGTTGAACTTATTCCATTAATAGCCGCTTCTATTCTTGGCCAAGTGATATACTTAGCAACGCCTGTTCGCTCCCAGTATTCATCCCCTTCTTCAAATCCTTCAGCGCGTAATTGGGCCTCTTCTTTTGCAGAGTGTTCATTATTTGTTACAATGATTGCTTTTCTATGCCCGTTATCAACAGCATTTAATAACGAGAGAGCATGCAATGTGGTTCCTGAGCCAGCAAAAAAATCCAATACGATAGCATTCGGATTTTGGCCGATGACAAAATTAAGGCAATCATACACCGCATATAAAGATTTAGGATATGGAAACTGCCTATCTGGAAGTAACTCTGATAAAATATTAGTACCATAGGTTTCGGCGTTATGACTTTTCATGTTCCAAACTCTTTTAGGGGGGACAGTTCCTTCATCTTCATAATAGGCGATGATTGAGCCATCGTTTTCATAGCCCCTTACAGTAGCAGTGCCGTTTTCGATATCAAGTATTGTTCCTGTTGGTAAATAATACGGTGTTCCCTTTTTTGACTTTTTATTCCACTTTATTTTCACATAACCTTTTTCAAGGTTTTTGCGTAATACCTCTGGAGTCAATCCCCATAAAGTTTCTCTCCCTTTGGAATCAAGTGGCCATATTGCAATGGAATTATCTGGTCCCGTTATTTCATGTCTATCAACATCATCTGCAATAGCATCTCCTATGGAAATAATGGTCCCGTCTTTCTCATTTACGAATATTGGATAAAACTGATTTGGTCGAGCACCTCTTTTACTTGATGGCTCTCGTCTTCTCAATCCAATCCATTCTATTGATCTTAAGCTGCTTTTCTTCACTTCTCCATCAAGCATATTCATTCTTTGCTGTTGAATGGCCGAATTTATTCGTACAAAGAATATATACTCTTCAACCCGTGAAAACTGCCCAACTCGATATACTCCTTTGGCACTAATAACACTTGTAATCATCTCAATCTCTGCTTCAGGAAACAATTCTTCGAGCATGCAGCCAAGGTGTAAATACTCTTTTTCATCAATCGTTACTATTAGAACTGAATTAGATGGATTAAGTAGCTTTTTAGCAAGTGTTAGCCTTGTCGCCATTAAGGACATCCACTTACTATGAATATATGAATCATTTATATCAACAAAATCATTATTATATTTCCAACTTTTATTTCTGTTGTTGTAAGGAGGGTCGATATATATACAGTCTACTTTTCCCTTGTGGGTCTTCTCCAAAAGGTAAAGAGCCTGCAAGTTATCGCCTTCGATAATAAAGTTCCAAGGGAGAGTTTCATCCTTACACAAACGGCGGGTTGGATCAGCGGTCAAAATAGGGATGTTTTCTACAAGCAGTTCATCCACTTTCTCGGAATGCTCCTCCCACACCAGACCATACTTTTTTTCCCTGAGGTGGTTTTCGATCTCATTAAATGCGCGAATAGAAGCGTCATCGGAATGCGTCTTTTTCAATTCCTCCAGAAAAGCTATCATATTATCACGCTTGATCTTCGATAAATTCGCCATAACAGGTATCTCCGTTTCTACAGAACATAAATCTGATATTGCCTATATTTCAGCATCTTAACATTGATTAGTTTGTCTATACTGCAATTTTACCACACCTTTTTCTTTTTGCCCACAGCTTTCTTGTTATCAACATATGAGCTGAAATTAGACATCGTCTGTATTTGCTCCATTCGTGTGCTTTTATGTCGCAATTCTACGCTTGGCGCACAATGGCCTTATGCGCATCTGGTTTCTCATAGTAGTTCAGAAAATAATTTCAGTAGACTTTTTATTCTGCTAATGGTATTGTGTCTTGCTACAAGGAGGCGAGACACATGAACGACACCCTGAAACTACTGTATGATAGATTCTACACACCTCTGCCCATGGAGGAGGCTGAGCAGGAGATCGATGACTGCCACCGGCAGCTCATCGAGCGGTTGGAAAAGCCAGAGAGAAAATTAGTATTGCGGATCATTGATACCCAAAATCTGATCGCGGAGGAACGCTCCATAGACAGCTTTCTCTGCGGATTCAAATTAGCGTGGGAACTCTCAAATGAACTGAATCACTACGAAAGCGGACATCCGTCTCGGTGCGATAAGACCGAAATGGATGTCCGCTTTGATTAATTGTGCCCAAAATTCCATGTGAGGAGAAAAAGCCTGCACAATATGCTACCTGACTATATCCCTTCTCACACGCAATTTAGGTCCGCTTTCAATTTCTCCAGGATCAGGTTTTTCTCCTCAAGTGTCCGTGATCTTTCATAGCTCTTCAGCGCCCGATCTCTCAATCGCTCCGCGTCCCGGGCCCATTTCTCGAACTCCGGCTTGCTCATGGTACCCTTGCGTGTGCGGGCAAAATACTTCTTATAGGCCCGTTGGTGCAGCTTCCAGATCTCGTTGTTGCGCACCTTATCCTGAAAACTGGCCGTTGCACCGATCTCCCGGCAGGTCTTATCTTCCTGACCAGGGGCCTGTCCATCACAGTAAGCATAGGTAGCTCCTGGATACTGGAGAAACCATCGGCCGCAATTGGCGCAGCGCTTAGGTACAAAGCCCTTCTGCATCCCGCGCATCAGTTCCACATAGACGAAATCCAACAGACGGTCAAAGTACATCTTTTCCACCAGTTCCGGCTGGCAGCCCTCCGGCTCCAGTACGGCGTACTGAATATTCACCTGAGGAGCATCGATCTGGTTGTTCTCCCCTAAGCTAACGCCGCTGACCAGAGCTTCCAAAAAATGATCTGTCAGCTGCTGGGCCAGAGGAATCTTCTTCTGGCCTTTTTTCTTTTCAAATGGCTGGCCCTCAAACAGGGACTCCAGAAACCAGCCATAGCGCTCCTGAATATATAAAATGTCGTCTCTGGCCCGGATGTATTTCACGAGAAATGCGTCCGGGTCTTTCAGCATTTCAGCAATCAGATCCGAATGCCGTCCTGCTTCAATATATTTCCAAACCAAAGCCGGCTCAATGGCGCTCGGCTCCAGGATATACAGCCGATAGAGCGGCAGCTTCATAAAGGCACGCACCAGCGCCTCCAGCCGCTCTGATAACTGCTCCGGGTCACAGGCGGCAACGGCCTGTTCCACAGCAGACAGCTTGGCGCAGTAATCCGTGATGCTGCAGTTGAGGATCTGCGTGAGGATCGATCCATAGGGCAGACAGTCAGTACCCCACTCCACCCAGTAGCCTTTATCTCCAAACTGAATTTTGGTGTGGGTGTGGGGGCGGTAAAAATCAAATATATCTTTTCCCAGGACAGCCATGGCAGTTCCCTCCGGTAGAGAATCTAATTGCAGCGATATAGTGTATGTATTAAAACTATACATTACCTATTTTCAAAAGTCAAGAAGTATGCTACCATAAAATTAGATAATAAAGATATAAAAAATAATATCGAATTAAATTGAGGCGGTGAACGCAGGATGAAACATGATTTGAGACTGATTTCTATGGAAGAGATTCAGGCAGAGGAGGTGAAGTGGCTCTGGTACCCGTATCTCCCCCGAGGAAAATTAACGATCGTTCAGGGAGACCCCGGCGAAGGCAAAACCACTTTTGTGTTGGCGGTTATTGCGGCACTGACCTGTGGCGAGGCCTTGCCTGAGGCTGAACAGGCGCTGGAACCGATCAATGTAATCTACCAGACAGCGGAAGATGGGCTGGCGGATACCATTAAGCCCAGGCTGGAGGCTGCCGGAGCAGATTGTTCCCGAGTGCTGGTAATTGATGAGAGCCATCGGGAGCTGACTCTCAGTGACGAGCGATTGGAACAGGCGGTTCATCAGACTGGCGCACAGCTCATTGTACTGGACCCGATCCAAGCGTATTTGGGAAGCGATGTGGATATGCACCGGGCCAATGAAGTGCGTCCCATTCTGAAGCGGGTGGCAGGAATGGCGGAACGCACAGGATGTGGAGTGATTTTCATCGGACACATGAACAAAGCCCAGGGATTAAAAGCCGGCTATCGTGGACTTGGCTCCATCGACTTCCGGGCAGCAGCCAGAAGTGTACTGGTGGTGGGACGGCTGAAAGAAGATCACTCCATCCGGATCGTAGCTCAAGATAAAAACAGCCTGGCCCCGGAAGGAAAGTCCATTGCGTTTCAACTGGATGAAGAACATGGCTTCCTTTGGAAAGGTGTGTGTGATCTCTCTGTTGATGATGTGCTGGGTGGAGGCGGAAAGCTTCACACCAAAACCACTCAGATGGAGGACACATTAAAGCGGATGCTCATAACTCCCATGTCCGCTGAGGCCGTTCTGAATCGAGCAAAAGATTTGGATGTATCGGAACGGACGCTGATGATCGCCAAGAAAAATCTGGGCGTCATCTCAGAAAAGCAAGGCAATCAGTGGTACTGGCGTCTGCCGGAGCAAGGGTGTAAGGATGTAACCGGCTAAGGGCTTTGCACCCTTGCAGTCTTCCCTTTCTGCCAATGAAGGCCCTGAGAAAGCGGCGGCCCTGTCGACGGAGATTCCTCCCTTTGGGGAGGGCAAGCATCGCGCTCGGCTATACGCCGTGCACAGTTTCGGGGCGCTGCCCCGTACCCGGCCCCTGAGGGGGTGAAGGAGGAGCAATGCAGAGAATAAAAAAGAGTGAGATCATCACCCTGCGGGTGACGCCCCGTACCAAGAAAACCATTCAAGAGCTGGCCCAATCCGCTGGCCTGACGGTTACCGACTACCTGTG
>PPYE01049348.1_pt1 | contig 15446 bp, 11 predicted proteins | sample 1559881 | NCBI WGS metagenome assembly PPYE01 (sample SAMN08240022, study PRJNA423297) | Human gut metagenome, whole genome shotgun sequencing project. | reverse complement strand
TGGCGAAAAACCTAATACTCTGGCTGGTCATTGCCGTTGTGCTGATGTCAGTATTCCAGAGCTTTGGGCCCAGCGAGTCGAATGGCCGCAAGGTGGATTATTCTACCTTCCTGCAGGAGGTCAATCAGGACCAGGTTCGCGAAGCGCGTATCAACGGACGTGAGATAAACGTTACCAAGAAAGATAGTAACCGTTACACGACCTACATCCCGGTGAACGATCCTAAGCTGCTTGATAACCTTCTGACTAAAAACGTCAAGGTGGTTGGTGAGCCGCCAGAAGAGCCGAGCCTGCTGGCTTCTATCTTCATCTCCTGGTTCCCGATGCTGCTTCTTATCGGCGTCTGGATCTTCTTTATGCGCCAGATGCAGGGCGGCGGTGGCAAAGGTGCCATGTCGTTCGGTAAGAGTAAGGCGCGTATGCTGACGGAAGACCAGATCAAAACCACTTTTGCCGACGTCGCCGGTTGTGACGAAGCGAAAGAAGAAGTGGCTGAACTGGTTGAATACCTGCGCGAGCCGAGCCGTTTCCAGAAGCTGGGCGGTAAAATCCCGAAAGGCGTCCTGATGGTCGGCCCTCCGGGTACCGGTAAAACCTTGCTGGCAAAAGCCATCGCGGGTGAAGCTAAGGTTCCATTTTTTACGATTTCCGGTTCTGACTTCGTTGAAATGTTCGTTGGTGTCGGTGCATCCCGCGTGCGTGACATGTTCGAACAGGCCAAGAAAGCGGCTCCGTGCATCATCTTTATCGATGAAATCGACGCCGTGGGCCGCCAGCGTGGTGCGGGCTTAGGTGGCGGTCACGATGAACGTGAACAGACCCTGAACCAGATGCTGGTTGAGATGGACGGCTTCGAGGGTAACGAAGGTATCATCGTTATCGCGGCAACCAACCGCCCGGACGTTCTTGACCCTGCGCTGCTGCGTCCAGGCCGCTTTGACCGTCAGGTTGTGGTAGGTCTGCCGGACGTTCGCGGTCGCGAACAGATTCTGAAAGTGCATATGCGCCGCGTACCGCTGGCGCCGGATATCGACGCGGCAATTATTGCCCGCGGTACGCCGGGCTTCTCCGGTGCTGACCTGGCAAACCTGGTGAACGAAGCGGCGCTGTTTGCGGCTCGTGGCAACAAGCGCGTTGTATCGATGGTTGAATTCGAGAAAGCGAAAGACAAAATCATGATGGGTGCGGAACGTCGCTCCATGGTGATGACGGAAGCGCAGAAAGAGTCCACCGCATATCACGAAGCGGGCCATGCGATTATTGGCCGCCTGGTGCCGGAACACGATCCGGTGCACAAAGTGACGATTATCCCGCGCGGTCGCGCACTGGGTGTCACCTTCTTCCTGCCTGAAGGCGACGCGATCAGCGCCAGCCGTCAGAAGCTGGAAAGCCAGATTTCAACCCTGTACGGCGGTCGTCTGGCGGAAGAGATTATCTACGGCGTAGAGCATGTTTCTACCGGCGCGTCGAACGACATTAAAGTCGCGACTAACCTGGCGCGTAACATGGTCACCCAGTGGGGCTTCTCTGACAAACTCGGCCCGCTGCTGTATGCCGAAGAAGAAGGTGAAGTTTTCCTTGGCCGCAGCGTCGCGAAAGCGAAGCATATGTCCGATGAAACGGCGCGTATTATCGACCAGGAAGTGAAGTCACTGATTGAGCGTAACTACAATCGTGCACGCCAGCTCCTGAACGATAACATGGACATCCTGCACGCGATGAAAGATGCGCTCATGAAATATGAAACCATCGACGCCCCGCAGATTGATGACCTGATGGCTCGCCGCGATGTTCGCCCGCCAGCTGGCTGGGAAGAACCGGGTTCATCCAACAATTCTGACAACAATGGCACCCCTCGTGCTCCGCGTCCGGTCGATGAACCGCGTACGCCAAACCCGGGCAATACCATGTCAGAACAGCTGGGCGACAAATAAGTTAGCCGTTATTGACGCTGTTGTACTTTTTAAAACCCCTGAGCGTATGCTCCGGGGTTTTTCTTTTTCAACCTTTCTCTGACTCAGGGATTTAGCGATGAAACTTGTAGCCCAGGGCTCAACCCTCGATCTCTCTCATCCACATGTGATGGGTATTCTTAACGTTACTCCTGATTCTTTCTCTGACGGCGGGACTCACAACACGCTGGTCGAAGCCGTTAAACACGCCAATCTGATGATCAATGCCGGGGCGACTATCATTGATATCGGTGGGGAGTCGACGCGTCCGGGGGCTGCGGATGTCAGCGTCGAGGAAGAACTGGCGCGAGTCATTCCGACGGTGGAGGCGATTGCCCAGCGCTTTGAGGTCTGGATCTCCGTTGATACCTCAAAACCGGAAGTGATTCGCGAGTCGGCGCGTGTTGGCGCGCATATCATCAATGATATCCGTTCGCTGACCGAACCGGGAGCGCTGGAGGCTGCGGCTGAAACGGGCTTGCCGGTATGTCTGATGCATATGCAGGGTCAGCCGAAGACAATGCAGGACGCGCCGAAGTACGCGGACGTGTTTGCTGACGTTGAGCGCTTTTTTGTCGAACATATTGTGCGCTGCGAACGGGCCGGTATCGCAAAAGATAAATTGTTGCTCGACCCGGGATTCGGTTTCGGTAAAAATCTTTCTCATAATTATGAACTGCTTGCCCGACTTGGAGAGTTCCATCATTTTGGTCTTCCGCTGCTGGTAGGTATGTCGCGTAAGTCGATGGTAGGTCAGTTGCTTAATGTCGGGCCGACGGAGCGCCTGAGTGGCAGCCTGGCCTGTGCTGTCATTGCTGCAATGCAGGGCGCGCAGATAATTCGCGTCCATGATGTCAAAGAAACGGTAGAAGCGCTGCGCGTGGTGGAAGCTACCCTGGCCGCTAAGGAAAATAAACGTTATGAGTAACCGCAAATATTTTGGTACGGATGGTATTCGTGGCCGCGTAGGCGATGCGCCAATAACGCCAGAATTTGTGTTAAAGCTGGGCTGGGCGGCAGGTAAGGTACTGGCAAGGCACGGCTCACGGAAGATTATTATTGGTAAAGATACCCGTATTTCAGGCTATATGCTGGAGTCCGCGCTGGAGGCTGGCCTGGCCGCCGCGGGATTATCCGCTTCTTTTACCGGCCCGATGCCAACGCCGGCAATTGCCTATCTGACGCGCACCTTCCGCGCGGAAGCCGGGATTGTGATTTCCGCTTCGCATAATCCGTTCTATGACAACGGCATCAAATTCTTCTCTATCGAGGGCACGAAGCTTCCTGATGAGGTAGAGGAAGCCATTGAAGCTGAAATGGAAAAAGAACTCACCTGCGTGGATTCCGCCGAGCTGGGTAAAGCCAGCCGTATCGTCGACGCTGCCGGTCGTTATATCGAGTTTTGCAAAGGCACTTTCCCGAACGAGCTGAGCCTCAACTCTTTAAAAGTGGTGGTCGATTGCGCTCACGGGGCGACATATCACATTGCGCCGAACGTTTTCCGCGAGTTGGGCGCTCAGGTCATTGCGATGGGCTGTGAGCCTGATGGTCTCAACATCAATGAAGAAGTCGGGGCGACGGACGTTCGTGCTCTGCAGGCGCGCGTGCTGGCGGAAAAGGCCGATCTGGGCATTGCTTACGATGGCGATGGCGATCGGGTCATTATGGTGGACCATGAAGGCAACAAAGTCGACGGTGACCAGATCCTCTATATCATTGCCCGTGAGGGCCTGCGTCAGGGGCAGCTGCGGGGCGGCGCTGTCGGGACGCTGATGAGCAATATGGGTCTCGAACTGGCGCTCAAACAGCTGGGTATTCCTTTTGTTCGCGCCAAAGTGGGCGACCGCTATGTGCTGGAGAAGCTGCAGGAGAAGGGCTGGCGCATTGGCGCGGAAAACTCCGGTCATGTGATCTTACTGGATAAAACCACTACGGGTGATGGGATTGTCGCCAGCCTGCAGGTTGTGGCGGCAATGGTGCGTAACCATATGAGCCTGCACGACCTGTGCAGCGGAATGAAAATGTTCCCGCAGCTTCTGGTTAACGTTCGCTTTACGGAAGGTAGCGGTAACCCGCTGGAACATGAGCACGTCAAAGCGGTAACGGCAGAAGTGGAAGCGGCGCTGGGGAATCGGGGCCGCGTACTGCTGCGTAAATCAGGCACTGAGCCGCTGATTCGCGTTATGGTGGAAGGCGAGCATGAAGAACAGGTGCACGAATTTGCCCACCGTATCGCTGATGCGGTGAAAAGCGTTTAATCTCTCTTGCTAAGTGACTAAAAAGGCGACGCTTGCCGCCTTTTTAGTCGACAATAAATCGCTTTTTGCTGTTTTTTTCCGCACTTGATACAATGCGCTGAAATTGCCCTTGCGAAGGTCATTCGCTTTGGTTAGTATTCACACCCGCTTCAGTGGGAAACGTTGAAACGTCCCGCTTTATTGGTCGAAGCACTTGGTATGCGGCAAATCCGCAAGGAACAGGTTGATTATGTACGAAGCTCTTTTAGTTGTTTTCCTTATTGTGGCGATTGGCCTTGTTGGTCTGATTATGCTGCAGCAAGGTAAAGGCGCTGATATGGGAGCCTCCTTCGGAGCAGGCGCTTCCGGCACTCTGTTTGGATCCAGCGGTTCAGGTAATTTTATGACCCGCATGACTGGTATCCTGGCTGCGCTGTTCTTCATCATCAGTCTGGCGCTGGGCAATATCAACAGCAACAAGACCAATAAAGGAAGTGAGTGGGATAATCTGAGCGCTCCGAAAACTGAGCAAACTCAGCCGACAGCTCCGGCGCAGCCGAGCAGCGATATCCCGCACTGATAAGTAGTATCCGTACCGAGGTGGTGGAATTGGTAGACACGCTACCTTGAGGTGGTAGTGCCCTAACGGGCTTGTGGGTTCGAGTCCCATCCTCGGTACCAATTTCTTAAAAAAAGACGCTGAAAAGCGTCTTTTTTTCGTCCAGAGAAAGGTGAACGGCAGCATCAGTGCCGGATATTCCACGTCGCTTTGGCGCGGATATTTCTGCATAAAAAAGGCCGCTCGCGCGGCCTTCACTATTTTCTCTGGAACGTTACTTAGATTTACTTTCCAGATTTTCTACCTGCGGCAAGCCGGTGGCGGAAGAGGCGGTCAGCAGTCCGGACTGCGCGTAGCCAAATAGCTTATCGCGGGTATCGGTGATATCCAGGTTGCGCATCGTCAGCTGGCCGATACGGTCCTCGGCGGAGAACATCGAGTCACCTTTTTCCATCGTCAGACGCTCTGCTTTATAGGTCAGATTATCAGAGACGGTATTGAGGATGGAGTAGTCGTTGCCGCGACGCAGTTCAAGCGTCACTTCGCCGGTGATTTGGCTAGCCACCCAGCGCTGCAGTCCGTCGCGCAGCATCAGCGCCTGGGAATCGAACCAGCGCCCCTGATACAGCAGACGACCCAGCTGACGACCGTGCGCATGATATTGCTCGATGGTATCTTCATTGTGAATACCGGTCAGCAGACGCTCGTAGGCGATATGCAGCAGCGCCATGCCCGGGGCTTCATAAATGCCGCGGCTCTTCGCTTCGATGATACGGTTTTCGATCTGATCGCTCATACCCAGACCATGGCGGCCGCCGATGCGGTTAGCTTCCAGCATCAGTTCAACGTCATCGCTAAAGGTTTGTCCGTTCAGCGCAACCGGGTGGCCCTGTTCAAAGCGAACGGTGACTTCTTCCGCCGGGATTTTGACGCTTTCGTCCCAGAACTTGACGCCCATAATCGGGTTCACAATCTTGACGCTGGAGTTCAGGAACTCGAGATCTTTCGCTTCGTGTGTGGCGCCCAGCATATTGGAGTCGGTTGAGTAGGCTTTTTCTACGGACATTTTATAGTCAAATCCGCAGGAAATCATAAACTCTGACATCTCCTGACGGCCGCCCAGCTCGTCGATAAAGTCGCTATCCAGCCATGGTTTGTAAATTTTCAGCTCAGCATTGGTCAGCAGGCCGTAGCGATAGAAACGTTCAATATCGTTACCTTTATAGGTACTGCCATCGCCCCAGATATTGACGCCGTCTTCCTTCATGGCAGCGACCAGCATGGTACCGGTCACCGCGCGGCCCAGCGGGGTGGTGTTAAAGTAGGTTAATCCGCCGGTGGTGTTATGAAATGCTCCGCACTGAATCGCGGCAATGCCTTCGGCAACCAGCTGTTTACGGCAATCGATCAGACGAGCCCCTTCAGCACCATATTCTTTGGCACGACGAGGAATGGCATCGTAATCGTCTTCGTCTGGCTGTCCCAGGTTTGCAGTATATGCATAAGGGACTGCACCCTTTTTACGCATCCACAGCAGCGCGGCGCTGGTATCCAGCCCACCAGAAAAAGCAATACCAATACGTTGGCCTACCGGGAGATGCTTGAGAATCGTCGTCATAAAATAAAACCCTGCTAGATAGACTGTGGTGAGTTCAACTCAACAATCTTTAGGTGGAGCAGCCTGGTAGCTCGTCGGGCTCATAACCCGAAGGTCGTCGGTTCAAATCCGGCCCCCGCAACCACTTTCCCATTAAGTACTTTTTCAAATATACTGTGAGGACCGGGTCCTTCGTAGACGAATTTGAAAGAATTCTTCTGGAAAGTGTTCCAGATCGCAGTTGCGATCTCAGGGTTCAGTTATCTAAAGCCCCGATTTATCGGGGTTTTTTGTTATCTGACTTCAGAATAACTGGGCTATACGCCCTTTTTTTATGTCTTGGGGGTGGGTTTGTCCACATTAGAGCAAAAATTAACAGAGATGCTCACTGCGCCAGTTGAAGCGCTTGGCTTTGAGCTGGTCGGCATCGAATTTATTCGCGGTCGCACGTCCACACTGCGCATCTATATTGATAGTGACGATGGCATCAATGTTGATGATTGTGCTGATGTGAGCCACCAGGTCAGTGCTGTCATGGACGTCGAAGACCCGATTACAGTCGCTTATAACCTGGAAGTCTCTTCCCCTGGTCTCGATCGTCCCATGTTCACCGCCGAGCACTATGAGCGTTTCATTGGTGAAGAAGTTTCGCTGGTTTTGCGCATGGCGGTACAGAACCGACGCAAATGGCAGGGCCTTATCAAAGCGGTAGACGGTGAGATGATCACGGTAACCGTCGAAGGCAAAGATGAAGTGTTCGCGCTGAGTAACATCCAGAAGGCGAACCTGGTTCCCCACTTTTAACAGTCTGGATTGAGGTGAAAGGCCCCGATGAACAAAGAAATTTTGGCTGTTGTTGAAGCCGTTTCCAACGAAAAGGCGCTGCCGCGTGAGAAAATTTTCGAAGCGTTGGAAAGTGCGTTAGCGACGGCTACCAAGAAAAAATATGAGCAAGAGATCGACGTGCGCGTAGAAATCGATCGCAAAAGCGGTGATTTCGATACTTTCCGTCGCTGGTTGGTAGTTGAAGAAGTCACTCAGCCGACGCGCGAAATCACGCTGGAAGCTGCGCGCTACGAAGATGAAAGCATGAATCCTGGCGATTACGTCGAAGACCAGATTGAATCTGTCACCTTTGACCGTATCACTACGCAGACCGCCAAGCAGGTTATCGTACAAAAAGTACGTGAAGCCGAACGTGCGATGGTCGTCGATCAGTTCCGTGAGCACGAAGGTGAAATCATCACGGGCGTAGTGAAGAAAGTGAACCGCGACAACATTACGCTGGATCTGGGCAACAACGCTGAAGCCGTGATCCTGCGTGAAGATATGCTGCCGCGTGAGAACTTCCGTCCGGGTGACCGTATCCGTGGCGTACTGTACGCAGTTCGTCCGGAAGCGCGCGGCGCGCAGCTGTTCGTGACTCGCTCCAAGCCGGAAATGCTGGTTGAACTGTTCCGCATTGAAGTACCGGAAATTGGTGAAGAAGTTCTCGAAATTAAAGCGGCGGCTCGCGATCCTGGCTCTCGTGCCAAAATCGCCGTTAAAACTAACGACAAGCGTATCGATCCGGTTGGCGCCTGCGTCGGCATGCGCGGCGCGCGCGTTCAGGCTGTCTCGACTGAACTGGGCGGCGAGCGTATCGATATCGTGCTGTGGGACGATAACCCGGCGCAGTTCGTGATTAACGCCATGGCTCCGGCTGACGTCGCATCTATCGTGGTAGATGAAGACAAGCACACCATGGATATCGCAGTCGAAGCGGGCAACCTGGCGCAGGCCATTGGCCGTAACGGTCAGAACGTACGTCTGGCATCTCAGCTCAGCGGCTGGGAACTCAACGTCATGACCGTTGACGACCTCCAGGCTAAGCATCAGGCCGAAGCCCATGCAGCGATTGATACCTTCACTAAATATCTTGATATTGATGAAGATTTCGCCACGCTGCTGGTTGAAGAAGGTTTCGCCACTCTGGAAGAACTGGCCTATGTGCCAATGAAGGAACTGCTGGAAATCGACGGTCTGGATGAAGCAACCGTTGAAGCACTTCGTGAGCGGGCGAAAAACGCGCTGACCACGCTGGCGCTGGCCAAAGAAGAGAGCCTGGGAGACAGCAAACCTGCCGACGATCTTTTGAATCTCGAAGGTATGGATCGCGCTCTGGCATTCACCCTGGCCGCCCGTGGTGTTTGTACGCTGGAAGATCTCGCCGAGCAGGGCATTGATGATCTGGCTGATATCGAAGGCTTGACCGACGAGAAAGCCGGAGAACTTATCATGGCCGCTCGTAATATTTGTTGGTTCGGCGACGAAGCGTAATAAACTGTAGCAGGAAGGAACAGCATGACAGATGTGACCATTAAAGCGCTGGCCTCAGAGATTCAGACCTCTGTGGATCGCCTGATACAGCAGTTTGCTGATGCAGGGATCCGCAAATCGGCTGATGATTCTGTGACCGCGCAAGAGAAGCAAACCTTGTTGACGCACCTGAACCGTGAACACGGCTCGGCGCCCGACAAGCTGACGCTGCAGCGCAAAACGCGCAGCACGTTAAATATTCCGGGTACCGGTGGAAAGAGCAAATCGGTACAAATCGAAGTCCGCAAGAAACGCACCTTTGTGAAACGCGATCCGCAAGAGGCCGAACGCCTTGCCGCGGAAGAGCAGGCGCAGCGTGAAGCGGAAGAGCAAGCCCGTCGTGAAGCTGAAGAATCAGCCAAACGCGAGGCGCAATTAAAAGCTGAACGTGAGGCCGCAGAACAAGCGAAACGTGAACTCGCCGATAAAGCGAAACGTGAAGCCGCGGAAAAAGACAAAGTGAGCAATCAACAAACCGACGATATGACCAAAACCGCCCAGGCTGAAAAGCAACGCCGCGAAAATGAAGCAGCGGAGCTCAAGCGCAAATCGGAAGAAGAAGCACGCCGCAAACTTGAAGAAGAAGCGCGCCGTGTAGCGGAAGAAGCACGCCGTATGGCTCAAGAAAATGAAAAGAACTGGACTGAAGCGCCAGAAACGCCTGAAGAGACCACTGACTATCACGTAACGACTTCTCAGCATGCTCGTCAGGCTGAAGACGACAACGATCGTGAAGTTGAAGGCGGTCGCGGCCGCGGACGTAATGCGAAAGCAGCGCGCCCGGCGAAGAAAGGCAATAAACACGCTGAATCGAAAGCCGATCGTGAAGAAGCCCGTGCGGCCGTTCGCGGCGGTAAAGGCGGTAAGCATCGTAAAGGTTCTGCTCTGCAGCAAGGTTTCCAGAAGCCGGCTCAGGCGGTTAACCTGGGTCACGTTGACCACGGTAAAACCTCTCTGCTGGACTACATTCGTTCAACGAAAGTGGCCTCTGGCGAAGCGGGCGGCATCACCCAGCACATCGGTGCGTACCATGTTGAAACCGACAACGGTATGATCACCTTCCTGGATACCCCGGGCCACGCCGCGTTTACCTCTATGCGTGCTCGTGGTGCGCAGGCGACGGATATCGTGGTTCTGGTTGTGGCGGCAGACGACGGCGTGATGCCGCAGACCATCGAAGCTATCCAGCACGCGAAAGCGGCGCAGGTACCTCTGGTCGTTGCGGTGAACAAAATCGATAAGCCGGAAGCTGACCTGGATCGCGTTAAAAACGAACTGTCTCAGTACGGCGTTATGCCGGAAGAGTGGGGCGGCGAAGCGCAGTTCATCCCTGTATCCGCTAAAGCCGGTACCGGTATTGACGATCTGCTGAATGCTATTCTGCTGCAGGCGGAAGTTCTGGAGCTGAAAGCGGTTCGCAACGGTATGGCGAGCGGCGCGGTGATCGAATCCTTCCTCGATAAAGGTCGTGGTCCGGTTGCAACCGTTCTGGTACGCGAAGGTACGCTGCATAAAGGCGACATCGTCCTGTGCGGTTTCGAATACGGTCGCGTTCGTGCGATGCGTAACGAACTGGGTCTGGAAGTGCTGGAAGCGGGTCCATCCATTCCGGTGGAAATCCTCGGCCTGTCTGGCGTACCGGCTGCCGGCGACGAAGTGACCGTCGTGCGTGACGAGAAGAAAGCGCGTGAAGTTGCGCTGTATCGTCAGGGCAAATTCCGTGAAGTTAAACTGGCTCGTCAGCAGAAATCTAAGCTGGAGAACATGTTCGCCAACATGACTGAAGGCGAAGTTCACGAAGTGAACATCGTCCTCAAAGCGGACGTTCAGGGTTCTGTGGAAGCGATCTCCGACTCCTTGCTGAAACTGTCTACCGACGAAGTGAAAGTGAAGATCATTGGTTCCGGCGTAGGTGGTATCACCGAAACCGACGCAACCCTGGCGGCCGCATCCAACGCGATTCTGGTTGGCTTTAACGTTCGTGCTGACGCATCTGCGCGTAAAGTTATCGACGCGGAAAGCCTGGATCTGCGCTACTACTCCGTCATCTACCATTTGATCGACGAAGTGAAAGCAGCGATGAGCGGCATGCTGTCTCCGGAACTGAAACAGCAGATCATCGGTCTGGCTGAAGTGCGTGATGTGTTCAAATCGCCGAAATTCGGCGCCATCGCGGGCTGTATGGTCACCGAAGGTACGATTAAGCGTCACAACCCAATCCGCGTTCTGCGCGACAACGTGGTTATCTATGAAGGCGAGCTGGAATCCCTGCGCCGCTTTAAAGATGACGTTAACGAAGTCCGTAACGGCATGGAATGTGGTATCGGCGTTAAGAACTACAACGACGTTCGCGTCGGCGATATGATCGAAGTGTTCGAAATCATCGAGATTCAACGTACCATCGATTAATCGTTTAGTAGGCCGGGGAAGCGCAGCGCCACCCGGTTATACAAAATTAAAGGGGGCCGCGTGGCCCCCTTATTTGTCTGGAGAATTTATTATGGCGAAAGAATTTGGTCGCCCGCAGCGTGTGGCCCAGGAGATGCAAAAAGAGATCGCAATCATCCTGCAGCGCGAAATTAAAGACCCGCGTCTGGGCATGATGACCACGGTTTCAGGTGTCGAAATGTCCCGCGATCTGGCCTATGCCAAAGTGTTTGTGACCTTCCTGAACGATAAAGACGAAGCCGCCGTGAAAGCGGGCATCAAGGCTTTGCAGGAAGCGTCTGGTTTTATTCGCTCGCTGCTGGGCAAAGCGATGCGCCTGCGTATCGTGCCTGAACTGACGTTTTTCTACGATAATTCGTTAGTCGAAGGGATGCGCATGTCGAATCTGGTGACCAGCGTGGTGAAACATGACGATGAGCGTCGTGTGAACCCGGACGACAGCAAGGAGGACTAATGAGTCGTCCTCGTCGTCGCGGCCGCGATGTGCACGGCGTTCTGTTGCTGGATAAACCGCAAGGCGCATCCAGCAACGACGTGTTGCAGAAAGTCAAACGGCTTTATAACGCCAACCGGGCAGGGCACACGGGCGCGCTGGATCCGCTGGCGACCGGTATGCTGCCGATTTGCCTCGGGGAAGCGACAAAGTTTTCCCAGTATCTGCTCGATTCTGACAAGCGCTACCGCGTGATTGCAAAGCTCGGCCAGCGCACCGATACCTCTGATGCCGATGGCCAGGTGGTGGAAGAGCGTCCGCTGGCTTTTAGCCCGGAGCAGCTGGCAGCCGCGCTTGACGGCTTCCGCGGCGAAACTCAGCAGATACCGTCGATGTATTCGGCGTTGAAATACCAGGGCAAAAAGCTGTACGAATATGCCCGCCAGGGCATTGAAGTACCGCGTGAATCCCGGCCGATTACGGTATACGAACTGCTATTTATTCGTCATGAGGGTAGCGAGCTTGAGCTGGAAATCCACTGCTCGAAAGGCACCTACATTCGCACGATTATTGATGATTTAGGCGAGAAACTAGGATGCGGCGCGCACGTCACTTTTCTCCGTCGCCTGGCGGTCAGTAAATATCCTGTCGAACGAATGGTGACGCTGGAGCAACTGCAGGCGCTGGTCGAGCAGGCCAATGCGCAGGATATTCCCGCCGCTCAGCTGCTGGACCCGCTGCTGATGCCGATGGACAGTCCGGCTTCGGATTACCCGTTGATTAATATTCCGGAAACCTCAGCCGTCTACTTTAAAAACGGTAACCCGGTTCGTACATCGGGCGCGCCGCTACAGGGGCTGGTTCGCGTCACGGAAGGCGCGGAAGAGAAGTTTCTTGGTATGGGTGAAATTGATGATGAAGGCCGCGTTGCGCCTCGTCGTCTGGTGGTTGAATACCCTGCCTGAGCGCTTTCCTTGCGATAAAAGGCTGCTGCGAGTAGAATATCGCCGCTTAACGCAAGATCACCACAGCCGTCGTGGTCTGCTGCGCATGGTTTCTCAGCGTCGTAAACTGCTCGACTACCTGAAACGTAAAGATGTTGCACGTTACTCTGCGCTGATCGAGCGTCTGGGTCTGCGTCGCTAATTCTGCGAGTTTCAGAAGAAGGGGCCTCACGGCCCCTTTTTTCGACCGGGCGGCAGCAATTCATTAAAAACTCATGTATTGTTGCTATTAATGATCTTCATGCAGAGGTTCGCGCGGCTAATGAGAGGCTTGACTCGCAGGGGCGGGTAAAGGTTGTCATTAGTCGCGAGGATGCAGAAGATCGGGTCATACGATGTCTTATCGTGGATTTGACATCATCTATAGATATAAGGATAGAATTTTGCTTAATCCGATCGTTCGTAAATTCCAGTACGGCCAACATACCGTAACCCTGGAGACCGGCATGATGGCGCGCCAGGCAACTGCCGCCGTTATGGTTAGCATGGATGACACCGCGGTATTCGTTACCGTTGTGGGCCAGAAAAAAGCGAAACCAGGCCAGGATTTCTTCCCGCTGACCGTTAACTATCAAGAGCGTACCTACGCTGCAGGTAAAATCCCGGGTGGTTTCTTCCGTCGTGAAGGCCGTCCGAGTGAAGGCGAAACCCTGATCGCGCGTCTGATTGACCGCCCGGTTCGCCCGCTGTTCCCGGAAGGCTTCGTGAACGAAGTCCAGGTTATTGCGACCGTGGTTTCCGTTAACCCGCAGGTTAACCCGGATATCGTCGCGATGATTGGCGCTTCCGCAGCCCTGTCCCTGTCCGGTATTCCGTTCAACGGCCCAATTGGCGCCGCTCGCGTCGGTTATATTAATGACCAGTACGTGCTGAACCCGACCCAGGAAGAGCTGAAGTCCAGCAAACTGGATCTGGTTGTTGCAGGTACCGAAGCCGCAGTACTGATGGTTGAATCCGAAGCTGAACTGCTGAGCGAAGACCAGATGCTGGGCGCGGTCGTGTTTGGTCACGACCAGCAGCAGATTGTTATTCAGAACATCAACGACCTGGTGAAAGAAGCCGGTAAACCGCGTTGGGACTGGCAGCCGGAAGTGGTTGATGCGGCGCTGAACGCGCGCGTTGCCGCGCTGGCTGAATCTCGCCTGAGCGATGCTTACCGTATCACCGACAAACAGGAGCGTTATGCTCAGGTTGACGCGATCAAATCTGAAACTATCGCGACCCTGGTTGCGGAAGATGAATCCCTGGACGCTAACGAACTGGGTGAAATCCTGCACGCAATCGAGAAAAACGTGGTTCGTAGCCGCGTACTGGCCGGTGAGCCGCGTATCGATGGTCGTGAAAAAGATATGATTCGTGGTCTGGACGTTCGTACCGGCGTTCTGCCGCGTACCCACGGTTCCGCACTCTTTACTCGTGGCGAAACTCAGGCGCTGGTTACCGCGACCCTGGGTACCGCACGCGACGCGCAGAACATCGATGAGCTGATGGGCGAGCGCACGGATTCCTTCCTGTTCCACTATAACTTCCCTCCGTACTCCGTAGGCGAAACGGGAATGGTCGGTTCTCCGAAGCGTCGTGAAATCGGTCACGGTCGTCTGGCCAAGCGCGGCGTCCTGGCCGTTATGCCGACTATCGAAGAGTTCCCGTACACCGTTCGCGTGGTTTCTGAAATCACCGAATCTAACGGTTCCTCCTCCATGGCTTCCGTCTGTGGCGCTTCTCTGGCGCTGATGGACGCAGGCGTGCCGGTGAAAGCCGCCGTTGCGGGTATCGCAATGGGTCTGGTGAAGGAAGGCGACAACTTCGTCGTACTGTCTGACATTCTGGGCGATGAAGATCACCTGGGCGATATGGACTTCAAAGTAGCGGGTTCCCGCGAAGGTATCTCTGCGCTGCAGATGGATATCAAAATTGAAGGTATCACCAAAGAGATCATGCAGGTTGCTCTGAACCAGGCTAAAGGTGCGCGTCTGCACATCCTGGGCGTGATGGAACAGGCGATTAACGCGCCGCGCGGCGATATCTCCGAATTCGCACCGCGTATCCACACGATCAAAATCAGCCCGGACAAAATTAAAGACGTTATCGGTAAGGGCGGCTCCGTTATCCGCGCGCTGACCGAAGAGACCGGCACCACTATCGAAATCGAAGATGACGGTACCGTTAAAATCGCAGCAACCGATGGCGACAAAGCGCAGCACGCGATTCGTCGTATCGAAGAGATCACCGCTGAGATCGAAGTTGGCCGTATCTATAACGGTAAAGTGACCCGCATCGTTGACTTTGGCGCGTTTGTTGCCATTGGCGGCGGTAAAGAAGGCCTGGTTCACATCTCTCAGATCGCCGACAAGCGCGTTGAGAAAGTGACCGACTATCTGCAGATGGGTCAGGAAGTGCCGGTTAAGGTTCTGGAAGTTGACCGTCAGGGCCGTGTCCGTCTGAGCATCAAAGAAGCAACTGAACAAACTCAGCCTGCGGCTGCGCCGGAAGCTCCGGCTGCCGAACAGCAGGGCGAGTAAGGTTGCCGTTTGCCCTCCGCATAGCGGAGGGCGCATTACGGGCAGGACGCCCTGTTTGCAGCCGGGGAACTGGACGTTCATCCAATCGTTGTCTTCGGGAGTGGGAAATGAAGCCTTTTTTGCGCTGGTGTTTCGTGGCGACAGCTCTCACGCTGGCAGGATGCAGCAACTCTGCCTGGCGTAAGGACGCAGTCCTCGCGGTGCCATTGCAACCGACTTTGCAGCAAGAAGTGATTCTGGCGCGCATGGAACAAATTCTTGCCAGTCGGGCTTTAACCGATGACGAACGCGCACAGCTTTTATATGAGCGCGGAGTGTTGTATGATAGTCTCGGTC